>Ga0210405_10001943_pt1 | contig 22239 bp, 22 predicted proteins | sample IncBWH11MmetaG_FD_155492 | JGI IMG/M metagenome (GOLD analysis project Ga0210405, IMG submission 155492) | Forest soil microbial communities from Barre Woods Harvard Forest LTER site, Petersham, Massachusetts, United States - Inc-BW-H-11-M | ecosystem: Environmental > Terrestrial > Soil >... | reverse complement strand
CGCGTAGAAGTCGACGGTCAAGGGCGAATGCGCGCCGACAAGCTGCCGCGACTCACGGAACGGACAGTCCTTTGTATGCAGGCCGGCAATGTGAACACCGGGGCATTTGATCCGGCCACAGAGATCTGCGCTCGTGCCCGGGAGCAAGGGGCGTGGGTTCACGTGGACGGCGCGTTTGGTTTGTGGGCCGCCGTATCGCCGAACTATTCGCACTTAACGAAAGGATTCGAGCAAGCGGACTCCTGGGCCACGGATGCGCACAAATGGCCGAACGTCAATTACGACAGCGGGATTGTCCTGGTGAAAGACGGCGCTGCATTGCGCTCCGCGATGACCGTGACGGCCGCGTACCTTGAGGGAAGCGCGCACCGCGAGCCAATGCACCACACTCCCGAGTCGTCGCGAAGAGCGCGCGGCGTGGAATTGTGGGCGGCGCTGAAGTCGATGGGGCGCGAGGGCCTCTGCTCCTTGATCGACCGAACTTGCGCTCATGCGCAGCGATTCGCAGAAGGATTTCGCAGCGCAGGCTTCGAAGTGTTAAACGAGGTGGTCATCAACCAAGTGCTTGTTTCCTTCGGCAGCGCAGAGGTCACGCAGAAAGTGATTCGCGCCGTTCAGAGAGACGGCACATGCTGGTGTGGCGGAACCGTTTGGCAAGGAAAGTCCGCGATGAGAGTGAGCGTCTCTTCCTGGGCGACAACAGAAGCCGATGTGGATCTCAGCCTTGAGGCCATCTTGCGCATCGCGCGCGAATGCCGCGGATAAAATATCTCTTAGAAAATGGACGGCCGGCTCCGGCTCAGCGGCTATGGGCGATGTGGGTCGCGTCAATGTCGGCGAACGTTGGAGCCGGGGACAGATAGGTATGGGACAAGCGATCGTGCCAGGTCAAAGCATCTTCGTCCCACAAGGCCCACAGAAAACCCATGAAAAAAGTGCCTGCCGAGAGCATGTAGCCCAGACTGCGCCACAGCATCTGCCGGGGCGTTGGAGATTCACCCGAAAAGCTGACGACTTGCAGGCCGCGCAGCATCATGCCTGGAGTGGTGCCGCCGAAAACCGTGAATAGCGCAAAATATTGCAGGTAAACAATAACGAAGGTTGCGACGCATACGGCCGCGCTCAACTTGCTGAACGTAAACTGCCCGCCAAGCGAACCGAAGAGTGTAAGGAACCCGCCGTACGCGAAGAGCAGGCAGCCGGCGTCGATCAATCCAGCAAGGCGGCGCTCGTCGATAGAGGCCACCGCATATAGTCCGGCCTGTTCGGAACGCATGTCTGTTGAAGTTGTTCCGTCAAAGACCCGCTCCGCAGTTGGAGGGAACGATACGTCGATTTCCATACGCGCTTCTTCGCGCGTCGCAGCGTTACGTCCGATGGCGATGGTGAATGAGAAATCGTTATCCGCCCCGGGCGAAACTTCAGCGACGCTCACAGAAGCATCAGCCGCAGGCTCCGCCAAAGGCTCTTTGAATGGTAATTTCGACTGCGCCAGATTTGGCGCAACCCTTCGTCTTCGGGCACGATAGGTCTGGAGACGCTGGGCGACCTCACCACGCCAGGCGAGACCCGAGTCCGGGCCATATGAGGCCTGAACTTGATTCCGGGTCATCTGGAGGACAGGTTGTTCCTGTTCAACAGATGCAGAATTCGCCGCTTTGGAAGAAAAATCCAGCGTTAAGGATGAATCACAAAAATTGCAGACGCGTATGCTCGAAGGCAATACGGCGCCACACTGCAGACATGTTTTTGTCACCGGTCGTTTTTGCGCTGCGGACGCTTCCACTCCGGTGAGGAGGGAACGGCTTCAGACTACCACAGGATCTTGAAAGTCAAGAGCAAAATGCGACGAGGAAGTGGCTAATCAGTCAGCGGATGGTGCCGGAAAGGGCTGCAAGAGCCCGTCGTTAAGTTTCGAGCTGCTGGGCAAACATGTCCCTGCTAAACGCGATGCGGCGCTCGAGGGTGACCGCCGCGAAATAGGTACACTGCCCTCGCTCGGTTTCCGTCCAGGCCAGCACAGAAGGAATGAGTCGCGCCACGCTGGAGCGCACAAATCCCAAAAGCCCGAAATACGCGCCGATGGCTTGAATCCCGCTGCGGTCCTCCGGGCGGTCCGGACAGAGTTGGAGGAGTTGAACGACCCGGGCAAAATCCTCACCGGAGGCCGAGGTCTTAATGCCTGTAACATCCTGTACTTCGGCTGAAAGGGGATGCTTGACCGAAGCCGCGATCAGCGAGCGGCAATAAGACACGAAGAACTGCAGCAAGAAAACCACCGAGCACACGAGAATGATTGCGGCCATCATCGGGGGATCACCGCAAGGCGCGCAGGCACCAGCCTGGCTTCTTCAGGCAATCGCCAGAAGGCATAGGCCCAAGCCAACGGGAGGAATAGGCTAAAAACTTGCACGAGGGGAACGAACACGGAACTCAGCGGCGGGTACAAATTCCGGATGGCGTAGTTAGCGGCGTACAAACTGAAATAGACGCCCAGAGACAGGACGAGCTGGATCAGCCGGGTGCGGGTCTCGCGAAGCTTCAGGATGGCGGCCCACAGAACGTAAGTCAAAACCAAGCCAACGAAGTAAAGGTTCTGGGAGAGTTCTATGACGAAATGAGTGACAAGCTTTGCGGAGGATTGCAGGACGACGGCACCGGTGAAAGCAGCAGTCCCGCCTAGCAGCAGGAGTGCGCCCATCTTAACGTAGCGCTCCGCCTTCATTTCGCTGAAGACGTGGGAGTAGAGAGCAATCAGGGCGAAATAAAGAAAAATCGTCAGGACCGCGTCTGAGTAAAAATAGAAATACTGATACTGCCTTGAACCAAAACCGTATTCGCTGAGGATTCTGAATCTCCCCAGCTCGCTTAGCACAGCTCCAGCCATGTACAAATTGAGCAGAAGATATCTGCGAAACGCTTTGCGCTTGAACGCGCACACCAATACCGCTGCTTCACAAAGGAAGCCAAGCAGCCAGATGAAGTACGTAAATGGACCAGGCACGTTCCTGCCAATCTACCAACTACCCTGATCCCCGCCCCGTAGAAACTAAATTAATTTCTGCGAATACTGCGCGGCTCTCAATAGGGTGTCGGTGGTGCCGGTGCTGCGCCGTTTCGATACGGCGTCGGCGGTGCCGGCGCGGCTCCATTGCGGTACGGTGTCGGCGGTGCTGGTGCTGCGCCGTTCGCCATGATTACGGAACCGTCGCCGTGCGCCGTAACAATGGTTTTCAAGCCCATAGCGCCAGCCAAAATGAGCATGGCGAGAGATACCACTGCGAGTTTCCTGGACATTATTGCCTCCGGGGAATGAACGACACCCAGAGACACTCTATCCCTTATTAGGGGGATGTCAAGTAGCTCGCACTACGGACTTGTTCCGTACTGGTACACACTTAGCCGGCCCGTCCCTTCGCTAGGCTTTCGCCTAGTGAGTTAGGGCCGCTCGTTCACTACGCGAGGAGAATAGGTTTTAGGACGTACAGGGTCAACGGTACGGTAGTACTAAGACCCTTGGGACTCCGGGACAGGTGGGATGCGCTTCCAAATTGGTACACGGGAAGGCAAGGTATTGCGGGTATTGTTGGAGTATTGCCATCTGGTGTGCTCCTGAACGGGCAGCATCCTGGAGTTCCGCAGTCAATGGCTCGATTTGTTGCGGAATCGCTGAAACGCAGAGCTCGCGGACGGGTGCCGCTAGAAGCCGGTGCTAGCAATGCTGCGTATCCAATCTGTCAGGGATTCGCCCGGGGTGTACTTTACCCCCCCACCCCTCCCAGGTTTTGCATGAGTGTTCATTCTAAAGATAGATAAAGCGGGATTATGTACTTGACACAAAAACGGTCTTGGGGTAGACTCTTCATGTGAGCTACTTTTTGACCTTCGCATTGTGCTTCCGAACGATGGCCTTGACATGCTTGACGATTTTAGGGTGGAAGATGTGCTTCAGCGCTTCGTCCGTGGTCATGTCCTTCGGGTGCTTTTTTACTTTCGGCATGGAGTCCTTCCAATGAGAGACGCTATCACCCTTCCAGAACTAATCAAAGAGTTTGGCGACGATGAATCTTGCCGCCGATACATTGAGGCTCTGCGCTGGCGCAAGGGTGTTATCTGCCCGCGCTGCGATAAGCCCGCTACTGCGGTCGCTAATCGCTCCACGTATGATTGTGATGCTTGCCACTACCAGTTTAGCGCCACGTCTGGGACTATTTTCCATGATACGCACCTACCTCTTACAAAATGGTTTCTAGCAACCTACCTGCTCTGCGAATCCAAAAAGGGTATGTCGGCCTGCCAGATTCAGCGCACGCTTGGAATCAGCTACAAAACGGCATGGTATCTCTGTCACCGCATCCGTGCGGCCATGCTGGAAGTAGCGCCCGAAAAACTCAGCGGCACGGTCGAGATTGACGAAACCTATGTCGGCGGCAAGAAACGCCGTTGGCGTCCGAAGAGCGAAAAGCAGGTTGTTATCGGCATCCGCCAGCGCAATGGAGACTTGCGGTTGATCCGCGCTGAGGATGCCAGGGCTATCACCGTCCGCGATATTATGAACATGCATCTTGGAAGCCACGTCGAAGTGATTATGACGGACGAATCGGCTATCTACCCCTATGCGCTGGACAAAATGCAAAAGAGCCTGCACAGGACAATTAATCACACGAAGGAATACGCCCACGGCGACGTTCACACAAACACCGTGGAGTCGGCCTTCTCGTTGCTCAAGCGCGGCATTGTGGGCACGTGGCATAAAGTCTCTGCGAAGCATCTCCCAGCCTACCTAGACGAAATGTGCTTCCGCTTCAATAATCGCAAAAATCAGTTCCTCTTCCGCGATACGCTCATCAAACTGATTCTTTCTCCAAATCTCGAATACAAAGACCTTACTGCCAAAGTGCAGGACGCCGCTTAGGGGGCTTCATTGTGCACTTTGCAACTGTGAACTGGTTCTGCCTTTTGGGAAATAAATTTGCAAAAATCAGTATAGTGAGTTGCATTCTCGTCCGTATACGTAATACGACCCATAAAATAAATACTTTCACTCATTGTAGTAAGCTCATGGGTGCGAGGAATCGAGCGGGAATAATATCCTTCCCCATGCGCTGGAACCTCAGTCTCATCGTGCTCTAAATCTGTTGGACTAATTTTCGATAAGTTAGCCAACATTTTAGCGAATGATTGGTTTTCTGATTCGCCTTCTTTATCCATATCGTCCCAGAATGTCTGTTTGATCTCCACTTTTGTGTATGCGCGAATATGAATATCCATTTCGCCCTCGTTTTTATATATAACATTGGCAAAATTTTCAGGGTCTGGCGGCGATTTGCTTCCTAAAACAAATTGGACCCTGGAAATATAGACGTGTGCCCGCCTTTGTTTTAACGTCCACCAATCAAGCACAACCAAGGCAATTGCGAGTCCGCAAACAGATACAATCTTCACGCGTAATGAACTCTTAGGAAGGGCTTCCAAACAAATAAATACCGCGCCAACAACAAAGGCGAATGCGAGCACAATCTGAGCCAAGGGCATACTAATAACCCCAGCCAGCGCTAAAAACATAGCAATTAGAGCAACAAAGAGCGCGACTAAGGCAGCCGCGAGAATCCCCCTGAGGCGTTCTGTGTTCAAGACGGTATCCTCCACGCGTGGGCGACATTATACACCGCCTTTGCGTGAAGTATACAATCCCGGATAAAGTGCTTTGTTTTGTTGTACTTCTGTAAGTGTTGATTCTCAATAGCTTATTTGCACTAAAATGGTGCAACGTGTGGCCTGACTCACAAGCATTGCGAACAGAAGACTTAGGCAGACTTCCTGGATCCGGAAAGCAAAAAGCGCCCGCAAGGTGCTGGCGCTACCTGGACGAGGCACAATGTTATGCAAAATCTACTATACGCTAGGGGTAACCATTTGTCAAGAGAAAAGCGAGCGAAAAATTAGCAGCATCTGACGGTCTATCCTCACTTTTGTGGAACGAAAGCAATGCAAAGCGGGACAGCATGCTCTAGCGGGAATGCTTGACACATTTGCGACCGACTCCGTAGCATGAAGAGCTGTCTCCATGCCGGCGTAGCTCAGTGGTAGAGCGAGGGTCTCATAATCCCTAGGCCGTGGGTTCGATTCCCTCCGCCGGCACCAAACTTTCCGCGACACCTCTCAGGACTTTTCCATTTCCACGCCGGACTCCTCTGCCGCGAAGGGCATGGCAGATAATGTATACTCTGCGCGTTCGAGGTGATTCCGTCTGACCTGGGGCATCGAAAGCCAAAATCGTTACTTGCTGGAGGTTTTTGTGGCGCTCATCCGAAGCGGAAAGGTTTGTTTCGCACTGCTGATGGTTTTTTGTTGGAGTGCAGCGGCACACGCGCAGCAACCGGACCCTGATTCCGCTGAAGACGGCCAATTTCGATTTCGGTTTGTTGGGCCGCGAGTTGGAAACCGCATCGCGTCCGTGGCTGGAGTGCCGGGAGAGCCGAGCACTTATTACGCCGGAGCGGCTTCGGGCGGGGTATGGAAATCGAGTGACGGAGGGAATCGTTGGGCGCCGATTTTCGATAAGCAGCCGGTTGCTGCGATTGGAGCTCTTGCTGTCGCGCCGTCCGATACGAGCGTCGTGTGGGCTGGGACTGGTGAGGCTTGGGTGATCCGCGATAGCGACGTGATCGGCAATGGAATCTATAAATCTACCGACGCGGGCAAGACCTGGACGAACATGGGGTTGCAGGAGACTGGGCGGATCGGCCGAATCGTCATAAATCCCGCAAATCCGGACATAGTATTTGCTTGTGCGCTTGGCCGCGCGACTGGACCGCAGCAGGAACGAGGCGTGTTCCGGACGGTGGACGGCGGGCAGCATTGGGAACGGGTGCTTTTTGCAGGGGAGAATGTCGGGTGCTCTGGCCTTGCCATGGATGCGCACAATTCGCGCGTGCTCTTTGCTGGAATGTGGCAGTTGGAAATGCATACTTGGGCGGAGCTTAGTGGGGGTCCTGGCAGCGGCGTGTATGTCTCGCGCGACGGGGGAACGAAATGGGCGCGCGTTGAAGAGCACGGCTTGCCGCATTCACCGATGGGAAAGATTGATGTGGCTGTCGCGCCAACAAACTCGAACCGTGTTTTTGCATTGATTCAGACTAAGGATCAGGGCTCCTTGTGGAGATCGGATGATGCGGGCACGCATTGGAAAGCCGTCAATTACCAGAGGTCTTTGATCGGCCGGGCCGGTTACTACCTGCGGATCGCTGTCTCCCCTGGAAGCGACAACGAAGTCCTGGTGGCGAACAGCTCGTTCCATCAGTCGCTGGATGGCGGACAAAATTTTCAGGAGGTGCGCTGGGGCGGAGACACTCACGATATATGGATTGACCCTGCAAATCCTGACCGCTTTGTGATTACGGATGACGCCGGACTGATAATCACTACCGTGCATGGCCGCGGGTTTCACCGCGTCACTCTGCCCATCGGGCAGATGTATCACGTGGATGTGGACAACCAGATTCCCTACTACTTTTATAGCAACATGCAAGATGACGGGAACATGCGCGGCCCCAGCGTGCCCATCGATTCGCAGGAAACGGGATGGGATCGTCACATGGGTGGCTGTGAATCCGGCTTCACGGTTCCAGACCTTGCCGATGCCAACGTCGTGTGGGCAACCTGCTATGGGGATGAAGTGACGCGGTGGGATGCGCGAACCAAAACGGCGCGCTCGGTGAGTCCTTATCTTCACACTCTTGATTCGCCGCCAACTGATATCAAATATAGATGTCACTGGACGTCGCCGCTGGCCGTCGATTCCTTCGACCACAACGTCGTTTACTACGGATGCCAGGTCATTTTCAAAACGACGAACGGAGGGCAGAGTTGGACGGTAACGAGTCCGGATCTTTCCACGCAGGACGCGAGCCACATCGTTTCCTCGGGAGGAATCGTTGGCGACAACCTGGGACAGTTTTATGGAGAAGTTGTTTTCGCTATCGCGCCTTCCAAAATCCAAAAGGGACTGATCTGGGCGGGCACGAACGACGGTCAGGTGTGGTACACGAAGGACGGAGCCGTCAACTGGACGAACGTCACGAAAAACATTTCCGGGTTGCCGCCTTGGGGAACCATCACGAGCATTGCTCCTTCAACGTTTGACCCCGGCACGGCGTACATCGCGGTCGATTTTCACTTGATGGATAACCGGGATCCTTTCCTTTATAAGACAACAGATTTTGGCAAAACGTGGAAACCAATTAGCGGGAATCTGCCGAAGCATCCTTTAGCGTACGTGCGGGCCATCGCGGAAGATCCAAACTGCGCAGGCTTGTTATTTGCAGGCACGGGGAACGGTTTGTACTACTCGCTGGATGACGGCGGGCACTGGACGGCTTTGCAGACGGGACTGCCTCATGCACCGGTAACTTGGACGGTAGTGCAGAAGGATTTTCACGACCTAGTGATTTCCACCTATGGCCGGGGGCTCTACATTTTCGACGACATTACTCCGCTCGAACAGCTTGCAAAGAACCACGCTGACGCTCCAACGGTTCTATTCGAGCCGCGTCCGGCGCGTCGATTTGTCCACGGCGGCGCGGCCATGGTCAATTTTTCCCTGAAAGCGGCGCCGAAAGATCCAGTGGACATTGAAATCCTGGGGCCGGAAGGAAAAACGATTCGTAAGCTCAAGACGAAGGCGCATGTGGGAATCAATCGTGTGAAGTGGGATATGCATTACGAGTCACCACGATTGATCGCGCTGCGCACCGCGACTTCCGATAACCCGCACATTTGGCAGGAGCCGCGTTTTCGCGACGCCGACTCCCGGCCCATAACCCATTGGGGAATCAGTCCAGCCGAAGTGGGCCCCATGGTTGCACCCGGCAAGTATTCCGTTCGTCTGACGGTGGCAGGCCAATCCTTCACGCAGCCGTTGACCATATTGCCGGACCCACGCATTTCGGCGTCGGAGGCGGACATCGAATCGTCGGTCAAGACGCAGCTTCGAATCCGTGACGATATTACGCGTGCTTCCGACACGTTCAACCAGCTCGAGTGGTTGCGGAAGCAAATCGAGGTACTCGAAACGATGCTTCGTCCGCCAAAGAAAAAAGAGAAGGAGAGACCGCCGTCCGCTGAACCGGACGATTTCGACGAACCAGAGCCCGCTCCAGCGGAAGATGAAGCGCAATCCAAGCGCAAGGCCGAACTTCTAAAGACCGTCGAAGAAATGGACAAGAAGCTGCAATCCGTGGAGCTCAAACTCGTTACGCCGTCGCAGATCAACAGCGACGACAAATACTTCGTTGAGGCCGACAAAGTTTATCTAAACCTTATTTGGCTGAACGCGGAGGTTGGTCCTGGGGGCGGAGACGTTGCCGGCGGGGCTGACTTTGCGCCGACGGACACAGCTTTAGATCTGTTGCAGACGATAGAAACGGAACTCACCGGAGCCGTGGCGGACTACCAGAAGCTCATCGAAAAGGAACTTCCCGCGTTCAATCACACGCTTACAGAAAACAACCTGGCTGCGATAACCGCCCCGGCAACGGCTCCCAGCGAGGCGCAGAAGTAACGGGCGGACGATTTCTCCGTGCCGAGAAGCGGCGAGCGTGGACACGTGCAGGTCTCCGCCCCGCGTTTTGATTGACAGGCGTACAACTGGTTGGGCAGGATTGCAAACCCAGTGGCCGACCCCATCCCCATTTCATCTCTTCTGCCAGCAGTTGTTTATGTGAACTCCGCCGCGGGCGGCGGGCGCGGCATCTACTTTCTCCCGCGAATTCAGAAAGCATTCGAAGTGGCATCCGTTGCCGCAGAATTTATCCACGTTGGGAGTGCTCAGGACCTCGAGTCGAAGGCAATCGCCGCGATAAACAGCGGCGTACGGCTCTTGTTTGCCCTCGGTGGTGACGGCACGTTTCAAGGATTGGCGAACGCTGCGTACGGAGCTGACGTTATTTTGGGAGTTCTGCCAGCGGGTGGCGGGAATGATTTTGCCGCGGGTCTGAAGTTGCCGAAGAACCCGGTTGCCGCCACCGAGGCGGTTCTGCGGGGTCAGCCCAAGCACGTGGACCTCGTTCGGGCGCGAACAGGGGACGGTCGAGTCCGCCTTTATTTGGGCGGGGGAGGGTTGGGGATCGATGCAGAAGCGGTGCGGCTCGCAAGTGGAGCGTTTCACCGTTTGCCTGGCAGAGCCCGCTACATTGCGTCTGCGCTGCGAGCTTACTGTGGCTATAGGCCCATTGGCGTTAGAGCGGAATTTTCCAAGAGTGCGTTTCCGCCCATCGAAGCGAAGGCTCTTCTAGCTGCAGTGTTGAATACGCCGAGCTACGGGGCGGGGATAAGGCTCGCGCCCGAAGCACGCATGGACGACGGCTGGCTCGATGCCGTGATTGTAGAAGAGCTGAGTGCTTTCCAAGTCTTGACGCTATTGCCGCGACTGGTGAAGAGCGGCGAGCTTCGAACTCCGCCTCTCAAGCGGTTCCGAGTTCAGGCGGTGCGTCTCACTACCGACCGGCCAAGCATGTTTCATGGAGATGGCGAAATTCTAGGTCCCACGCCGGTAGAAATCGAAGTCGTGCCGCGAGCGATACGAGTGATGGTGCCGCTAGGGTGAGCGGCCGATTAATCCGATCCGGCAGAGGCAGGAGCAGCTTTGTTTTTGCGGATCTTGCGGCGGATGTCGGGCCAGAATTCCTTCACGACATACGTGATGGTGTCATACCCGATTTGGGATCCCCAGACGCTTGCGGTGTTCCGCAAAGTTTTATCCGCGTGAGGATGGTAACTATACGTCGAGATGCCTGCGGAGAGAGCGCTTCCGATAATCTCGGAGTAATTGGGCTGGGAGGTGCCGGAATCGGAGCGAGTAACAACGATGCGGGTCACCGCATAGCCGGTGCGATGCCAAAACCCGCCTTTTCCAGACTGAAAAAAACGAGGATCCTGGTGCAGCACGGAAGGAAGCAGGGCGCTAGTCATGAAGTTTTCGATCGTGCCGTCCGCCATGGCTGCCCCAAAGCGCTTTCCGTAACCCTGCGCGCCCTGTCCATAACCCGGTTCACTGTTCTCGGCTTGGCTGATGCCAGCTAAAAATCCATACCACGGATACTGCACATAGTCGAAGGAACTCCGAGCGACGACCTTGAATTTTTGCCCGGAGGTCATCGGTGGAACCTGGCTCGCGTTCTCGAGTGTTAGGAAGTTCGGCAGAGTATAGAAGAGCCGGTCCTTTGATGTGGCGCTTGTCTTCCCCTGCCGGTCGTTTTCTTGATCGTCCTTCTTTTTTTCAGGAGTTTCGGGCTGTTGGGACGAAGACGAATCCGCGAGCGGCTGCTGGGCCGGAGGAGCCTGTTGCGCGTTGGAAGCAATTGCCAAAAAGCCCGAAACGGCAAGGAAAACCAAGTGTCGGCCGAAAAAGGTCACTGGCGTGTCTCTCCTAGGTAGCTGCTTTAAATCGATGCAAGACCCTTGCGGGTGCTTGGAATATCCCGAAGCCTGGTGACCGGGATTTCGGTAACTAATTCTCGAGGATGCACTTTCAAGCGTGACACAACTGTATCGCTTTGTCTTCGAGTCTTTGAGAGCCTGGACGCTCGTCACCAGCGCCGCCGGGCGCTGATTCAGTTGGATGACGAGTACCGCCAAAAAGGTTTACCTAACATTCGCAAAAGAGTTATGTCGCAAAAAAGATCCAGCAGAAAGCCGCGACCTGCAATTAACAAGTTCTTGAACAGCGCTGGATTTGTGCAATGTTTCAGCCGAGGAGCGATCAGTCTTTCTTTTTATCGATCTTCAGATTCAGGGTTATATCCTTGCGGCCGTCAAAGCTCGTAACTGTGTGAACTGCCGATTTGGCGCCCTCTTTTTCCGCGTGGATTTCGTAGTCCGCATTCGGATCAAGACCGCTGAAGCGGTATTTGCCTGTATTGTCCGTATAGGAGCTGCGCACCACATTTGTCCGTGTGTTTTTGAGGAAAACGACACTCTCCGAAACGAGATTTTCGGACTTGTCCTGGACTATTCCGTGGACGGTGCGGAGTTGGGCTTCACGCTTGGCGTCTTGCGCAAGGGCCGTTACACTCGCCAGCGCCAAAATTGCCGCCATGAAAAGAAATCGCTTCGGCGCGTTCATCTCTTTGCTCCCTCCGCGGATTCCATATGAAACACTATACGTGCTTCGCTCACGCCTGTCTTGGCGTCGAGCGCACGCGTTTGATCCTCAAACCCCTTCGCGTGGATGACCATTTCATAGGCCGAGCCTTGCGGCACGCGGACGGCAAACTCGCCGCGAGAATTTGTGTAGCTGTCCCAGCGATATTTTTTCTCACTGCTGCGTCGAATTCTCAGCTCGACGCCGGGAAATGCATATCCCTTAGGATCAAACACCGTCCCGATAATCAAGAAATCGTTGGCGTGGCTGTACTTCTGTTTCTGCGGCTTTTCCGGGGGCGCTGTTTGAGAGGCTGGCGGGGCCTGGGAAGCTGGAGGTGCAGGCTCCTGACCACGGGATAAGACCGGGGCAAAGGAAACAAACAAAGCCACGGTTCCCACGACGATAGACCACCGTGGACTCATCATAAGTCCGCTCCTGTCACAATTAGATGCCTTAGCTGCGGAAAGGGGATACTGGACGGCTGGCTGAAATCGGTTACTCCTCGTCCTCTTCTTCTTCGTCGTCTTCCTCGTCCTCTTCGAGGAGGTCGCCGTTTTCCTTAGCCTCTTCTTCCTCGTCCTCATCGTCTTCTTCATCGAGCTCGTCGGAGATGAGGTTCAGATGCACGGGATGCGTCTGCGACACCTCGAGCTCGGACTCGCACTCAGGACAGCTCAAGATTTCACCCTCTTCAACTTCGTCTTCATCCACATCGATTTCGGTGGAACATTCAGGGCAGCGGATCACGGCTCCATCCTCCGTAGCAATGTCGCAGGGCGGGGCCCCACAGATTGTGCCGCCGCCACCATGGCGTATTATATACCGCGTGGTCGTAAGTCAACTCCAATGCGCGGTGCGGCTGCTTCGATTGTAAACTGCTCAAGGCCAGATTTCCTAAAGTGACTTCTTCCCGCGAATATCCCGAGCGTCCCATCGTCGGTGTCGGCGGCGTTATCATCGAGAATGGGCGCGCTTTGCTCATCCGCCGCGGCAGTGAGCCTCTCCGTGGTGAGTGGTCCATCCCTGGGGGAACTCTGGAGCTCGGCGAATCGCTCCAAGAAGGGGTGGCGCGTGAGCTGCGCGAAGAGACAGGGCTCGAAGTGCGGGTCCTCGACCTCATTGAAGTCTTTGACCGGATATTTCCGGACGATGGCTCGCGGCCTTCCGAGTCCAAGCAGCGGCCGAGGTTTCATTTCGTTATTGCGGATTATTTGTGCGAGCGCCTCGGCGGTGAACCACGGGCTGGAAGCGATGTGACCGACGTGGTTTTTGCCAGTGAAGACGAGCTGGCGCAGTACCACTTGACCGAAACTGCTACTCGGGTACTCAAGAAAGCATTTGCGATGGCTCATGCCCGAGGTTCAATTCGCTGATCCGCGCGCCAGGCTATCTACAGTCCCGCGGCCGGATGCGGGCCGTTTAAGACCCCTTGGCGATTTCAATGCTTCCGTTCGAGTCGGTCAGTTGCAACTGGCAACCGCCCGCGCCGATCGTCCCGTTCAGCGAGTCTCCGCCGATGTTTCCTGTCGCGGTGACCGGCAATTCGGAAGAAACTCTGCCGAAGGAAGTCCGGGCCGTAAGGTTGTAGCCCACGCCGTCCGGAATGCGGACGCGGATGGATGAGAAGGACGTCTTGAGAGCAATGTCGCGGCAGCCGCTGGAAGGACGTACGGCGAGAACGGAAATCGCGCCGTTCTGATTGTCCACGCGGATGCGCCCGCCAACGGATTCAAGAGTCACACCCGCAAAAGAAGTATTCACGCTGGCATCGCCTTTTACATTCCGCGCTGTGACCGAACCGTTGCTGTCTTCCGCGGTGAAGTTTCCGTTGATGCGTTCGGCCAGAATGCTGCCAAAGCTGGTTTTCGCGTAAGCGTCCGCTCCTATGTCCGTTAGCGTGATGGCTCCATTTCCGGTGATGGCGCGGATGCCCTTGGGGACGTTTGTCGCTTCAATAGCGCCAAAGGAGGATTTGAGAGTGACGGCGCCGCGAATGTCACGAACGGTGATTTTTCCGTTGGATGTCTCCGCGTCGAGAGCGCCGTTGATATTCTCGAGTTCGAGGTTGCCGAAGGAATCGTGGATGGTCACGGAAGTTCCCGTCAGCGAGCTGGCCTTGACACGGCCGTTGTTGGTCGTGCAGTTTACGCGCCCCTTCACGTCGGCGAAGGTCACGTTTCCAAAGCTGTCGCTGACGTCCAACGAGCCCGCGACCGCCAAAATATCGACGTTTCCGTTGTTGTCGTGAACGGTCAGATCGCCGCGGATGTTTCGCGTGTCCACGTTGCCGAAAGAAGTTGTGACGTTGGCCGAAGCGGCGCCGTCGACGGTGATCGCTCCATTGCCTCCAGTGATAATCGCGCTGCCTTGAATGTTGTGCACCGTGATGCTGCCGAAGCGGTCTTGTACATCGAGAGTGCCCTTCACGTCAGAAACCTGCACGGAGCTGTTCTTGTTGTTGACGACAGCGTTGCCCGCTGCGCCGGTTAGCTCGATGCTGCCGAAGGAATTGTTCAGACGCACGGGGCCGGCTTCCTGCACGGTGAGTGAGCCGTAGCCATTTTCGACCTCCACTGTTCCGTGGACACGAGCGACGCTCACGCTTCCGAAACCGTTGCGAATATTCAGCTGGGCATCGGTTGGCACGGCGATGTCGTAGCTTACCGACCAGGATGAATGTTTGCTGATATGGAACCATTTGTTCTCTTCCGGGGGATAAATCGTGCGGATACTGATGCCTTCACCGGTTTGCTGCACTTCAATTTGAATTTTTTGCGCGAACGACTCGGCTTCCTCATGCGAGCTGGCCTGAGCGCGGATCACCGCTGAAATTTTGACCTCGCGTCCGGGTTCACCGTGGACTTTGACTTCCCCGAATTTGTGCTCGACGCGAACGGATTGCCCGGCCCCCAGCGTCAGTGTCTTGTCAAAATTGCGTGTGACCTCATCCTGCGCGCGGCTCCCAGCGGCCAACGCAGGAGATGCCGCTAGAAGAAGGACGGCCGCAATCCCCGCCGCCAGTCGCGCGCCTCGCAAACGCTCTTTGTTCCTATTCGACACAAACAACTTCATCGCTTTTCCTCCAAAATGTCTTGCAGCGTTTGCTGTTTCTCTTGATACATGGCCAGCAACTGCTGGCGAAGATGCGCGTTGGACGGATTCATCCCCGCCTGCGCGCGAAGATCGTTGATGGCGCTATCCAGAACGAGAAGCTTCTCGCGGTAGCTCGCTTGCAAGGGTGTTGCGGGATTCTCGAGCTGCAGTTTCGCGTCCGCAGCAAGCTTGTCGATCGCTTGCTCATAAGCGGCCTGCGCGCGCTCTACTTCGGCAAGTGCTGGACTCTTCAGAAGCGACTGGTCGCTACTGAGTACAGGTCGCGTGCGATGCCAATAAACCCAGCCGGCGGAAACTGTCAAGATCACGACCATGGCGGCTGCCGCTGCGGTTTGCCATCCGAGCGAGAGGCCAAAACCGAGAGAGCGCCAGCCCCATCGTTCGGCGCGCTGCTTCTTTGTAGCTGCTTCTGCGGTAAGCACGCCCTCGATGCGCGGCCAAAGCGAAGGCGTATCGGCGTAGTTGCGCAGTTCTTGCGCTGCGACGCTGAGCGCTTTCCAGGCGCGCAGCTCTTCCGCGCAGACGGCGCAACTTGCGCCGTGCGCTTCGAGAGCAGCCCATTCGGCGGGCGTGCCATCCTCAAAAATCCTGTCGCGATCTTCACATGTAATGTTCATGGTCGTTCACCGTGCTCCCGCGACGCTGTTGCCGCGCGGAGGCTCAAGCACTTGACGAAGGTTTCTCTTCGCCTGAAAAAGTGTGTTTTTCGAGGCTGTTTCCGTAATCTCGAGCATCCCGGCAATCTCCGCGTGGTGGAAGCCTTCGACTTCGTAGAGCAAAAAAACGTCACGCTGATGCTTCGTCAAGCCAGCCAGGGCCCGTTCCAGCGCCATCCGGAGGGAGGGATGCGCTCCCGGTGCGCGCGGCTCGGGCCGAGGCGAATCTTCGCTATCGTCATTCGCGACTTCTTTCTTTCGTACCCGGCTGCGCCGCGCGTCGTAGCAAGTGTTGATGAGAATCCTGTACGTCCAGGTCACAAAACTGGATTGCCCGCGAAAGCTTGCGATGCTTCGCTGCACTTTCAAAAATGTTTCCTGCACCGCATCTTCAGCGTCGATCGGGTTGCCCAGAAGATTGCGCGCTACGTTCTTCATGCGCGCGCCATGCAGCGCATACAGACGCTCGTACCCGCTAAGATCGCCAGTCCGGCAGCGCTCCGCCAGCTCGGCGTCCTCGGAAGTTACCGCAGTCGTAGCCGCAGTATTGCTGGAGCGGCTTGTAAGGTTTTCGGAAGGTTCCACTCGCATCTCCCGTTCGCGCGGCACGGAAGAGATTCTAGTCTTCCAAGGCAGCGCAAGTCCCATAGTTCCCATTTCTCGCTCCTGGGATATAGACGACTGCCGGACGCAAAACGTCAGGGGTGCGCAGGGGAGGATCGGTTCGGCGGGCTTAGTTGTTGGGAGCTAATGGGCTGATTTCAAGGGTGTTAGTAGGTGCGGGGTCGAGGCCGAAATAGATCTTCTTATGCAAAAGGCTGTTTTCGTGGCCAATGATTAGGACGGTCTCGGGGTCGTCCTCGGTGATCAGCAAGCGCAGTCCGGAAGCGTCCCTGGGCACATCGAACACGAGATCTTTTGCGAAAGACTGGCCGGGCCGTAATGCCTGCCTCAGAGACGCGGCGTCGCCATTGGCACGCGCAAGCCGGGCTTCTCCTTCCGAGGATTCCGCGTAAGTCCGGCCGGCTGCGTCCATGAGTATGACGCGGCGAGCATTAGGCGTGAGTGGCCCGTCGCCGCGGTTCGGCGAGATCGTGCGCTCGTCGAACCAGACCTTCAGGCGAACGATCACAAACTGTCCATGCGCCGATTCTTGTCTCATGTCTGGACCGATGACACTCGTTGTTCGGACACCCGAGACAGAATAGCCAATGTGACAATCAATCTCGCAAAAGTATTTCCAGCCTCCGGCCGGCAAGACCTTTTCACTGCTCGCGAGCGAGACGCCGCAAAGTAGAAGCAGATAGCAGGCAACAATCGTCAGCGCGGCGCCGCCACCAATCCCGGCAAACAGCTTGGAACCATGCGCGGCACCATAGAGTAAAGCCAAGATGCTCGCGCCCGTGAGGAAAACGGCGCCGAGAAATAGCAACACGACAATAGGTGCCAAATGAGGCGTAGTTTCAGCCATTTTCTCGACTCCCTTTGAACGAAGTTATCCAGCAACAGCGTCAGGCAAAGCTCCGCGCGTTCGTTCGCGCCTGCCGAATTCCTGCACCGCGCATGCAAGGTCAGCCACGGTAAAATCCGGCCAGCGTTTCGGCAAAAAAACAAATTCGGCGAAGGCGCACTCCCATAGAAGAAAATCAGAAAGGCGTTGCTCGCCTCCCGTCCGGATGAGCAGATCCACTTCCGTGGAACCGCCACGAAGAACTTCTGCGAGGACGTTCGAGAACGATTCGGGCGAGAGCTCGGTGACTTTATAAAAGCGGCACGCGGCGTGATAAATCGCTTCGCGCGCTGAGTAATCGATCGCCAGCCGAAGATGAAGCCTCGTGCCGTTTGCGGTGGCCGCTTCGGAATCCGCTATGGCTTGCCGCAGAGTGGCGGGAATGCGGTCGCGGCGTCCGATGACACTCAACCGCACGCCTTCCTCGACGCAGTGCGACGTTTCTATCAGCAGGTATTCGTGCAGAAGGCGAAGAATCGCATGGACCTCGGCGGCCGGCCGCTTCCAATTGGCGGAAGAGAGCGCGAAAAGAGTAAGCGTGTGGATGCCCATACGCGGCGCGGCTTCGATGACGCGCCGGGCAGACTCGGCGCCAGCACGGTGCCCCGCCGAGCGAGGCAGCCCGCGCGATGTCGCCCAGCGGCCGTTTCCGTCCGAAATGATGGCCACGTGGAGGCCTGAGCCCAAGAGAGGTTCCGTACGCGTGGTGACAATATGTTGCATGGTCAGAGGGTGCATGTTTTGGTTCTTTCTCCGCCGCGGGGAAAGCCGTACAAACTACTCTGTAATACAAAGCATAGATGCAAAAAAATTTACCGTTTTTAACCCTCGCGCGTCGCGCGAATCAGCGCCTCCATGTGATTCAGGTAGCGCTCCAGTGCGCGCCGGCCCGCGGCCGTCAGACGGTACTCCGTTTTCGGCAACCGTCCGTCAAAGGACTTCGTGCACACGATGTAATCAGCTTCTTCCAGCTTTCGAGCATGGACGCTCAGATTGCCGTCGGTGGTCTTAAGCAGAGCCTTCAACTCATTGAAGGTCAACGACCGGTTCACGGCCAGCGCGCTCACAATCCCAAGCCGGATGCGCTCGTGGATCAACCGGTCCAGATCCGGAGAAACAGCCTCGGGCGCGGATCCACGCACGGCGGCCAACGATGCGTCGCGGTCGCGCGTGCGCTGCAGCCGTTCCTGTCGCGCTGTCGATGACTTCGCCATGCGATTCCCTTTATCCCCCGTGATGCCGGGCAATCCAAATTCCGAAGCCAATCTGCAAAACGCCAAAGCCCGCTGCCATAAAGACGTCGCCCCAATGAGACGGCACAAAGAGCGCGGCGGTTCCGAGACTCATGAGGCAAAAGCCCATGACCGGGACAACGCGCACGGAAAACGCCCCACCGGTGACGATAGCAGTGCCATAAAGAAGCAGCCAAACGCCCGGAAGTGCCGCCACGGCTCCCGCCGCGTACAAGGAAAACGTTAACAGACCACCGACGATGATGGGCGGCGCGAAGCTAAGCAGAAATTTGCGGCCCGGCCCAGAGAAAAGAGCTGAATTCGCGCGGTGTGCCTTGGTGGCGGCTGCAGGCGCGGCGATGGCCACCGCGACGAAAGCCTCGACGAGCCAAACGGCGAGCCAGGCTCGCGGCGAAGACTGGCGTGCAGCGACGAAAGCAGCCGCAAGCGCGGTGATCCCCATCGCAACCCCGCCCCAACCGGGAACGGCTGTAAACTCGGCCGCGCTTTCCATGGTTTCGCGGATGTATTTGAGGTGATCGGCGGCGCGAGCGTCTATCGGGATTGGTTCGCGCTTACCGGAGCGAAGAGGGTCCACGGCTGGCATGAACTGAGCCTAGCAGTAGTCCGGGTCTTTGTCAAGTACTTTGTGACACAAAGTGCATACGCACCGGCGGTACTCAAGATGGCCGAGGATAACGGCCCAGGATTGCGTTCCACCGGATCGTGAACACGTCCAGAAACATGTGGATGCTGTCGCGGAACATGTTCACTTTCGTCGCCGGCGAATGCCCCCACCGCACGGGGATTTCTATCGTATGCAGGCCATGATGTCTCGCTAGGTAGAGCAATTCCGGATCGAACCCGAACCGTTCAATGCGCTGCTGGTCGAAAAGAATTTGACAGCGTTCTCGCCGGAAAGCTTTGAACCCGCATTGTGTATCGACGAACGGCAATCGCAAGATGATCCGGACGATCGTGTTGAAGATTATGCCCGCAAACTCGCGAAATCGAGATTCATGTACGGTGATGAGGCTGCGATCAAGCGCGCGCGAGCCGATAGCCACATCGTAGGTCTTCAAGGCTTCCAGAAGTTTCGGCGCTTCCTCGATCGGCGCGGAGAGGTCGGCATCGGTGAACAACACGCAATTGCCATGCGCTTCGAGCATCCCGTGGCGCACGCTGAAACCCTTTCCGCGGTTCACACTATTGGAAATGACGCGAAGGCTAGGAAGTGTTTTTCGAAAAGACTCAGCAACCTCGGCCGTCCTGTCTTTCGAGCCGTCATCGACTATAAGAATTTCCGTTTTTGCTCCCAAAGTTGGGAGGAAGGCTGCGATTTGTTCGAGGGTTGCGGGAAGGCGTAGCTCTTCGTTGTAGGACGGGATAACTATCGAAAGTTCAGGAACCGCAGCACTCATCGCGCCGGGGGCTCCTTCCATCCGTAGTAGCCGATAAGAGGTACGAAGCGGCACGCTTCCAGAGTGCGTGTTTCGAAAGAATTTCCGTGACGTTCAATGTGAAGCAATTCCTGATTCTCCCCATCGCCTACCGGCAAAATCAGCCGGCCACCTTCCGCGAGCTGCGAACGAAGCGGTTCCGGCACCGCAGGCGCGGCCGCAGCAACGAGAATGGCGTCAAACGGGGCAAGATCCGGCAGGCCCAGTGTGCCGTCGCCGCAATGAACGTGGACATTTTCATATCCGAGGCGCTCAAGCCGCGCCGCGGCGGAGGCAGCAAGCTCCGAGCGAGACTCGATGGTGAAGACGATTTTCACCATGCGCGAAAGAATGGCCGCCTGGTAGCCGCAGCCCGTCCCAATTTCCAAGACGCGCTCGTTACCGGCGAGGTGTAACGCCGCGGTCATCGCTGCCACGATATACGGCTGCGAGATCGTCTGGCCTTCGCCGATGGGCAATGGCGCGTCGTCGTACGCTCGCTGGCGAAATTCCTTCGGTACAAACTCTTCCCTGTGAACCGCAGCCATCGCCGACAGCACGCGGGAATCATGAACGCCGCGCCGGCGCAATTGCTTTTCGAGCATTTCAGAGCGCTGCAAGGCAAACTGGTCCTCGCCAGGGCCCTCCATAAGCGGCTCGTTAGCGCCGTTATTGCGAAATAGTTTCATTTGATCGCGCCGTCCCTAATCTTCCCTAACTCTTCAAATACAGTTTCCACTCGTCAAGCATGCGAAAGCGCCGCGGTATGCTTTTCCCAAGCCTGTGTTTCCAGGATGTCCGCAATTTGTGCAATGGCCAGATCACACTCCTGTTCGCGGTTGTAGAAATGGGGCGATAGCCGCACGCCGGCTTTAGGCCGGTAATCTACCAGAATTTCTCTGGCCAGAAGCTCGCGGCACACTTCGGCGGCATGGGGGCAATCGACGGAAATCGTTCCCGCACGCTCGGCCGGATTCTCCGGGCTGTTTACGCGCCAACCATGCGCTTTCGCGCCCTCGAAGAGCCGCGCCGTCATGCGCATGGATTTTTCGCGAATTGCGCCGATCCCCGCTTTGTTCAATATGTCAAGACCCGGTTGACACGCATAGAGCGCGGGGATGTGCGGCGTGCCGTTCAAGTAGCGGAAGGAATCCTCACGGGCATCGATGGCCCCAGTCTCGAAAGCAAAAGGGCGCCGGTGTGCAATCCAGCCTGCAATCGCCGGCTTCAGCTTCGCGCGTAAATCTTCCCGCACGTAGAGATAACCTACGCCTGGCCCGCCGCAGAGCCACTTGAGCACACCGCCACATGCAAAATCCGCACCGAGGCCCCGAACATCGATAGGAATCGTCCCCGTAGCCTGAAAGAGATCTAAAATAACATGCGCTCCCACGCGATGAGCCTTTTCAATAATCGCCCGCGCATTCACGATGTAGGCGCTTCGGAACAGCACTTGCGAGATCGGCACGAGCAGCGTGCTTTCATCAATGGCCGCAAGAAATGTGTCCAGATCGAACCGCACTGTATCGTTGCTCGGGAGGAGTTCAATCCGCGCCCCATTGCGTCGCTGCTCGTGATAGAAGTACTGGATCGACGGGAATTCCATATCCGTCATCACGACTTTATTGCGCGGCCCGCGAAAATCAAAACATGAGCTGATCACCGCCTGAATCAGCGTGACATTCTGATGCAGCGAAATTTCGCCGGTTCCCGCGCCGATTAACGGGGCGATCTTGTCGCCCACGTCGACAGCCATTTCCCACCAGCCTTCTTCCCACGCGCGGACGCCGCGCTCGCTCCACAAATCGGCGTACGCCCGCATTTCGTCGTACACGCCGCGAGGCATGGCCCCCAGCGAATTGCTGATCATGTACGTCGTTCGTTCAAGGATCGGAAATTCGCCGCGCCACTTCAGCAGTTCATCCATCTTGCAAAACTCCATCGAGAATCTTCCGGGAACGGACCTTTCTCCAGACAAGGTAGCACAGCGAAATGAACACAAGCCAGGGAACTCCCGCGATGAGCGTGACCCGTAGTCCAGGGACCCACCACGTCGAAACAAGTACCGCGGTTAGCTCCGCAAGTCCGAAAACAGAACTCCCGGGCCCGCGCGGAGCGATCCGCAGCGGAGGTTTGTCCCACT
>Ga0210405_10001942_pt1 | contig 22239 bp, 17 predicted proteins | sample IncBWH11MmetaG_FD_155492 | JGI IMG/M metagenome (GOLD analysis project Ga0210405, IMG submission 155492) | Forest soil microbial communities from Barre Woods Harvard Forest LTER site, Petersham, Massachusetts, United States - Inc-BW-H-11-M | ecosystem: Environmental > Terrestrial > Soil >... | reverse complement strand
GGAGACGAGCATTGTGGCGGGATAGGCGGTGCCCTGCCGTACCTGGTGATAGGGAGAATATTTTGCGAGGACCGCGAAATCTTCCGGGTCATCCACGGAGCCGAATTCGTCTTTCCAGACGTGCGCATTGTCGAAAAGGTGGTAACGCAGCATGTCCAGCATCGGGACCATACAAACAACAGCAGCGAATAAATCTGGTCGTTGCGTAAGCGCAGCGCCTACCAGCAAGCCGGAATTTGAGCCGCCGAAGATCGCGAGCTTCCCGGGAGCGGTTCGACCTGTTTTAATGAGCCACTCGGCTGCAGAAAGAAAATCATCGTAAGCCGTCTGACGGTTTCGCCTTTTCGCGGCTTTGTGCCACTCCACTCCGAATTCCGATCCGCCTCGAATATTCGGAAGCGCAAAGAGGCAGCCACGCTCCATGAGAAAAGCGACGAAGATACTGAACTGCGGCGTCATGGAAACTCCGTAACCGCCGTACGAAGTCATAATCGTGGGGCTATTGGATCCGGCGAGAACCTCGAGGCGGCCGGCGAGGTACATGGGAATTTTCGTACCGTCCTTGGACGTGTACCAGACTTGGGAGTGTCCGTAGTGTGTTGGGTCAAACTGAATATTCTTCTTCGCCCACAGCGTCTGCTGATTGGTTTTCGTGGAATAACGGAGGACCTCGATCGGTCTGGCAAACGACTCTGTTTCAAGAAGCAGTTCGTCACCCTCTGGGGGACCCCCAATCATCCGGACGGTTTCGTCATCGGAAATGGGGAACTCACCGACTCTCTGCCCTGAGAGGTCAAAAATGCAGATGGTGTGCTTCATCTGCTTTGTGTAGGAGACAAAAATCCGATCGCCGAGGATGAGCCAGGGTCCAATCGGGGTATCGATTTCGGGCACGAGGTCGACCAATTCGTGTTGTCCGTTTTCACGAAGGAGAATTTCTACGATGCGGCGGTTCGGCGCGTTGCGATCCGTAAGGGCGAGAATCCTGTCGTCGAGCAACCGGAGAGCAAGGGTATAGTCGATTCCACGGAAAATCGGTTCGGGCATGCCTCCTCGTTCGAAGGGTTTCAGGTAAATATCGGTGTATGTCTTCTCAAGAAATCGAGATACGAGGAAGACGAGACGTTTAGTGTCAGAAAATAGACCAAGCCGAATCCTCTCGTCCTCACCTGCAAAGAAAATCTCCTGGTCTTCGCTGAATGGCGTTCCCAACACGTGGTGGTATGCCGCACGGTAGATGGGCCGCTTCGCACCCAGCGCTTCTTGAACGTAATAGAAACTCTTGCCGTCCGGAGCGAAGACAAATCCGCGCAAGTACCCGCGGGGGAGAAAATCGGGGAGGCGCTTGCGAATGTCGATATCAAGCAGCTCAAAGGTTCCGGTTCTCTCTCCCCCTTCTTTCACTTCGTATAGAAGTAACCGACCATCGGGGGAAATACGAAGTGGTCTTACGGCGGTATGGCTGCCGGTGCCCCGTTCAAGCGGATCGATCAGAAGAAGATCCTCGCCGTCTGCACCCTCACGCATATAAATACAAGGCTGCTCCTGGTCTGGAAGCCGTTTCCGGAAGAAGTAGCGGTTGCCGACTTTCTGCAGAGAGTCATAGGTTTCAACGGCGAGGAATTCTCGAATACGTACACGAATGTGGTCGCGTCCTGGGATGCAATCGAGATAGTTGCGGGCGTAGAGAGTTTGTTCTTCGATCCAGGCGCGGGTCCGCGGCGAATCCTGGTCTTCGAGCCACCGGTACGCATCCGTCACGGATTCGCCGTGCAGGATTTCAGTTACTGGTTCCTGTTTCGACGGGGGCGGAGGTTTCAGACACGCGTGCATTCAAGGCTCCTGTTCTCAAGGGCATCTACCTCGCGTTTCATGCGGCGAACCAAACTGCGGAAATAACCTGCGACTCTCGGACTGGCGAACGTCTCTGGTTCACGCCAAGTGCCGGTGGAAACCGCATAGGCGAACACAGCGATTAGCGGTGCGCTTGCCAGTGAGTGTGAGACCCCGGAGGTCGGAGCGAAGCGCTGCCACTCGGAGGCATAAGCGGAGACTAGTTCCTCGCGTCGGTCAGCGTATTCCGGGCGAAGGCGTATCAGATGTTCGAGCAGGTACTGAAATGTCAGAAACGGATGGCCAACGGCCGCCTCGGCCCAATCGATAAAAGCGCAGCGCTCGCCGCATACGAAAATGTTTCCGGGATTTAAATCGAGATGATTCAAGGCATCTGGAATACCGCTTGCTGCGAGAAGCGAGAGTATCTCTTTGATTCGCCTCTTAATGTCAAGGATTTCTTCGGACGTTAGGATTGAAGGAGGTGTCTTAACTTGCTGTTTCATGAGTTTGTCCATGATCGCGAAGAAGTCATCTGTCGAACTGAGGAGTGAGGCAACTCTGATGTCTCGGCAGCCTGCAGAAATAAGGCGAGGCACTTCTTGAAGTGACGCCATCTGCAATTCCGCCAAGCGTACCGAGATTGTCCTCCATGTTGAGAAATTGGAATCAGCGTCAGGGGACGTCCCTTCAGCTTCCGCCGTAAGCCATGCGTTCCGCTCTGGGAGTGATGCGACGATTCGTGGAAGAAAGGAAGGGAAGAGTGATGCCAGCGTTGAAACAATCCGAAATTCATGAAGGTTCGGTTCACCGACGGCTTTGAACCAGAGAGCTGGCCCATTTGTCGCGAAGCGGATCAAATTGAAGGTCGGACTTGCTGTTAGTTGCCTGAATTGCCCGCTAAGACGAAGATTCATCGACTCGATCTTCTCTTCAATCCACAAGCACAGGTCACGGAGCCAGCCCGCAGTGGCAAAGGGACGCATACACTGATTGTTGGCGTGTGTCCCGGATTGTCCGAGAGCGGCGTGGATGTTCGGCAGGATTCCGGAATCCCAGAAAGATGAGTCCGTCAGCGAGGACAAAGGAATCCAGTGCGCCAAGTGTGGAACGTGACCGTTGGGCTGTATACATTCCATGATCTGGAATTTAACTGGTGAGAAGGTGTCTACAGGCTTGCCACAGAAGAAAGTAGACAAGGAGTATGCGTCGAGATTCCAGCGTTCCTTCGCCTCGCTATTGATTTGTTCTGCGACCCTCTGCCAACGCGGAATGTCCGCGGAAGGCAGGGAATAGCGCAAACCTTCCGCGAAGCACAAGAGCTCCGATCCATTTCGGCGCGTGATGATAAGGCTGTACGTGTCGCGGTCGATTTGTTTTTCTGTGCTCACGATGATCTCTGACTGGCTTATGCGCCGCCGCTTACCGCATGGGACTCGACAAGCCTATGTTTTTCTAGGCACTCCAGAAATTCGCGAACGTCACGCGCGACGATGTCGGAACGGATACCGAATTCGCGGCTAATGTCCTCGACAATCTTGGTTTCCGGCCAGCCAAGTTCCATCATTCCGAGGATCTTTGAGCCGACGATGTTTAGAGTGAACATTTGGCCGTGATGGATGTCGAGGACAACGGCTCCGTCACGTTCGTGAGTACTTCGAACTCCGTCAGCTATTTTCAGCAAAAGGCTTCCCCTTCCGAATTGCAACTGAACGGTTAGCGGATGCGGGATGGAGAGTGCCATGACGCCCGCGCGACATCCACAAGTTCGCGCATTTGTTCTTGAACGAGGAAACAGAACAAGGATGTTGTTTTCAATGAAGGAGTTAGAGGTGGCTCGGGAGCCATCGCCGGATTTCGCGCGTTCGCGAAGGGGTCGTAGCTAGAGAAAACGGATACGCAAGCGAGGGTGGCTATCGACGTGAGGCAATCCTTAGGAGATGGAAAGTGAATCCGCGCTACGTGAAGTCCTGAGCAACTCCGTGTAGGTACTTCCGGAGCGGCTCAGTACGAGCGGGCTGCCGTCTTCGACGATTGTGCCGCGTTGGAACACAAGAACGCGGTCCATCAAACCACTATTTGCGAGTCGATGGGATACAAAGAGCAGAGTGACTCCTTGCAGAAACCGGCAAATCCCGTGAAGGACTTGAAGCTCCGCTCGCAGGTCCAAGGCGGAGGTCGCCTCGTCGAGAATCAAGACCTGCGGTCTGAGTAAGAGCGCGCGAGCCAGTGCGAGGCTTTGTCTCTGCCCACCGGAAAGCAGATTTCCAGCAGGCCCCAGACGCTCCGCCGTGCCGTGCGGCACGCTTCTTACGAATGCTCTAAGCCCCACGAGTTCAATGACTTCCTCGATCTCTTGGGCGCCCGCACTCGGGTTTCCGAACCGAAGATTTCCGGCTAGTGTGTCATCGAACAGAATTGGCGCGGCGGGTAAATAGCAGACTAGAGCACGAAATTGTTTGAGTGGAAGGCGATCCACTTGGCATCCGCCGATACTAATGAAACCTTGTGAGGGGTCATAAAACCGTGCAAGTAATTTCGCAAACGTGCTTTTACCTGAACCGTTTTCGCCGACGATGGCGACGTGTTCGGCGGCATCGATAGCGAGATTGGGGATCGTGAGAAAGCGTTTCTGCCTGCGATAGCCGAATGCGACATCGTGGAAACGAACATGGCACGAAGCGATGCGAGGAATCGCGATGGTTGGGTCGGCATCCTTCAGGCTCGATTGCAAGGAGAGAGTTGCCTGGATTTGGCGGATACTGGAAAAAGTCCGCTGCGCTCTGGCGTACATTTCAAGAGCCCCACTGAGCGGGTCAAACAATTGAAAGATGTAGCTATGGAATGCAACGAGGCCACCGACGGTCATAGCTCCTCGCAGGACCGTCCATGCCCCGAAACCTAGTAAGCTCGCCGCCGCGGCACCAATCGGGAGACTGGTCCAAATCGCAAATTGAATTCCCGCAGTTCCTTGCCTGGTCTGAGATCGAACCACTCTTCCCAAGGCACAGAAAGCTCGCCTTTCTTGACGTTTTTCCTGCCGCAGTGACTGAATTTGGAGTATGGATGAAAGGTGCTCTTGGAGAAACGCGCTGACACTTGTCCGATCGGCTTGCACTCGGTCGGACCTTTCTGCGAGAAGACGGCGAAAATGAGTTCTAGCGACGAAAAACGTCGGAATCGCGGGTAGAACAAGAAGTGTCAAACGAGGATTCAGGATGAACATCGCCGAGAGCGTAAATGCGGTTGCCAGAAGTGTCCGCAAGATCGCCGGCAATAGGTCTGAACCAAAATAGGCAATTTCGTCGATCGGCTCCTGTAGGGTGTAGAGCTTCGCGCCAATGGAAGTGTTTTCGTGATAGTCGGCCGAGAGAGAATCCAAGCGATACAGGATTTCCATTCGCAGAGAAAGTGCCGATCGCTGGGCGGCTCGCAACGTTAGGTACCCACCAAGGTTCGTGAGTACAACCCGGCCTTCATAACTCAGAAAGGTTAGAGCGGCCATACAGACGAGGAGGTGAATGTCACGGGTTGGCAGGACGCGGTCGATGACCCGCATGAGGATAAGAGGGTTCAGAAGAGCAAGCGCGCTCCCCGTTATGACACAAAGAAAGCTGGCCAGATGCCAGGCGAAGAGTGGTCGGACTCTCTCGTAGAGCCACAGCAATTCGGATGGAAATGGATTTCGCATAAGATTCTTGTGACGGGATGCAGTGTTGGCCAGGCCAAAATAAGTGGATCGTCGGTACTAGGGCTAGAAGTGAGAAACACTGTTCTGGAACCGAACATGCGTGAGAGAAAAGCCGCGCAATAGAGGAAGAAACGCTAGTAGGAATGGGATTCAGACCGTTCGCGAACCGGTCATACCCTGATTGAAATCCGTCGAATCACGTTTACAATTTGGCCGACTATCTCTGTGTCTGACCCCGTGGGCATAGGCCTAGTTCTGGTGATTTCCATTGAGAGGCGGTGGAGAAGTATCGATTTACCCTCAATAGTGAAACGTCCACAGAAATATGACCCGTCGCGTGCGGTAAGGAGATAGAGGGGCTGATTCACTAAGGGTTCCCATTTCAGGGGCGCAGGCTTTTTGGTGCGGCGGTTGACGATCAGGAATTGGGTTCCCTCAAGTAACGCATGAAAGCCGTGCTCTCCTCCAGCCCAAAATACATCCCGTAGAGAGAGACGCGGCAAACCAAAAATGGTCGGTAGGGACGCATTGAGAAAGAACGGAATTTCTTCAAATTGATCCAAGAGGTTCCTGAGGAAAATTCCATCGGCGTTGTCTTCGTGGCCGCGCTGGGCAGAAATTGATAACTTCAGAGATCGGGCACTTGGTATCAGATCGGCGGGAATGGCTTCATCCCCAAGCTTGTGAACTTCGAGTCCCGCGGTCGTCAGAAACCGCCAAAAGTCGATGGAGTATAGGATACAAAGCGTAATGATTTTTTGGATGCGCCGTGGGGGCAAGTCTGAGGCCTCGTAGTCGGAAAGAGTTCCTCCGGCGGTGAAATACTGTTCGTCGCCCAGTTCCTCTGCAATCTTACGGCTCAGTGCGGATGCCTCGCGAAAGGATAATCGTGCCCGCAACCTGCTCCGGCGAAGCAAAGCATGGAGTTCGGGCGTCGCCGGTGATAATACGAAATTGCCCTGCTTGGTGGGCTCATCGAACGCCCGATGGTTGCCCGGTCGCGACACTCGTTGGACATTTCGGATTTCCATGTCAATCGTACCCAAAATCTTGAGGTCAACGCCAAGCCGCAACTCGACATGAGGGGCCGCTAACTCCACGGGCGTGAGAACAACCCGATCGGGTGCAACATATTTCAGGCGACAGCAGTTGAGGCCTAGGGAGTGCTCGACGAGAAAAAGGGGTTGGAAGGTGCTGCGACCGACTGAGGTCAAAGCCGCTTCTATCTTCCTTGGATCGGCTCGGACGATACTGCCTGGAAGCAATTCGGGGTAGGCGAAGACCTCATGCAGGCCCACTTTGGCATAGGCATACGCATTCCGGTTGATCGGCAATAGGTCCGCAACATTCACCAATCCGGTTGGGGCAAACAGCTGGACTAAAGGGACAATGCGCCCGAGCTGAGGAGAAGAGAGCCTTTCCGTGAACCAAGGGATGCACGCGCTGCGGTCGTAAACATTGGTGTCGATTAGAGTGGTGCGCTGGAACGGGAGGCTAGTTTGCAATCGCGAAATGTCATCCAAGTGAAATCCAAATACGCTCAACCAATCCGAGAGCGCGTATCCAGAAAGAGCGCTCAGAGCAACGAGCTGGTGGATACTGGGCGCGAACCCCTTACTGCGCAGATCAAAGTATAGGTTGTGAGGGATATGGTAGGACGGGTCACTTGGAAACAGTTTGCGGGATGCCTGAGATAGCTGAAATAGACTGATTTTCTTCCGTTCAAGAATTGCGCGTACCTTCTGCCCGATGCTAACTACAGCATGTGGAACAACCTCTGCGGACAAGGACCGTTCCAATGGACGCGAAGGCTTTGTATTCTGGAGGTCAAAAGGACGCTTACGTGTCATGGCGAAGGGGACGGCCCGCCAGCAACAACCAGGCCTGCATAGAGGAGGTGGAGTCCGAAGTGTAAAAAAAGTTCTGATTGAACGCATTTGAGACCACCCCAGCGCAAATACCCGATTGAGCACTTGACGGGTGATAAAAGGTATTTAACTGGACAGATTCGTGCGTTCCGGCTACGCTTTGCGCTAAATGGGGTCACATATCCCTAGCACGCGGCCCGGGGAACGACTCAGAGAGTTAAGAGTTCGTGTCGGTCTGGGAATCCGTGAGGTGGAGCGGCGCAGTCAAAGGCTCGCGGAAACCAAAGGCAATTCCGACTACTTGCTTTCCCACTCGTGGATTCGAAGCATCGAACTCGGCGAATTTACGCCCGGCATTTTTAAGCTTTATAGCCTGAGCGTGATTTACCATCGGGGCTACGAAGAATTACTCGCGGCTTGCGGAATACACGTCGCGGATGTGGCCAAAGATCAGGGGATGTTCGGATGGCCTGCCACTCACGTCGTAGGTACTTCGTCGGATACAGACGTGAGCGAGATGCCTGTGCCGGTAAGGGTTCGCCAGGAATTCGAGTCTGAGAAAACGAACCTGCTGACTCGATTGGTCCAAGTTTGGGGGGACATACCTGTTGCCTTGATCCGGCAACTCGATGTGCGGAAATCGCTATATGGCTATATAGGCCTTAAAGACTTTACCCTTCATCCGGTCATTTTGCCTTGTTCGTTCGTACAGATCGATCCAAGACAAACGAAAGTGAAGGCCTCGGCATCAAGGCGCGAGCTGGACCGGCCTATTTATTTTATCGAGTTGCGGGATGCTTATGCTTGTGGCTGGTGTGAATTGAAGGGCGGGCAACTCAGCGTCGTGCCGCATGTCAATTCTCCGCAGGAAATTCGGAGGTTTTCGTACCCTCACGAGGCCGAAATCATTGGTCGTGTGACCGGAGTTGCGATGAGGATCGCGAACGGTGGACTCTCACCGTTCTCGGAATTGCCAGATGCCACGCGCAACACTCCTGAAAAGTAAGGCGATCTGCGGAACTGAGAAAACTAAGCTAGCGATTTTCTGGTCCTCGTTCCCACCGGCACTTATGCGACCGGGGCGGTGGGCAAGCACTCCACGATCCGGATAACTGAGGTTCCCCTCAGTGCGGCTCGGGCCTGCTCCCATTGTGGAGTTGAGAATGTCCCTTCCGTTTGTGCATCTAATACTGCCCAAAAAACGAGCGCCTAGTGCCGCACTAGGCGGTCAAATCTGTTGCGACGATGTTGTCGTCGTTCCGTACCCCCACAAACCGAGTGCCTCAAAGAAGTGGTCATACGGCAAGGCTCTGGTGAGGGCGGGAATCGTCTCAGCCATTTCGCTAATTTTCTATACCCATACTGTGATGTTGAGTTCATCGATGGTCTCGGCGCTTCCGGTGGTACTTTCTGGAGTGATGGCACGGTTGTGTTGCTCGCATCTGTGGCTGTGATTTGGCGTCACAATCAGCTGGTTTATCCGCGGCAATACGCGGAGTGGGATCGATCATTTGGAGTCAGTCACCGTTCGGCGAGTAAGTGAGCTTGCGCCTCTCAGCCAGGAGATAGAATCCGCTGTTTGTACTCTGTGCTTGCACCAAAAGCACGATAGAATGCAGTACATGCCGCCCAGCTTCAATAAGGGTTCCGAATGGCGAAAGTGGGACCTTCACATTCACAGCCCAGCGTCCGCCCTCAACAATCAGTTCCCGCGACTGTCCAATGGTGAACCAAACTGGGAAGCGTACGTCACGCGGTTAGAGTCGCTGACGGATGTGGTGACCCTGGGCGTGACGGACTATTTTACGATCGAGGGGTATCGCAAGCTGCTGGAGTACAGATCTCAGGGAAGGCTCGGGAATGTGGGGCTGTTGCTGGCTAACGTCGAGTTCCGGCTGGACAAAATTGTCGGAACTTCGGGAGGAAATCGCCGACTGAACTACCATGTGATTTTCTCTGAGGAGGTTTCCGCGGATGAGATCGACGAACACTTCTTACAAGAGCTGAAGTTTTGCTTTGAGGGTGATCCCCAGCGAGCGGATCTTTCGTGGAGTGTGCGGCGAACCAACTTGGAACTTTTGGGCAGGCGCCTCAAGCAGGAACACGCTCGTTTCAATGATGGTCGCACAGACTTCGAAATAGGGTGCATGAACGCGACTGTGGACGCGAGCCGTATTAAGGAGATTCTCCGTGACAAGGAACGGGTATTTAAAGGGAAGTACCTGATTGTACTCGCAGAAGAACATCTTTCGTTATTGCAGTGGGACGGACAAGATCACCACACGCGAAAGTTATTGCTGCAAGGCGCCGACGCGGTTTTTTCTGCAAACCCGAGAACCATTGCCTGGGCCCGCGGCGAAGGGGACCTGTCGGCCGAACAGTTCCGCCTGGAATTCAAAACACTGAAGCCGTGCCTCCACGGCTCCGATGCGCATAAGCTCGACGACATCGCCCGACCGGCCGAGAATCGGCACTGCTGGGTCAAAGCGGACCCAACGTTCGAGGGCTTAAAGCAAGTATTGTACGAACCGTGCGAGCGCATCGTCATTGGCGAGGAACCACCCACGTTGAAGAACGACTATCAGGTGATCCAGAGCATCGAGGTTGGTGTGGCGCCCGATTGGTTCGCGGCGGGAGAGATTCCGCTAAATCAAGACCTGGTGGCGGTGATTGGCCCGCGCGGCTCTGGCAAAAGCGCCCTTGCGGAGATGATCGCTTTTGCCGGCGGGGCAACGTTCTTTGGTTCGAGCGAGGACATTCGGGACACATTCCTGTTTAAGGCCTCGAAACGATCAGCTGCCAACCCGGCCCCGATCACCGGCGCTCTGGTGAGTTTGAAGTGGCGCAATGGGCAAGTAGACCGAGCGCAAATCACCAGCACGCTGCAGCACGGAAAAGAAGAAGAGAAGGTGAAGTACCTTCCGCAGAGGTTTGTCGAGCGACTGTGCGCTCCGGAGAACAACCGACAGCTCGAGGAAGAGATCGAGCGGGTGATCTTCCAGCGCATTGACAAGACGGAACGGATGGAAGCGTCGAACTTCGTCGAGCTTCGGCAGACGGCGACGAAAGCATTGGAAGTGAAGCGCAGTAAACTACAGCGCATCATTCAAGGGCTCAATCAGAGCGTTGCGGAAGCTTCGGCGCGCATGTCCCAACGGCCTGCCAAGGAAAGCGAGTTGAGGCGAAAGCGGGAGGAACTGCAAGCACTTCTGCAAAACATGCCGCAAGTCCCGGAGGCGAACAAAGAGGAGCAGGAGAAGCTCCAGAACCTGACGAAGGTCAAAGAGGAACTGGAGGAGAAAATTGTCGATGGCAACGAGCAGCTGAACACTCTCACCACCATCCAGACCAAATTCGAAGTTCTCAAGGATGATGTAATTTCCTTTAACCAGGAGATCCGGTCGCTGCTGGAGCGGGTCTCGCTGGGGGGAGAGGGCGAGAAATTTGTAGTGCAGCTGCCGGGTGAGGTTACCGGCATCCTAACCAGGCGACGGTCTGAACTGGATCAGTCCATTGAGATGTTGCGGAAAGGCAGTCCGGAGAACCTGGCTATCCCGAGCTTGGACAAGGTGAATCTAGAGATTGAAACCATTAAAGCGGCGTCGCGCTTAACGGAGACGAAGAAAAAGGAACAGGAGAAGTTCCAGAGGGATCGCAAGCAACTGGAGGACAGCATTGCGTCCATCGAGCGAGAAATTAAGGAGATCGCGGAGGTTGTTGCGCCGAAGCAAAGAGAGGACAACGAAAGCCGAATCGAGCGTTATCTGGACAGCTTTGAACTGCTAAAGGAAGAGCGGTCGATCTTGGAAAGGCTTTACGAGCCGCTGCGCAGTTCGTTGTTGTCGTCGAATGAGACCGCCCGAAAGCTCGAGTTTGTGTCGAAGCCCACGTTCGATGTTCTTCGGCACGCGGTTCGGGGAACGGAGCTGTTGGACCGAAGAAAGGCCCTTTACGGCGAGCCGCAAGAGTTGGAGCGCGCGCTGAAAGCCTTTTTTGATGAAGCGGTGGACGCTGATTTCGATCGGGCGAGAACCAAGGAATCGCTGCGACGGCTCTACGAATCCTTTATTGTGCAAGGGGAGGAGAAGCTGCCCATTGGGGAGCAACTTCGAAAAGAACGAACGCCCAGGGAATTTGCGGATTGGTTTTACGGTATTGAAGATTTCTCGGTGACGTATTCGATCAAGTTCGACGGCAAGGACCTGCACCTTCTTTCCCCCGGAGAAAAAGGCGTCGTTCTGCTGCTGCTCTATCTCGAAGCCGAAAACCAGGACAATCGGCCTCTGATCATCGATCAACCCGACGACAACCTCGACAACGTCTCAGTGTATCCGAGCCTAACGGAATACTTCCGAACGAGGAAGCGAACGCGTCAAATCATCATCATCACTCATAATCCTAATCTGGTTGTGAACACCGACGCGGAGCAAGTGTTTGTCGCGGATTTTGACGGGTCGCGCAACCCGAAGATTGTCTATCGGAGTGGCGCACTCGAGGACACGAATTCAGAAGCATCGGCGCCAGGCATTCGCGAGGAAGTTTGTAAGATCCTTGAAGGTGGAACCGTGGCGTTTCAGTTGCGAGAGCAGAGATATTCACTGCCCTGATGTTCGAGCTCGCCCGTTGCCGTGCCCAAACGGCGGTTTACTAATCCACTGGGGGAAGTCTTGATAGCTGAGCAACTTCATAGGGACGGTCGACTCCCGGCTGGGTTCCAGCGATCGTCGAAAGCCAGCGAGTTGGTTGCGGGCGTGATTGACGACGCAAACCGCGGTGTCGAGCTTTATCCCCGCATCCTGGGCAGCACGAACATGCGCATCCAGCTGTAGCAGGTTATCCCTCAATGTAGCGAGAAATTGGGGACGTTCCTTGAGCTGATGGTTCATTTTGCATTCGATAAGGCTATTGACGGCCCCTTGGGAAACGAGAAAATCGAGTTCAGTTCCTCCGACATTCACAGAATGACGAAATGGAATTCGTCTTTTGGTCAGCTGCCAGCCAATGGCGCCACCCAGAATGCCATCGCGGAGTCCAATGGCGAGGGCAAGCTCGTTCGCCGGAAAGAGAGCCGTGGCGCTATGCGCCATTCGACGGCACCCAGGACACTGGAAGGGCCTGAGGACTTGTGTCGTGCGCACGGAAGCCAGAACGCCGGATTCCGGACAGTGTGTGCACCAGAGGTAGAGCGGTCCCACGTGTTCCAGGAAACAGTCACGATGCAAGGAGAGGATGGCGTCTTTCCAAAGACTCTCGGGAATTCGCAAGGCGCGAATGAGTTGACGGTAGTGGGTAAGATTAGTTCCGAACAGTGTGAATTGAAACTGTTCTATATCTAGGAAGTCCTTGAGGGTATCTACTTCCATGGCGATCTGGCGGAGAGCCTTTTTGGACCGCTTTCCCCCGAGGATTCTTTGCATGAGTTGGAATCCTGCAGTCCTGAGTGGTTCGACATCGAGGCAGGAATAGTCGCCAACGCTGCGCTTCAAGTCTTCGCGGGTAATCGGATCGTTGTTCGTGACGAGGGTGCGCAAGGCCGAACTGCCTTGGACCAGTTTGAGAGCCTCCATTGCGACGTTGTCGACGAGAGTTTGACGTGTCACTTCATCGAGTTCGCGCACAATCTCCGAGGCGCGGTCTTGCTGCGGAGCTTGCGACGGGTGTGTGCGGCGTTTCTGATCGAGAATCTTCGCGCTGCGCACGATGGCCTTCACGCGATGACTCACAAGGACCAGCGCCGATGTGCCAAACAGGAAAGACAGGTTGGCGTCGATCTGAGCATTCAGGCGCGGAAATAGTTCGTCGCGATGGAGCAGAAGAATCCGCCCGAGCGTTCCGTGACGCAGTACTTCATCAAGGAGTCGTGCCGTAGGCCGGTGCCGTTTGGCGCGCTGCCAAAGGCCTCTTGCCGTGTCGCTCTCCGAATTCACAGAGCCTCGCTCAACTCGGAATTCTCGCATGATTCCCGGGCTGGCGGCTCCGCACTTGTGGCGGTGTTATGAGATGATTCACGAATTAGGGAGAAATGGCTCCTATGGTCACATTGCTACTCGGGGCGGGCGCAAGCCGTGCGGTGTCCTATGCCAGTGAGCGGCGCATTGTTTCACCGCTCGATTCGGATTTCTTCGAACTTCTGCAGAAGATTGAGCCGGCCAGCAAAGACGAGCCGGCAGTCTTGGAACTTATTCAATGGATTCTCGCGAGTGGCGACGGAATCTGGAGTTCGATGGAACGTACGTTTTATACCCTGTACATGCGAGCGCGGATGTCGGAGGTGTTGTTTCCTCACGAGAAGTTGGAAGCAGACGTTGCAAGGTTGCTGAACGGTTTCACACGAGCGATCGATGCCGTCTTGCGCGCGGCGCACGGCAAAGAGTCTTGTGACCACCACATCAAACTGCTACAAAAAATGAAGGCCACCGATGGCTTGGTGACGTTCAACTACGACTTGGTTGCGGAAAGGGCTATCAAGAAGCTGCCGTCCATCCCTGTCTTCGGAGACTGGCTCTATGGCTTCGGCAAGAAGCCGGAGGGCAAGGGCAAGGTTCCGACTCTTTACAAGTTACACGGCAGTGTGAATTGGGTGTACGACGAAGACGAAGAACAGTTTACGGTTCGACAGAAATCCTGGAAGGATTTCGACGATGAGCCGGGATACCGCGCACACAGTAACAAGTCATTGTTCGCCATCATGCTTCCGTATTGGGACAAGAAGGTTGAGGAACCCCCTTGGAGTCAGATTTGGAGGCAAGCGGCTGCGCATCTCCACAAAACCGGTCGATTGATTGTCTGGGGATATTCGCTGCCGCTGACGGACTTAAAAGCGCTGGAGTTGTTGAAACTCTCCCTCGGCGCAGGGCGCTCTTGCCTGGAGGACGTGGCTATCATAGATCCGTCTGCGGCAGTCCGCACTCGCTGGCGTACGATGTTTCCTGGCCAGAGGTTCTGGCCGTATGAGGGTATCGAAGAATTCCTCGACCATCCTCCGCCGTGGTGGTAGCCCGGCAGCGTTAGCCGATCCGAAACGGCCGCCGCGTGGTATGGATCGGTGGAAATGTGCGGCAAATTTCAAATTGGATTTGAAAACCTGACAACCTGAGCTTTACGACGAGTTCGCGTCGTGTTTGGGGATTGATCCGGAAACTTAGCGCAAGCGTTCATTATGTCGGCTATGAAATCTGATCCCAAGAGGACCTCAGCGCCGACGTGTTTCCAGTCAGCTTTTGAACCAAACACGACTTCAATCAATCTCCGAAGGGCTCTAGGTTTCTCCTCTTGTAGTTGCTGAAATTCCGGCTCATTCGTTCGCCATCCGCGAGTCGCAATTTGCTGCATCAGGTACCGGTATTGGCGGTCGCTCAGGACTTGGAGTTCCCGAGCTCTCCGTGCGAGAGCTTGCATGGAGACTTGCCATTTGATCTTCAAGGCCGCGAGACGAAAGAGTGTTAGCCGCTCTAACTTGAGATCTTCGATTATGCCGCTGGCTGGCATGAGGAGCTCTGCAGCAAATCGATAGGCTTCACTTTCCTGGTCGCGCGTACCGCCTGTGATTTGCTTGTGTAGAACGAGATGACCAAGCTCGTGAGCGATGTTCATGCGTACGCGGTCGGGCGACTTGCTGACAATTATTCCAATCACCGGATAGTCACGATTGGGTCCCGCCCAAACTGCGAACGCATCACAATCCTTCAAATCTGGAAGAGGAACTACGAGAACTCCAAGACGTTCAACCGCTCGAACCAAATTGACAATGGGACCGTCCTCCGGTTGCGTTGCCTTACGGACAGAACGAGCTCCTTCGATTGCGTCCTCGCATATTGGAAGTTTGACGGGAATAAGGGTGGCGCTAGCAGAGAGCCGAAGTGCCAGTTCAAAAACTAACTCTGTGTGGGCGTGAGCTTGCGCAACTACCTTCCTTCCAATTCCAGCCTTCGATCTGAACAACAAACTGCCAGCAGGAAATTCAGGTGCGTCGGTCTGGCGAAAGAACGAAACGGGGAACTCCAATTCGACGGCTAGAGCCTCAAGTAACTCTGAGGCTGGTTGTTTGGTCCCCCTTTCGATGTGAGCGATCATTGTCTGGTCGATCCCCAATGCATCCGCCAGTGCCACCTGGGTAAGTCCGCGGAGTTCCCGTGCCTGGCGAATTCGCTTGCCGTTAACAGGAGGTGACCGAAACTCGAAAAGCTTTTCTTGTGTCCTGTTCACTTCGCAGCTTTCGTTTGAGATTGAACTGGCCGGATTTCCTCGAGATCGGAATCTTTCTGGGCGTTAGAAACGTTCTTCACGATGGCTACAGCGCTGCGGTTCCAATCGGTGATCCAAAAGCAATCAACGTTCCCATCCTTGCGGACTTTTCTGGGACAAGCGATTTGCAAGCCGGCATATTTATGAGATGGGTCAAGCGCCCACAGCAGCACGAGGCGGAGTTGATAGGACGCCGATTTCTCGCCAACGGCACCGGCTTCGAATCCCAGATTCATCTGATTGCTGCTGTAGAATTCCAGGCGAGCCTTGCTGCTTGCTTTGGGAAGGCCCGCGGGCGTCGCCTTTAGGATTCTTATTTCAGTGCTTTTCCACTGCAAACACAATCCACAGTTGGCTACGTGCTGCATCTCGTAGTCTGACGCTTCTTCGTAATCAGCCGCAATGTTTTCACTGCCAAGAAAGAGCTTCGTGAGATATCGGGTGTTTCCGGCGTGGACGCCCAAATCAACAGGGCCGCCGTAGAGCTTGAATGTGTTTGTAGCTTTTGGAATCGAGTCCTCAAGCGCCGCGTTGACTAGGTTAAATAGCGGCGCATGAGCTTCGAGAACAGCTTGCCTGTGCGCGATGATGGACGTCGGATCATTTGGGTTCGGAAGCGTCAGAATGGCGTTTGGAACTAGCATGGTCATAATATGACCACAGAAATGACAAAATGGCAACTGGTGCTTTTGTAGTTGGATTCGTCTTACCTAGCCCGGTAATCCTGTGGGCGTCGCCACTTAGATGGCATCAGCCTCCGGTTGCAGAATCGCTTCGTTGCAAGCGATGAAGCAGGTGCGTAGCCGTTCGAGCTCGGCGCCCGTGATTCCGCTGTCTTTGAATACTGCTTCCCAGTTTGCCTTTACCTTTTTCTGGATATCTACCGCAAGTGCGATGGCTTGAGATTGGGGCAATCCGAAGCTTGCGGCATCGCTCAAAGCGTTTTTCAAAGTTGCGTGGCGGCCATTGCGGCCTACGCCGATGGCAAGATCTCGTTCCAAGCTTACTTGCGGATACGGGACGATATCGTAGGCAGGTGACAATCGCCATCCCTTGCCGTCCCATAAGAAACCGTGATTTCTGAGGTGGTCGTCAGTATTGTTACAGAGAATGTTGAATAGCATTCGCAACCACAGTTCCTTTGAGTCATTGACAGGGTCAGATCCGAAAAGCCGCAACTGTTCTGCTAAGCGCCGATAACTTTGCTGCGAGGACTCGCTTTCGTGGGCACCGGTAATCGTTAGACCGGAAATGAACGGTGTTCGAAAATATGTAGCTCCGTGTGGCGTCCTATCGAAGCGCTCAATCAGATAGATGTCCTGTCCGAGTACTTTTTCAATTCGCACAGGTGGCACAGTTAAACCAGCAAGACGTGCAAGCGTCATGGTTGCGTATTCCGCGCGGCACATCGGCAAGTGATCGTCGGCGCGGCCGAATTTTGCGATCCATTGCTTTCCGCCGTATTCCGTCGTCGCCTTTGGGCGAGCTCCTCCTAACGAAGAGCCTCGAGAGAGGAATCGTGCGTGTTTACGCGGCAAGTCGTCAGCCGTATCGACGTCGCGCACGGCTTCTAACATGGCCTTAAGGTCTAGGTCTTCGCCGGCTAAATGCTGCTCGGTCCACTGCACAATGCGTCGGGGGCCGGAGAGGTCCGGTCCAAAGGCGAGCGCGCCAACGCGAGCGTCGCCGGTTGCGACCAGGTAGTCGAACTCTGAGAGAGGCCGCGCGCCGGCGGCGCGGTCCATAAGATGCCTCCCCCAGCCGTCGGGCGCGGCATCGCGGATGCCGTTGAAGAGCACAAAGTCTTCGGGAGCGGTGTAGAGACGGTCGGGATCTGCATCGGGCAATGGCAGCTGGATCGGGTCGATGGCCAACCGGTCTTTCCGCTGGAGATATCGGCGACCGTAGCGGAAACGAGCGGTTGCCTCGCGCCCTAAACCAATTGTTTCAAGTACGCCCGCGGGGACCGGCCCTTCTTCAAGATAGACGTATACGTATGCTTCCGGCATGGGTCACTCAGAAATCGTACTTGTCAGTACGATCTTTCGTTTTGCGAAAATCTCTTGGCAAATTCCTGATTTCTTCTTGTAAGCCCGTCGCATCGGTCTCCGGCGACGCTAAGTCTCCCAAGCGGCGGTGCATGCCGAGAATCCAAAGTGCGGCGGCCAGGATTCCGATTCCCACAGCGGGGTCACCCTTTTCCAAGCGTTGGACCGTTTTTAGGTTGACCATCATGCGGTCGGCCATCTCCCTCAATGACATGTGTCGACGTTTGCGGGCAATGGCAAGGTCGCGGCCGAGCTTCTGCAGCTGATCGACTGCGACAGATGGAAGCGCCCGGACGGATTGGCTAGCCCTCGCCATAAGATGATTATACCTATATAAGGGCTGATTACAAGCTAAAAAACCTTTATATGGGCATATTCGTAGGCATTCAATAACAGAAATAACTGGGATCCACTGTTGGGTATATATACCCAACAGTGGATGTAGGAAGTTTCCCACGTCCATATCCAATGGGGTATATATACCCCATTGGATATGGTGCGAACCAACAAAACCCAGCTAATGAACCTCCTAGCGCAGAAGCTCGCTGCATCCGGAAAACGGCTCTTTTCCCCGTCAGACTTGACGGACATCTTCACTCAGGTTCGCGCGGAATCTAATTCGCCAAAAAGTCTCACGAAAGATAAATTCCGAGCGCTGGCTTTAGAAACAGCGACTTTGACGGAAGTCCAGCTTTCATCTACGTACCCTCTTCACACAATTCGGTATTGCACTGGGAAGTTCACGGCATACGAACTTGCCCTCTCTTTGCGACCGGGTTCGTATCTGTCCCATGGAACTGCCGCTTTCGTTCACGGAGTTACGGCACACCAAGCTGATTTTATTTACGCAAACCAGGAGCAATCCCCCAAAGAACAGTCGGGCTCGCTTACACAGGCAGGCCTGAACAAGGCTTTCTCATCAAAGCAAAGACAATCAAAGTTCATCGTTTCCTACGATCAAACGAAAATCATGCTGCTGAGTGGAAAACATACAAATCGACTTGGTGTGCAGAAGATCGTTGACATGACCAATGAGGTGATCGAAGTTACAAACTTGGAACGGACGCTCATAGACATCGCGGTTCGGCCGGGATACGCAGGGGGGACTGAAAACGTCTTGCAAAGCTTCAAGCGCGCACTAACCAAAACTTCGGTCGGCCAGCTTGCAGAAATGCTGGAAGAACTCGACTACCTTTATCCTTACCACCAAGCAATCGGTTTCTATTTACAGAGAGCGGGGCACGATCCGGAATCGCTTGTGGGCCTTATAAAGCTTGGGCTGGAATACGACTTTTTTCTTGCACATGGAATGAAAAAACCAAAGTTCGATCCGCAGTGGCGGGTTCACTACCCGGATGACCTTTCGTGAGCGTTTATTGCCCGTTGTTGGCTTGCGTTCAAGAAAGACGGAGCGTCCAGAGGCCTTCGGGAGTCAAGCTGAATCTCGAGTCTTCGCGAAGAATTTGCCGGACATAAGCAGCGAAATTGCGCGACCTTGAGACGTATCCGTTCGTCTTCACTTGTTTTGCGATTTCTGTATATGAAAGGGGACCTTGTGCCCGCTGGCATATCCGGTAGGCGAACGCAATCGCGGGGCTTCCTTTTTTCAGCGGAAGTATGTCCAGCACTGCTTTTCGTGACGTGGCGGCCATAGAAGCATCCTCGACAAGGGACCGTACTGCAGCAGAAGACAGAGACGACTTGACCCCGACTCGGACATTCTGCAAAAGCTTCTGTGTGACTTCGACGATCCGTTTGCGCGAGTCGAGATGCAGAAGCGCAATGGCGGCGCCTGCTGCGAGCAAAACTTTAAGGATGGGAGGGAGTTTGCGAACCACGTCAGCAATTATGGTGCCAAGCGCATAAATGACGTGGCCTCCCACAACCATGGCGAAGCCAGAGCCGAGCTTAACAGTTAAAATGACAGTTGTTGCCCGTGCATAGTCTCGCAGGACCCGGTCGAGGCCTGAGGGCATGACACGAGCGCCCATTTTCAGGAAATCCGAATCGTTCGTGTAAACAAAGTCGCCGTTCACCTGGTCAAGGACATCAATGTAGTCCGTGTCCTTAGGATCCACACTGCTACCAGGCTGTTTAGATCGGGCAGGCTCGTAGAAGCGTATCAGAAGCTTGAATTGCTTCCATTCTTCCTGGACGCGGTCGACGAGAACACCTTCATCCTGCGCAATCTTGGCCACGTACTTTTGAATTTCCACTTCCAGGAAAGAGGGAGCGAATGCGACAACCACGCCTGACACCATCGCTTCATGGAGATAGGTTCGCGCGGCAGGATTCTTTCTTGAACCGACACGCCAGCGCAGCTCGCTTTGAACGCAGCAAGCGTCGAGAACGAGGACGACCTGCAAGACGTCTCCGAGATACTCGCGCAGCGCAGGAAGCTTCTCAAGAACCCGGCGCAGCTCAGGCAGAGTATCTGAGCGAACGATTTGAGTTGTTGTCGCACCGGCCGTCATTCGCTAATTGTACTGAAAAGTGGATTCGGACGGCAAAGGCCTGGGGCTACCGTGCGGTGATACAGCCTTAGCAGCCGTGCAATACAAAGGATTAATTTGCTCTCGGAGCAATCGGGAATTCATGCGGGTTGTCCAAACGCAATGTCGGCTTGCCATCCGTGCTGCGATTCTTGGGCCCGAAGCCGACCTTAGTTGCAGGCAATGAGTAAAAGAACAATCTCTATGATGTCCACAACTGACGAAAGAGAGGGAGCTTTGAGGGAGCAATAAGTTTCTTTGCGTTCCCCGTCATTCCTTTTCAACGGCTTAGCCTTCTTTCGCATTCGGTGTAAGTCCTCGAAATTCCATTGATTTTTATTTTCGAAAGCCACCACCCTAAGAACGGTCTGCCTTGGGGTATTGCGACTGCCAACAAAGCGGACGTTCATTTTCCAAGAGTCGGGCTCTCAATTTGTAGCCCAATGAGGAGCCCAATTAAGGGAGAAAGTTGCTCATCTATCCGCCGCCGATTCAACGCTTTAAATTGATTTTCTCGACTTCCGTACGTTGATTCGGGACCAAGAGGTTTGCGGTTCAGGCTGAACTACTCTGTATCCCGAACCAGCTCGAATCTGAACGGTGGGATCAACAAATTCGGGTCATTGGGGGCCACGATCACGACTGTCATCGTCAGGTCGCATCACGCATCAATTGGAATCGGATCAGCGCGTTTCTAAGCATTCTTATTGACAGCCTAGATTCCAACCAGGGAGTCGCCTTGCGAAGCGGTCTGCTAGTCGTACCGCGAGATTTGCCCGTTCTTGCCGTCCTTGACTTAGAAGGTCGCCGCAAGCCATAGCCGGCGAACTGCACCGCGTAAACTCAAGGCGGGCCGCCCCGCATGTGGCACGGCCCACCTGATTGTGGCAGAGCTGTACTACTTCCGCCTCGCTGGTTTCTTGGCCTTCGCCGAAATGGTTCTGTCTTGACGGTTTTCCTTCTTCTTCGAAAGTTCAATCCGCACTGCAGCGGCGATTTTCGCGGCATCGATTTTGTATCGGCCGGCCGATTGAGCAAGGTTTGAATCCCTCGCCAGCGGTTGCCGCGGATTGTAGCCGGGGCAGCACAGGTCGGATACAAGCGAGCACACGACAAGGAAGTGCTGTACGTCCGGCGTGCTCATTTCGCGCACGGCCTTCCCGGTGATCGTTTTGTAATCCACGGCGTTGCCTCCCCAAGAAGTCTTGGTCTTCCTCTCCTCCCAACCGTAAATCCGGCAGAGGCGTCGATGATTGTCATGACCGAGGCGCTCAAAGTAATCGAGCGCGGCCATTTCGAGGTCGGGACGCGACAGCGTCGCAGGGAGTTTCTTGCGAATTGCGTCGAGGATCTGGACGCGCGTGAGTTTCTCGGCGCGCTCAGACAGTCGTTCCTTGATTCGCGCCGCACGTTCCTTACGGCTCGGTTCGTAGCGGGTGACACGGGCATGCACGGCGCATTTCTCATCGCGGCAGACGTGCAGCACTCTGCCTGCGTCGGCTCCGTCGATGACAACGGCAGGTTTGGTTTGCGGGCACTCTGCTTTCTTCACAGTGCGATAGTGCCCTTCATAAAGGACATCCGCGTCGCGCCGTTTTACCTGCCACGCGGGGGCGTGGGAGATGCGCAGTGGTTTCTCCCCTTTTGTTTCGAGAGGCTTCATTCGAATCTGTACCAGAGCATCGACTTTCATCCGGTAGCAGGCGCGGTCGGTACAGATGGACTTCTGCCGCACTTCGGGAAAAAGGAGCGGATTGTTTCCTGTGCGCTTCGGACACTTCGCGCAGCTCCCTGCGGAAGGAAGCAGAGTTTCGTCCTGCGGGTCAAAAGGCGCGTTGGTCAAGTCGAGATGGATTTCCAGTTCGACCCATGCGCGAAGTTGCCGGACGGTGACAGCTTCCGCCTTCCCGTCTTTCAAAATCGCCGCCGCCGTCTTGTGATGGGGAAAACACTCCTGCAAAGCGCGGCGCTGGTCGGTCGGCTCGAGCCGCGCAATTTCAAACGCATGCGCGACGGTGAGCCTCCCGACGTAGAACGCCTTCTGCGCTTCCTCGATCAGGTGG
>Ga0210405_10001941_pt1 | contig 22248 bp, 19 predicted proteins | sample IncBWH11MmetaG_FD_155492 | JGI IMG/M metagenome (GOLD analysis project Ga0210405, IMG submission 155492) | Forest soil microbial communities from Barre Woods Harvard Forest LTER site, Petersham, Massachusetts, United States - Inc-BW-H-11-M | ecosystem: Environmental > Terrestrial > Soil >... | reverse complement strand
ACTGGGTGCAAGTGGGGACGAGCCAGACGATCACGATGGGACAGAGTGTGTATGTGGGCTTGGCGGTGAACAGCGGGAGCGCTGCAGCTCTAGCCACCGCCACCTTCGATAACGTCTCAGTAACCTCGCCTTAGCCGTGTACGAGAGGTGCATTTCGGTTTGAAGGTTGCTGCCTCTGTCAGTCTTCTCGCGGAATCAGCCAATCTACCAGTTGACCTAATCTACTCGCTACCGTAAGCTCTCGCCCACAGCAACCCAGCTTAATCTAACAACGGCCCCGAGCATGTTGATGTCCCCCACGCACGGCTGGGGTGCAAATGTCTAGGTTGATATCAACCATTGGCCTGGATTGAATCGACCTGAAGAGAAACAAGGAGCATGCCGTGGGCGAAAAACACCTCCGTAGTATCGATAGAAATGCCCCCCTACGAACTAAAGTGGCCAATCCAAAGAGTTTGCCCGATCGTTCGGGCACCCCACCTTCAGGCAGCCGTCGGAAGTTCCTCGGAAACGTAAGCGGTGTTGCCGTCGCTGCCGTGACGGCCGGCGCGATCGGCTTGGAACCCTTGCTCGGCGGAAAAGAGTCGGTCGCCGACGCGTCGGTCGTACCCTATAGTTCTGAGAGCCGCGAGGATAAAAGCTTCAACTACCGCGTAAGGACGGCCAATTCCGAGAAGATCGACGTCGGGCAGCAACCAGACAATGGCGACGCGACAAGATTCACAGACTTCAGCGGCAGCTACAGCAAAGCCTCGTTGCACGACGCCCTTGGCGTTCCGAATGCTGCATCCTGGCTTAGCCTAAAACATGCCCTCAAGAGCGGCGAGTTCGAAGACTTCGAAAACATCATCGTTGGGACGCCGGCCGGGGGAGCCAACTCGAAGCACAATGGACCGCAGGCTGCCCTTGCATTGGACTTGGAGGGCCTCGACTCACATGCCACTGTCGTCCCGCCAGCGCCGAGCGTCACCAGCAACATTACGGCGGCCGAGGAGGTCGAGCACTACTGGGGTGCTTTGCTAGCCGACGTGCCGTTTACCGAATATCCGACGAATTCGCTGGTCGCTCAGGCTGTTGCCGACATGAATAGGTTGTCCTTCCTCAACAGCAGTCAAAATTTTGAGTACCCGTCCCCGGTCACACCGGGGAATCTGTTCCGCGGGCAGTTCGTCCCGGGCGACGGCAACGTCCAGGGGCCGTACATCTCGCAGTTCATGGTCCAGCCGACGTTCTTCGGCGCGCAGCCCCTCAGCCAGCAGTACCAGACGTTCCTTCCCTTGGGCGGCGGCGGGAGCGACTTCATGACCTTGGTCAGCGAGTACCAACAGATCCAAAACGGCGGAGCCTCGGTTGGCCAGTTGGCTTTTGACCCAACGTTTCGGTTCATCCGAAACGGTCGAGACCTCGCCGCGTATACTCACGTGGACGTTCTCTATCAAGCATACTTTATGGCCTTCCTCGTGCTGGCGGGGATAGGCACGCCGCCGAACCCGGGTAACCCCTACATCGGCTCGAGGACCGAAAAAGCTTTCTGCACCTTTGGCGGGCCGGACGGCGCGGGGACAATCGCTGAAATGGCCACGCGAGCGCTCAAAGGCGCCTGGTTTCACAAGTGGATCAAGGATCTGCGAATGCGGCCGGAGGAATATGGGGCCCTGGTTCAAGCGAATCTTACCAAGTCTACACCAGCTCCCCAGGCGGCGGGGGCGCTGCACAAAGACATCCTGAACTCAGCGGTGCTTCCCATCATCCACCAGACCTTCGGCAGCTTCTTGCTGCCACAGGCATTCCCGGAGGGTTCGCCGACCCACCCATGCTATCCGACGGGCCACGGAACGGTCGGAGGTGCGTGCACAACTGTGCTCAAATTCTTCTTTGATGGCAGCCAGAAGATCCGGCCACTGCTCACCCACGCCGGACGGGACGTGGTCATAGCAAGCACGGATGGCCTCTCGCTCAATTCCTACACAGGTGCGGACCGAGACAATCTGGACATCAATGGAGAGCTGAACAAACTGGCGCACAACATTTCATTTGGTCACGGGATTCACGCCGGCATCCACTTCCGCAGTTCAACCTACTGGTCGATCCTGCTGGGCGAGCAGATAGCGCTCAGCATGCTACGGGACCGGGCCAGGTCCAACAACGAGCCGTTCACGATCAGCATCACGAAATTCGACGGAACGACCGCAACCATCACCAATCAATAACGCGCTTGCTAGTGTGTGAGTCCGGTCACTGCCGAGGTTTGTCCGGGCGTTTTCACCCAGAACTACTGCAGCTTCGCGTACTCAGACTTGGCCGCGATGAGGATAGGAATGTCAGGGTTAGCGTGTTTCCAGAGTGTTAGGAAATCCTGATACCCGGCGCGGGCTTTCATCGTGTCGCCCTGCAAGACATAGGCGCGAGCAAGGCCGAGATGAGCCAGCGCGCCCGTTGCACTATTCCACAATAGCCCGCCATGGTCGAGTATTTTCTGAAATTCCGCGACAGCGGCCGGGCCCTGTTGCGCTGTCAGGTAAGTCTCGGCGCGGACGTACACGGGATACAAACAGGAGTTAGGAGCGCTCCCACTTAACATCCCCAGCTCATAGGGCGCCGTCGTCTGAAGAAGCTCGATGCTCCGGGCAGGATTCTTGTGGCTCGTTTCTATCTGCGCGTGGATAGTAGGAAGCCAGACCGACTGCACCACGGTATCCTGCGGGAATCGCTTGGCGAGGTCATCCGCAAGTGTCTGGGCGTGAGCCGCATCGCCCGCCAAGGCATAGGCCAGCGTCGCCTGCGCCTCCGCATCGCGGCTCCCTGGCGCGAGCGCTACTGCCGCGGCAGCATTCTGGCGCGCCGCGTCCGCGTTGCCGAACAGCGCTTCGCGTATCGCCGCGTTCGCTTGCCACAGCGCGGCAGGCTCTTTTTCATCGCTGCGGCGAGCGCTCTCCACAGCATGCCGGGATAGCTCACGGGCTTTCCCGAGTCTCCCAAACCAGGCTTCGGTATCGGATTCGACGGAAAGCATCCAGTGTTCCGCACCCGGTTTTCCGACAGCCCAATCCTCCTGCTGCTTCATGGCTGCCGTGTTGCCCTCGAAGAAGGCCAGAGCATACAGATTCAGGTGCAGCGCAATATGCTCAAGCTTACGCCCCAGCGCCTCCTCGGTGGTGGTCCTTGCTTCGTCGAAACGGTTCAGGGCTAGGTAAATCTGGCCCAGATTCCCGTATCCGACCGAATCGTTCGGTTCCAGGCGAAGGTCTTCACGGGTTTCTGTGGCGGCCTTCTCATATTGCCCCAGAATCATATAGTTACTGCCTAGGTCTTTGTAGGACGCCTCATCCCGCGGATAAACTTGTTCCGATAGTTCGTCCGTCTGATTCCCCTTTTCCAACTCGCCTGTAGCTATGTCGTAGTAGAGTGCGGTGATGTGGAACTTCTCGCTTTCGGTGACGCGGTCGCGCAGGTCGAAGGCTTTCTTCAGGTAATCGGCGCCCAGCCTGGGCTGGTTCAGATTGGAGTAAATAATTCCCAGGTTGTCGTACGCCAGCGCAAAGTTGGGGTCGAGTTCGATGGCGCGCTTTTGGAATGCAATGGCTTCGACGTCTCCCTTTTCGCGCTGGGCTTTTGCACCCAGGGTGTAAGCCTTGAGGGCTTCCAGGGAATTCGTCGTGGCCTCAGACAGCGGGACATCGAACTTCTGCACCGAGCTGAGCGATTCCCCTACCTCGCTGCGAAGCTTTGAAGCTGCTTGCCCCAGCGCCGGGAGAATTTGTTCCTTTCCCGCAGCCGTCACCTGCTCGCGTGCCAGTACATCTCCGCTTGCGCAGTTCAGGGCCTCCAGGCCAATAACGTACTGCGTTCCCAGTGCCGCAATCGAGCCTGCCAGATACGCTTTGCTTCCCGCACGCTGGCACACTTCCCGCGCCAGGTCTCGCGTCAATCGCTCGCTAGGCGAGCGTGTCATCTCCCGCAGCGTCTGGCGAACCTTGTCCTCGGAAAGAATCTTCAGGAAAGGCGACTGACCCAGGTCCACGGCCAGGGCTTGCTTGAGCGTGTCGTCAAAGACTTCATCGCCCGTCGTGTTGGTGAAGTCAGCGAGGACGATGGTGTCTTTGTCCGTGAGCTTCGACGTGCGGTGGAAGATAAAGTAACTGCCAACAGCAAGCGCCACAACTGCCAATGCGGCGGGGACCATCACTTTCCACCGGATTCCTCGCCGCTCTCCCACACCAACTGCTGCGCTCGTCGCTGCTGGCACTCTTGCCGAATCTGTATCGCGCTTCAATCGTTGCAAGTCGGTCCGAATCTCGGCAGCACTTTGGCAACGGAGCTTGCGGTCTTTTTCCAGCGCCTTGTTGACCATGCGCTGTAGTTCCGGTGGCAAGTCAGGATTCACTCGAGCTAGCGGAGTCGGCGCTCGATTCAGAATCGCGTCATGGATGACCGCAGGATTCTTACCCGGAAAAGCCATCCGTCCTGTCGCCATCTCATAGAGCACAGCCCCGAACGAAAACAAATCCGTCCGTGCATCAAGTTCTTCCCCTCGCGCCTGCTCCGGCGACATGTACCCTGCCGTCCCCATGGCCATACCTGTCAAGCTGATGGAAAGGTCCAACGCGGCCGACGGAATTGGCTCCCCTGCCGCTCCTTGCTTACCGTCTTCGTGTTCGAGGCCATATTGAAGAGACGAGTCTTCCGGTGTGTCCGGCGGGGAAACTAGTTTTGCCAAACCGAAATCCAGAATCTTGCCTTGCCCTTGACTGGTGACAAAAAGGTTCGCCGGCTTGATATCGCGGTGAATGATGCCTTGGTTGTGCGCTGCTTCCAACCCTGCCGTGAATTGAGTGGCGAGATCAAGTAGTCTTTCGAGCGATAGCGGCGGTGTTCCGGGTGGCGCCGCAGAAATCAACTCGCGAATAGTCTGCCCTTCCAGCAATTGCATGACGAGAAATGGTTGGCCCTGATGTTCTCCAAATTCGTAGATCGGGCAGATATTAGGATGCTCGAGCGCCGAGGCCGATCGTGCTTCCCGCTCGAATCGCCTCAGTGCCACAGGATCCTTGACGGACTCTTCCGGTAGGAACTTGAGCGCCACTTTGCGACCCAACTTGATATCTTCCGCCCGGTACACCAGGCCCATCCCGCCGCCGCCAAGCCCATCGAGAATCCGGTAATGAGAAATGGTTTCACCCGCTAGGGGGAACCCAACGGTTTCCAGTTGCTCGCGCAGAGCGGCGTGCAAGTGGTCGCTGGCGTCTTCCTCACCCGCCAGCAACGCCTTCACTTCTCGAACCAGCTCGGGATCAGTGCGAGATGCTTGGTCGAGCAGAGTGTCACGGTCATTGGGGGCACACTCACAAGCGTGGTGAAACAATTCCTCGATCTGTGCCCACCGCTCAGGAGTCACGCGGCACCGTTCCACCTTGCATCTCGTTGTTCAACCAGGCTTCCGCCATCCGCAAGTCGCGTCGAACGGTCACTGCCGAAACATCCAGTGCCTGAGCAATCTCTTCTAGGGAGAGCCCGCCGAAATAGTGCGGCTCAACAGCCATGCATTTTCGCGGATCAATCTTCTCAAGAGCATTGAGGCCACCATCGAGGGCCACGAGGTCTGGGCTATGCTCTCGTTGGAAGCTCACCGCTTCTTCCAGTGACACTTTGAGACCCCTGCGTTTGCCCGTTGTTTGCGCCGCGCGTGGTCTACCAATACTTGGCGCATCAGTCGCGCAGCCACTCCGTAGAAGTGCGACCGATTCTGGCAGCTCGGGTTGGTTTGATCCACAAGTCTGAGGTAGGCCTCATGGACGAGCGCGGTTGGTTGTAGCGTGTGACCCTCGCGCCCTTTAGGCAAGTAGCTGGCAGCAAGTTTGCGCAGCTCCCGGTACACGAGAGGCGTGAGGTCATCCAGGGCCCGCTCGTTGCCATTGGCCCACTGTGCCAGCAAAAGCGTCACTTCGTGCGTGTCAGACATAGTCTGAAGCTGATAATGCTGAACTTCTGTCGTGGGCGGATTATACACCCCCATTCCTTGTACGCCACAAGTTCGCTTGGCCAGCAACCCTCTCAACAAGCCGATGAGCATGATCGATTTCCGCCCTGATTGGCGCATGTGTAAGTAGGGAAGCCGACAGTAGGCGCTCTCACCCCGAAGAGCGCCTCCGATCCAGTCCGGCTCCGGAGGCCGGCCGAATTTCAACTCGGGCGATCGGCGAGAGCAGCGTGGAGACTGCGCAAAGCGCAATCGCCGTTGGGAGTAACGCCAACTTCAGCGAAGTAACCTGACCGAAACGTCTGAATCGTGGCCGTGGAGAACAAACGGAATCTTGGGGAGGCATTATGAAAAAATCTCTATTGCTGCTCATTTCAATCTGCTGCCTGCGGCTACTCAATGGATGCAGTGGCGGTTCGTCAGCCTCACCTCCTCCTGTCGCCACGCACTTTTCCGTCATCGCGTCCACCTCAACTCCAACGACCGGAAACCCTTTCAATATTACCGTCACTGCGCTCGACGCATCGGGCCGGATGGTCGCCACCTATTCCGGAACCGTTCAATTCACGAGTTCGAGTGGCCAGGCGGTGCAGCCGGCCAGCGGTACGCTGACTAACGGGACGGGGACATTTTCGGTTTCACTAAGCTCCTCGGGCAGTCAGACCATTACAGTCATCGACACGGCTTCGCTCTCCGGCATCTCGAGCACCCTTATGGTCAGCTCTAAGGTGGCCACGCAGTTTTCGGTCTCGGCTCCGGCGACGGCCACAGCGGGCACCGCCTTCTCCTTCACCGTAAACGCGCTGGACTCCACAAACAATGTGGTGCCCAGTTACTCCGGCACCCTGCACATCACGAGTAGCGATCCTCAAGCCGCGCTCCCGGCCAACGCGACCCTGACCAATGGGACGGGAACTTTCCAGATCACGCTGAAGACCGCCAACAACGAAACCGTCACGGCGACCGACACGGCCATGGCCTCGATTACAGGGAGCTCCTCCGGTACCAACGTCGGCCCTGGCCCCGCTACGCACCTATCCATAACTGCACCAACCGCCGCGTCCACCGGGATACAATTCGGCATCACTGTGATTGCATACGACGCCTATGGCAACGTTGCCACCGGCTACACCGGAATGGTTCACTTCGCGACTACCGACACCCAAGTCGTTCCACCCGCAAACGCGGCGTTACCGGGTGGTTCAGCATCCTTTCCCATCACCTTGAAGACGATTCAGAACACAACCATCACGGCGTCGGACACCACGACGGCGTCCATCAGCGGCAGCACCAGCCCAATTTCTGTCGTGAGCAACGCGGCCACGCACTTAGCCATTTCGTGCCCGGGCAACGCCACCGCCAGAGCGACCATTTCTATACAGGTCAACGCGCTCGATGCCGCGAACAATCTGTCTGCTGGGTACTCCGGTACTGTGCGCATTGCAAGCAGCGATACAAAGGCGGTGTTCCCGACCAATCCGGTGACGCTGCCGGGCGGGACCATAACCTTTCAAGCCACGCTAGAGACCACTGGCCCCCAAACCATCACAGTCGCGGACACGATTACGGGTTCCTTGACGATTACTTCGGGTTCGATCACTGTCATCGCTCCTGCCACGCTCGCGATCACTTCGAGCACCCCACCAAGCGGGACATTTGGCGTGAATTACGGCCCGACCACTATCAAATACTACAAATGTTATTACAGGGTTCCTTACGGCTATTCCTGCACCCCTTGCACTGGGACGACGGGATGTTCATCGCTTCCCGCCTGCGGCCGCCAAGGTACCGTTTCTCCCTGTGTCGAAATGCGTGGGACATTTGTTGGTTTCACTTTAACGGCCACCGGAGGTGTCCCGCCGTATAAATGGAGCGCCTCGGGATTGCCTCCAGGGCTGAGCGTGAACGCGAGTAATGGCGAGCTTACTGGTACTCCCACCTCATCAGGAAGCTACAGTGTTTCCGTGACGGCCGGAGATTCGGGTATCCCACAAGTGACGACGCCCCCCAGTGCCTACACCATCCTTATCAACGATCCGCCAGCCCCGGTCATCAATGCAGCGCCTGCGCCTCCTTCCGGCGCGGTGAATCTCCCCTATAGCTTCACCTTCACGGCAAACAGTCCCGCGAGCCCGTTTATATGGAGGGTAAGCGTTGGCACACTTCCTGTCGGACTGACTCTCAATCCGGACGGAGTGCTCTCGGGCACCCCGACCGTGACCGGAACATCTTCTATCACGCTCAGCGCAACGGATGAGTTCAAACAAGACTCCGCGCCGCAAGCGTTCAACATCCAGATTTTTGCGAATGGCTTCGTGGCCACAGGAAGCATGGCCATCGCGCGTGTCACGGCCACAGCGACGTTGCTCAACACAGGAAAGGTGCTTGTCGCTGGAGGAATAGACCCGACTGGTAAGGCCCTCGCATCCTCCGAACTCTTTGATCCAGCGACCGGAAGTTTTTCCGAGACCGGCGGCATGGCCACCGCGCGCGACAACTTTGCCGCGGCATTGCTCCCCAACGGAAAAGTGCTCGTCACCGGAGGCCTAGACAGTTCTGGAAACCCGCTCGCGTCCGCCGAAATCTACGATCCAGCCGCCGGGACCTTCCTTCCAACAACCGGCAACATGGTCATCGCGAGAGCCAGCCATACCGTGACCTTGCTCAAAACCGGAAAGGTGCTCATAGCCGGCTGGGGCAACGCGATTGCGGAACTCTTCGATCCTTCCACTGGAACATTTACACAGACGGGCAGTATGGTGTTAGCCCGCACCGCACACACGGCGACACTGCTCAGCGATGGAAGAGTCCTGATCCTCGCAGGCCTGGGAGGCACTGCACAGCCCCTTTCCGAAGCCGAGCTTTATGATCCTGCCTCGGGGAGTTTCTCTCAAACACTCGGCAAGTTGGCGACCGCCCGTCAAGTGCACACCGCCACTTTGCTGAAAGACGGAACCGTTTTGGTGACGGGCGGCTTGGACAGCACCGGGAAGGCCACAGCGACCGCGGAATTGTTCAATCTGGCCAACCAATCCTTCACTCCAGCGAAGGGCAACATGGAAACCCCACGCACCTTCCACACAGCCACATCGCTCAACGACGGAACCGTCCTGATCGCCGGTGGAACTGACAGCACGTCTTCGCTGGTCACCGCCGAAGTCTATGATCCAACCGCCGGAACCTTTTCGCCCACCGGCAGTATGGTATCGGCACGGCAATTGCACACCGCAACCTGGCTCAGCAACGGAACTGTTCTTGTCACCGGAGGAGCCAACGGCACACCCCTGGCCACGGCGGAGCTGTACAAATAGCGCGCCCATCTGCAATTCCGCGTGGATCGAAGAACACGCCGGGAAAAAGTGCAAATGGTTTCAGACGCCTTACGGGGAGATCAGCTTTAAATGAGTTGGGAATGAATATCGTTGATCCAGATCGATTCGCTGGAGGTGGACACCAACGGCGCTACTCTCTGGTCGGGTACGTCACGGCTCCAGCCTAGGTTGAGGGATTGAGAGTTGAACGACAGCTACTTGTGAGCGGGGGAAATTTGAACCTGGTGATTGTCGAGGAGTTTGCCGGTGGCGTGGTCCAGGGAAGCAACGGCAGTCTGATAGCTGGTCTGCGCCTGCGCGAGGGAGAATTCAGCGTTGGCGAGTTGGGTTTGCGCATCGAGGACGAAGAAAATCGTGGTGTCTCCGAGCTGATACTTCCGTTCTTCGGCGTGCAGATTTTTCTGAGCCAGGTCTTTGGAGATTTTACCAGCTTGCAACGTGAGCTTCGCCTGCTCTAGTAGATGCACCGCGTTAGTGACCTCGAGAGTGATGGTTTGGGTGGTGCGGGCCTGGCTGTATTGGTCGGTACGCTGTGAAACGACAGCATCAGCAAGATCGGCTTCGCCACCGTGATTCTTGATCGGGAGATTAAGCGTGAGGGATGCACCGTAGGTTGGGTATTTAAGCCCGAAGAGCTGGCCGAGGCTGTCCCCCAAACCTCCTCTGGAGAGGAGCGTCGGGGGAACCGTGTTGAGGTCGTAGGCGTTGCCACCGAGGCCCGAAGGGGAATAGAAGCCACCGAGTTCGAGATCGGGGCGGAGATTATTGTGAGCAAGGCGGATTCTGAGGGCGTCACTTGCCAGTTGTTGGGTGGAGGCGTCCAATTCCGGGCGATTGACGAGAGCGAGAGAGAGGGCGCTGGCAATGTCGATCTCAAGAAGCGTCTCGGGCGGCTCGGGCCGTTCCGTGAGGTTTAGATCGAGAGCGTTGATAATGGGGTTGCGGTCGGCGGCAATAATTTGACGGAACCGATCTTCGGCTAGCTTTAGGGAGTACTCCGCTTGAATGAGCGTGACGCGGCGAGCAGCTACCTCGGCCTCCGACCGGTAGATATTAAGCGGGGGCAAAGCCCCAAGACTAAGGGCCTTTTTGTCGTGCTCGTAACTCTTCTGGGCTTCTTCGTAGGATTTCTTTTGCACTTCGAGATTTGCACGGTCGAGGACTACATTCCAATACTCCACGATGACCGTGAGGAGTATGTCGTTTACTTCGGCACGGAAGGTGGCCTGTGACTGACGAAGATTGCGCTGCGCAATATAGATAGGGGCACGGTTGGCGAAGATGCCGAAGTTTCTGAGCAGAGGCTGGGTGACTTGAAAGCCCCAAGAGGTGGAGAGGTAGGGGTTGAGATTGATGAAGTTACTGTTGCTGGACGATTTGAGGGCGCTGAAAGAGGTTTGGAAGTTGGTGCCCGTGGGGAAAGTTTGCTTGTAGCCGAATTGCGTGGTCTGGGAAAGCGTGTTCAGGATGGTGGCGCCCTGAAGCTGACTGAAGGTTTGCGTTTTGACTCGCTGGTCGTTGAAGCTGGCACTCGCCACCGGATCGAATAGTTGGAACTGGCGATGCAGATTATTCTTGGCGAAGTCGATGCCGGATTGGTCGACACGAATGTCCGTATTGTTGGCCATAGCGAGACGGATGGCGACATCAAGGGAGAGGACAAGTTTACCGTCGACGATGTGCTCCTCGAAGCCCTGCGGACCGAGAAGCGGTGGTAGTGGAGGAATACGCACTGGGATGCCGACGAAGCGCTCGCGTATGGAAGAGTCCTGGGCGAGGGATGGTGTGACCCCCAGGAGAAAGAGGAGAACGGAAAGCGCGAGCACGCTGAAGTATTTCATGCGTGGCCTCCAAGAGAGCGTATTGAGAAAAGTTGAGTGACCATAGGCAGCCTATTCGTAGCGGATGGCTTCGACGGGATCGAGACGTGCGGCTTTCACAGCCGGATAGATGCCGAAGACTAGCCCGACAGTAATCGAAACGACGAATGCGAGCAGGATGGAGCTCACAGTGACGACGGTGGACCACCCGGCGAACCAGGCGATCAGCTCGGACATGGTGAAACCCAGAACTATGCCGACCAGGCCGCCTGCGAAGGAAATCATAACGGCCTCGACGACAAACTGGCGGACGATATCCCGCTGGCGCGCGCCGACCGCGCGCCGGACGCCTATTTCACGGGTGCGCTCGAGGATGGCAGCGAGCATGATGTTCATGATGCCGATGCCGCCGACGAGGAGAGAGATGGAAGCAATCGCAACCATGACCGTGTTGAAGAGTTGCTCGGTGCGCTTTTGTTGGGCGAGAAGTTCGGCAGGAACAACGACGGAGAAGTCGCCGGCGTTGCGGTGGGACGAGTTGAGGATACTGCGCACAATTTCGGCATCGGTGACGCTGGTCTCGGTAGAGACAAGTCGGAGATAAAGTGCGTCGATTTCGTCCTTCCGCCAACTCTGGGAATCTTCCATGCGAAGGCGGACGGAGTTCAGCGGCGCATAGATGATGTTGTTAAGGTCCTCGGTCTGCATGTTACCGGTGTCGCCCAGGGCCGCGAGTTGCGGCGCCACGACACCCACGACGTGAAACCACTGTTCGTTCAGCTTGACGTATTCCCCGACCACTGCGGCGGTACCAAACAGACTGTCCTTGGCGGCGGCGCCCAGCACGCAAACCGGTGCAGCGGAATCCTCGTCGGAACCGTCGAAAAACCGGCCCTCGGTGACGCGAAGCCCGGCAATGGCAAGGTAGGACGGTTGCACTCCATAGAGAATCGGCGCGTCCTGCTGCGGCTTAGGGAGAACCTTGGTGGGCTCGAAGCGCTTGCGCGGCGTTCCCTGCTCGATGTCGGAAAGGTTATTGCGGATTACCTCGTAATCGGAGAGTGTAAGCCCGGGAGAGATGCGCCGCACCTTTTGATAGACCTGCTCGTTGGGCGCTTCTTTCGCAAGCACGATGAGATTGCGAATCCCAAGTTGTTCGATGAAGGCCATGACTTTCTGCTGCGCGCCCGCGCCGATGGAGAGCATGGCAACGACAGCAGCAACGCCGAAGATCATCCCGAGCATGGTGAGTAGAGAACGTAGTTTGTGGTCACGCAAGTTGACCAGCCCGAGCAGAAGGTCAGGCAGCCACTGCCGCGAAGGGGAGACGCGGAGCATGGCGTGGTCTGAGGGTGAGGTCGGCATACCGCACTAACCGGGAACGGCGGTCAGGACGGGCCCGCCGCCGGAAGAATCCTTTCTCCGATTGCCTCTCTTTTCGGGATTGACCAGCGCCACCTGGTTTCCCACCGACAAGCCTTCGACGACAGCGCGGCCCTCGGTGTAGGCCCGGACCTTTACTTCCTGGCGTTCGAATGAACTTCCTTTCTTGAGATAAACAACGCTCTTGCCGCCTTCCTCAAAGACTGCCTCTCGAGGCACGGAAAGAACACCGGACATGGAGCTCCCCAAGATGATGGCGCGCGTGGCGTAGCCGGGACGCAGACGTGGATCGGGGTGCTCAAGGCGCAGGGACACCTCAAATGTTCGCTGCGGGCTATCATCCCAAAACTCATGCGCCGAAGCACCGGCGATCCTTTGAATAGCGGCGGGAAAGACCTCGCCGGGCAAGGCGCTCACCTGGACTTGTGCAGGCAGGCCAGAGCTCAGAAGCGAGCGATCCGTTTCTTTTGCATGAACCGAGACTTCCAGTTGAGCGATGTCAATGACTTCGGCGACGGAACTTCCCGGGCGTGCCTGATCACCCACCTGATATTCGGGAAGCGTCATGCCGCCGAAAAAGACACCGCCCGAAGAATCGCGATTCGGGTGAATGACAACTAGCCCGTCAATGGGAGAGCGCACGGTCATCTTCTGAATATTCTGTCCGGCTTGCTCCATGGCCAGCCGGGCCTTGTTCTTTTTTTCCTCGCTGAGGGAGATGGAAGCCTCGTTGGCGACAGCGTGGGACTTGATGTCTTGTTCGAGTTGAGCCAGCGCGCGCCTGGCTTCGTCGAGGGCCAGGAGGTTTTTCTTAGCATCGATTTCACTGACCAATTCGTTCTTGCTGACGTCCAGCTCGGCGCGGCGAACTGCAAATTTGTCCTTGAGAAGCGCCAGTTGATCCTGGGAACTTAGCACCGCGGCGTCGGCGCGAGCCTTGGTGATCTCCTCCTCAGCTTGCGCCACATTACTGCGATTCTGGGCCAGGATATATTCCTGCTCACTCGGATCAAAGCGCAGCACGACGTCGCCAGTGTGGACGTGCGTGCCGGTGTGGGTCAGTTCCACGATCTGCAGGGTACCACCGCCAACCGGCGGAGCAGGGAGGATCCGGGACTCCGTGCTCTGAAGCTGCCCGATGGTCATGACTTTGACTTGCAGGTTCCTCTTTTCTACCGCGGCAGTGGGAACACCGGGATCGCCAAGCAATGAAGACGTGCGGCAACCACAGAGAGCGAAACTCATCAGGAGCAAGAGCGCGGTTTTGTCGTGGCGGATAGTCATAGGTCAGTCAGAAGCAGGCGGCTCGTGCAGCGCGACGCGATCGCCGGGAGTAAGTCCGCTGGCGAGCATGGCATCTTCCGCATTGCGACGTGCGACTTCGATGGGTGTTTCAACAAAACGTTTCCCGCGTAGAACGTATACAACGCTGCGGCCTGACTTGCGAAAAACCGCGCCCACCGGAATGATCAAGGCATCAGCGATCCGATCGACGGCAATGCGCGAGGTGGCGCTCATGCCAGGGGTAAGGCGGGGATCGGAATCGGTCAGCGATGCGCCGATTGAGAAATTCCGTGGGAAAGGCCAGCCAGCATCAAAATCGAGCGACGCGGTGGTGCTGATTTCGTCCACCTTACCCTGCAAGGTCCGATCGGGTAAGGCGTCTAGGCGCACAGTCACAGATTGGCCAACCTGCACCTGGCCGCGTTCGGCCTCCTCCACACGGCCTGTAACCCGCAGCGTCGAAGCGTCGGGAAGCTCCGCGAGACCCGCGCCCGGCCAGACCCGGTCGCCGGGCTTGAATGCGACGGTACCAGTGGGTTCCCAGTGCGTAAGCACGGTGAAAGAGCCGTCCAGGGGCGCACGCAGAGTGAGGGCGGAGATACTGCTTTCGTCTTGCTTGACCTGAAAGGCGGCACGATCCCGGAGTATTAACTTACTGGCGAGATCGGATTTGGCGGAGGAGCGGTCGGCCTGCAGCTTGGTTTCGTTTTCCTTAACTTTTTGTTCCGAATCGGAAACCTTCAACAGCGCCTTTTGGCCATCGATCACCGAAAGAATTTCCTGTTTGCTGGCCTCCATGCGCGCGCTTTGCAGGTCAAACCGGGAAGTCATGACATCGGTGAGGTCCTGTTCCTCTTTGATCTTGGCCGCCGCCTTCGATTGTTGAATGGCAGCTTCAGCGGATTTTAGCGCCGAGCGATCCTGGGCGAGCTTTTGCTCTAGCGTTGAGGTATCGAACTCGACGAGGGTTTCACCCTTTTTGACCTTGGTTCCCGTGGGAGTGATTTTGAGGATCAGGAGATCACCAGCGCCCGCCGGGGCGGTGATGGTCACCGAATGCAAGGCCTTGATTTCTCCGCGAACCTCGACGAAGTCGACGAATTCCTTGCGAGAAACGGAGGCGGTAGGAAGGCTGGGAACAGAGCGGCCTTTGTGGACAACGAGGAAACCGACGGCAATCAGCAGGAAAGCCGATGCCACGATGGCCGTCTTGCGGCGCGCACCCAACGCGCGGAACATTACCGTCATTGCGCCACCCGCGACACTTCCGTCGAGGCTTGGCGCCGCACGATGTCTCCTTCGGCGAGGCCGGACTCCACGGCGACCTCATCATCGCCCCATAGCGTGACCTGGACCGGTTGCTTGCTGAAACCAGTGGCGGTTCGGCGATAGACGAAGGTCCCGCCTGATTCGGAAACCACGGCGTCGCGCGGAATCACGATGGCCTTTTCACGAACCCCGAGATCCAGATCGATGGCGGCGGAAAGATCCGGCAGCAGACGCGGGTCCTCGCCGAGGATCACAAAGCGCGCTGAAAACGAGCGAACCGTTTCAACCCATTGGCCGGCGTGACCCAGTGGAGAGAGTTCCTGCAGAACGCTGGGGAGCACAAGGCCGGGATACGCATCCAAATGAACCTGCGCGTGTTGGCCGATGGAAAGGCTGGAGAGGTCAACCTGATTCACCTGCGCCCGGACTTCCATTTTTGAGGGGTCGACGACCTGGAGGATGGGAACTCCCGGCCGAACGGAGTCGCCCAACTGGACGATGCGCATGCGGTTGCCCATCCAAAGGGTATTGAAGACCGCGACACCTTCCATGGGAGAGCGCAAGGTCATACGGGAGGAATTGGCTTGCGCGTAGTGCATGGCCTCTTTAGCCAGATCGCGCTGAAGTTCGAGAATGTGGATGGCGGCAGTCGCGGACCTGCGCTTGTGCGCATAGGTTTCGCGAAGCTGCTTAAGCGTCGCTTTAGCTTCCTCGAGTGCTTGCTGATTTTTTTCCGCGTCGATGTGCGACACGATTTCGTTCTTTTGCACATCCAGACTGGCCCGGCTCAGATCGCCTTCCGCCTGCTTGAGGGCAGTGTCATCCTTGGCGCGCGCAACTTCTTCTTCTGCTTGTTTTTGGGCAACTTGTCCGGCCAGCGAGACGAACGTGTTCTGCTTCTCCATATAGTCTTTTTGTTGCGCTTGCGGATCGAATTCCACCAGGATGTCGTCTTTCTTCACGTGAGCGCCGGAAGCAATGAGGTTGGTAATCACCAGCGTGTTGATTTGCGCCCCGGCAAGAATAGGCGTCAGCGCGACATAAGAGCGGGTGGCGTGCGTCGTACCGTCGAGGCGCAGGGACGGGGCGAGGTTCTTACGCACCACACGGAACGTGGTGTCAGCCTGCAGCGAAGAAGGAGACGCGGCGCGCGTCCGGAAGCGCGGGACCAGAAACGAAAAGAGAACGAACAGCAAACCCGCGAAGAGAATCCAGAAGAGCCTACGCGAGCGTTTGGAGTCGGCGGGGGTATTGACTTCCATTTTCATAGAGTCGATGCAGAGCCCGTAGGCCAAGTTGCTTCCGACCAAGCACCAGAACGTTGTCAGTATAGCGCGTCGTTACTTGAATAAGTGCCGGAGTTATACCTAAAGAAATGGACGGAGGAAGGGGCAAAGGGTTTGCAGAGGAGATACCCAAGATAAAACTACTGGGTGCGCGATAACCAACTATGCTCGGCTGTGAATTTTGCGAGACGAGCCGCAAGCCCGTTCTGGGATGTCGCGGCGGGCCTAGGTAATTCCACCTGGACGTATAGGCGGTTTATCAAGTGGGCGACTTTGAGTCCAAGGAAAACTAGGCCGGGGTTCGATGGCCTTTCCCCATCCGCAAGGCCGGGGTGCAAGCCAGAGGCGGTGGTCTTTCTGTGCTCGGAAAGAGCCTCGCATACTACTGGACACGTCATGCCAGTCAACGGAGGCTGGACGGCGCGCTGACAATCTCCTTACACCCTCAGAAGTCCTGTAGGGAAAGCGCAGCGCCTAGATAATGGCGGGGCACGGTCGGTAACGAGAGAAATCCCTTCGCGTGACGTCCGCTCCTGGATGTGACGGGCTCTCAAAAGTAATATTTATATAGAATAAAATTCTGTTGAAATTATGCTTCGATTTAATTTCATTTATTTCACGCGTCGAACTGCGGTTTCCAGCAGGAAGCCCGCGTACTCTACTCCAACCGAATTCGCGGAAATCAGCAGGGATGCGCTGTGAAAAAATAGTGGAGGTTATTCCAGTTCCCCCGCCTGCAGTCTGGGACGCAATTGGAACTTATTGGGAACGTAGCCGCACCAGAACTAGCTGTAATCTTGTGATTACAGAGACTTTGAAATGGTGGAGGCGGGGGGAGTCGAACTGCACGAGTCCGTTTGCTTTGTGTAAGTTACTGATTTTAGGTAATAGAACCATCAAAATTCACACAATTATGGAATGTGGACCCGTTTTGGACCCAGAATATGAGGTGACCCCCTAAACTGTCACAAAAACTTTGGGCACACTTTCCGTTTTCTAAAAGTGTTCTTGCATCTCCTAGTAGGTTAAGGGGTCTGGGGAAGGGGGCGACGTCGCCCCCTTCCCCAGAGATGCTGCCGACTTTCGTTGTCTGTTCTCATCCTCGTTCTCAAAAAACACCATCGTTGCGCTTCGAGATTCGGCCTTGCTTTCGGCCTGTTGCTCGAATTCTTCCGGAAGTCGATAGCCCACGGCGGAGTGCAGCCGCTGCCGATTGTAGTACTCCTCGATGAACTCTTCGATGTTCGCCCGCAAATGTTCCAGGTCGTCGTATTTGTCGTGGGCGTAGATTTCTTCCCGCTTTAGCGTCTTCATGAAACTTTCGCAACTGGCATTGTCGTAGGGGTTCGCCGGCCGACTCATGCTCGGAACCATGTGGTACTTCTCGAGGATGGTGATGTATTCCGCGTGAGCGTATTGAAACCCCCGATCCGAGTGATGCACGAGACCGGGTTCGGGTTGTCGGCTTTCGATGGCTCGCTGCAGCGCCCCAATGGTGAGCCGTACCGCCAGTGTACGATCCAGCGCCCAGCCCACCACTTTGCGAGAGAACCCATCGAGGATCACCGCCAAGTAGACAAATTCTGCCTTCAGCCGAATGTAAGTGATGTCCGCTACCCAGAGTTGATTGATCCCAGTCAGTTTCATCCGAGCAGCTAAGTTCAGATAAACCTCAAACTTGTGATTCGAGTTCGTGGTGACCTTGAACCGCTTCGGTTGTAGCGCCAGCAGATTGTCTTCCTGCATGATCCGCACCACCCGTTTGTGGTTGACCTGCATTCCTCGGCGGCGCAGCTCCGCGGTGATTCGTCGATACCCGTAACGCCGACGATGCTCCAGGGCGATCTGCTGGATCACGGATCGCACTTCCGTCTCTTCTTCGACAGGTTGCCGCTCTTTCAGCGATCGGTAGAAACTTCTGCGACTGACCGGAACCAACTGGCACACGCGCTCGATGCTCAGGCTGCCTTGCAAAAGCGTTACTTCTCGGATCTGCTCGTAGATCCCATCTCGCCAGTTTCGCTGCTCTTCTGGCGTCGAGCCTCGACTTTTTGCAAGGCACCATACGATTCGTTTACGTGCCCGAATTGCGAGCAAAGCCTCCGCGTAATCTGGCCCGAATGTCTTGCGAGTTACTACCACCCCCTGAACAGCAAAATCACGATGAATTGTCCGCACTGCGGCGAGGTCAACGAGGTATACGGGTTCCTGATCGACAAAATCAAAAGCGCGCCGGAGCCCGGCATGCCGTCAGTAGAGGTCATAGCTATTTCTCCCCGCGACCCGAACCCCGACCGTGACGCACGAAGGAACTACATGCAAAAGATTTGGATGAACCGACACGTAAGATACAAATCCACGTACAGCCAGACGAAATGACGGAGAGCCGTTCGGATGACTGCAGTTGAACCTAAAAGTCATTTTCCAACAGATTGTAACCCCGCCTCCCCTGCATGCGGTGACCCCGCTTTGCCGACCCATATAACCTCGCACCGCACCGAAATCGGGTCGTCTAGGACGAGTTCGACGAGTTGTCCGCGCCTTAGTCTGAAGTCTCCCCGCAATCTAAAGCCGTCTTGCGATCTATCGATAACGATACAGGGAAGCATTTTCTGGACTCCACTGAGATTGATGACAAGTCGGGCGGGTTTCTTTCCAGCGACACGCTTAGAGCGGCGGCCTTCGGGGATAGGAGGACCGTGTTGCATTGCTTTCGCCTTTGCTAAATCCGAATTCAAACAGGGCCTAATGATTCGGATATCGTAACGCGGGGACCCGAAGATTACTGCCAGGGAAACACCTGAGCACCGATTACGGCCTTCTGCCGATTGACGGCTCAACGGTTTATGAGAAGCTATTTGTCATCTGCGAGGACCCCTCCTCCCCGCGAGGGAGCCAGAGATGAACAATTCTACCCAGCGCGGTAGACCCGACCAAAGGCTTTGCAGGATTGAGAAGCGACTGCCTACTTTGATTTTCGTCTACCTCGCATCCATAAGAGATCGCCACACTCGCGAACGAACGCTCACGGAAAACGTTAGTCCCCACGGCGTGCGTGTAATCAGCAAGCGGTCCTGGCGACCTGGTGAAGAAACGCTTATCACCCCTTCAACGTGGGAATCTCCGCAAGTGGGAAGAGTGATTTACTGCTCGCCTGGTGCGGGGTCTGGATATTACCTGGGTATAGAATTCCCAGACCGCACGGTTGAATGGAGCAGTGCATAGCGGTTCATCTGACTTCCCGCCCGTCTCGTTTCACATCTTTTAGAAAACTATGCCTCCATGCACAACTTGCATTTTTTCCGCTTGCTGAGTGAGGGATTGACACGCTTTCCCCCGGATTCCAGAAATTTCTCGCCGTGGGGTTCAACTGCCGTGGAAACATCGCTCGACAAAGGTCCTGACGAACCTTTATAACCTATGCACGTTTCACATCATCTCAATGAAATCCCAGTGATGAATCTCTACTTTTGGAGCAGAGGGTGAAGAATGCCCAATTTTCCTGCCCGTAAAGGCCGGCGCTCGACGCGGATGATGTCGAAGGGGCGTCGCGCCAGCCTTGTCGTCAATCTGGGCCGCAAGCCGAAGAGACTTCCCTGCCTAGTCGTCGATTATTCAAAAGAAGGCTTCCGGCTGCGCGGAAAAAGTTTCCGCGTTATTAGGCTCGGCCAAGTGGTTAAACTTATCTTCGATAGAGACATGCCCCCTGCCCCCGTGCGATGCAGGGTGGTCTGGGTTGGCAAAGCTGGCTCCAAGCAGGAAGGCCAAGTCGGCCTAGAAACTGTCTAAGCGGTGAAGCAATTTTGGGATTTATGTGGGAAAAGAAGTAAAATCGAGTCTCCTACCTCTGCTAATCCACCATCCCGAGTTCTGAATGTCATTTTGCAAATGCGTTGTCCGGTTGAGGGACTCTCACGATACGGTGCATGAGGCCACTGATATATGCGGAATCGCTTTAATGAGGCCGTGCTGCGCGGATTGAACCGATTGGTGGATGTTGGATGGGAATCCGATTCAGACGAAACAATCAGACAGGTAGAAGTAGAAGTTCATCAGGAGCCAACCAGACATATCGTCAATGTCCCAAAGCTCTTGAACTGGGTCAAGCAAGATACAATGCGTCCGGGAGAGCAAACCAAGAAAGAGAAGTTGCGGAAGCTGCTCGGGACGCGATAGAGGAGGCGCACTTATTTTGGGGCGAATTGATAAGCCTCGGGCGGGTGAATAAGTAGGCCCAGCCTTTTCTCTCAACTAACCTCTGCAACGCAGCCGGGCACGTCGTGCTGATCGCTTATTGCGTGGAATTCTTCCAGGTGTTGTAATGCAACGAGAATCCCGAGCACTTTTCCGTACGCCGCTATCGCTCCGGTTAGATTGTGATACTTCGCAGAATCCCTAACCGTCCCCCGTCTTCGTATGTGCGCCTCGACCGAGAGTTCAAGGATTCGATCTATGGCTGTGTTCGCAACATCTGGGTTAGGCTTCATCATCGGAGGGCCTCCTTCTGTAAGTAAAGGGCGTAAGCCTCCGGGATTCGGGATAGGGTAAAGCCCCGAATCTGAGGGCGGATTACTATGGAGGAGGAGTAAGGTGGGTAGCCGAAATGCCGAAAATGATCGAACAGTGGCTTCTTTTCAAGTACATCGAAGGCCAATTCACGCCGTTATCGAAACCATTCAAGAGGAAGGCGCAAGCGGAAAAGGCGCGATCAAAGCTCCCGGAGCGGGAACGGCGGGGAGTTGCGGTGGGTGTGATTCGAATCGTGAAGTAAGAGCAGCGAGGCTGGTTTCTACGGCGCGAGCGGGTGGCGCGGCTCGATTGACGCCGACAATCGGAAGTTGGAGGATGAGGCCGGAGGTTGGTCATGCCCCAAGTTCAAATGAAGCAGTCCTATATCCCCATGACTATTTCCTGCAATCACTGCCAGCAAGAACAGATCGTGCACATGCAAGCCAAAACCGGGTTCTGGCAAATGGCGCATCAATCAGTTAAGTGTGTAAGGTGCGAGAAGCATTTTGAGGTGATGATTCCCGACGCAATCGTCGCCGGGCCATTTCTTCCCCTGAACGTCTCCTCGACGAAATGAACTTGAATGACTGACAGGATTGCCATGCTATAGTCAGACAACTCCGAAACTCGAATGGTTGTGAAGGCTCGGTGCAAGCTGGGCTTTTTCTTTTGATCTGCCTACTTTTTCTTTAGCTGCGCAAGAAATCTTCAACCGCTAATTCGCATTTCTCATCAGAAAACAGATATGTTCCTATTTCAGAGTGAGCAAGCGTTCTTCGTCGTGTGCACGGAGGCGGGGATCGACGCGGACCACATCAACAAAGGAAAGCTCTATCTACGGACGGCCAAAACAGGCACTGATGTTTATTGTCCGTTGCCGCCTACGGTGCTTGAAGCTTTGGGTGCGATGCGCGGAGAAGGGAAGTACTATTTCTGGTCTGGCTTATCAAAGCCGAAAAGCGCGGTCGGTGATTTTCAAAGATCGTTGCGCACGCTATTTGACCTAGCCGGAACGCCTCGCGTTCACGCCCATCTTTTCCGTCACACCTACGCAACCGAACTACTCACTGCAGGAACGTCAATTGAAACTGTTGCAGCCTTGCCGGGACATTCTTCCACGAAGGTTACAGAGAAGAGCTACTCGCACTGGGTGAAGGGACGGCAGGAGTCCCTCGAAGCTACTGTCAAAAAGGCATGGACCCATTTGGACCCAGTTGCTGCAAATTCTCCTTAGAAATAGCAAAAACATTGACAAAAAGAATGGTGGAGGCGGGGGGAGTCGAACCCCCGTCCGAAAAGCGCTACGCCACGGAGCCTACATGCTTATCTCAGTTCCGTTTGTTTCGCCCTCCGCGCTTAGAACGAGCAAGAAACGCAGCTGGCTAGTC
>Ga0210405_10001940_pt1 | contig 22258 bp, 29 predicted proteins | sample IncBWH11MmetaG_FD_155492 | JGI IMG/M metagenome (GOLD analysis project Ga0210405, IMG submission 155492) | Forest soil microbial communities from Barre Woods Harvard Forest LTER site, Petersham, Massachusetts, United States - Inc-BW-H-11-M | ecosystem: Environmental > Terrestrial > Soil >... | reverse complement strand
CGCTAACTTCGGAGTCAACCCAGATAACACGGCGTTCCTGTAAATCAATAATCATGGGCACGACCATGCTGGACTCTGATGTAACGTCAATCTTGTCTACGACTGTCTTAGGCTCAAAAATTTCTCCCGAGCCTGGCTCCTGACGTAGCATCCAACCAGCGAAGCACTCTGGGACCTGATGGAAGCCGTCCGGCCCGGCGTACTTGTTAACGGACATCACGATGTAGCGGGCGCCATATCCCAGGGCGGACGGAATATCAATGTCAATGAATTCCGCCGCGCCCTTTGGCGCATCCGTGATGTCGCCAGAATGAACGGCCTTGTAAGTAGCTTCACGGGCCCCGTAGTAATTCCGCAGGTTGCCGTACCACACGGAACCTTTGCTGTTCCAATCTGCGTCATACATGGACGCAGACAGATCAAGATCGACGCGCCCGTTGCGATAGCCGTCATATTCATCATGATGGCCGGCACTTGTGTTCTTCCAATGGATGAAGAAGCGCAGGGTGTCCTTATCGCTGCCGAACGGAATCTGAGATCCACGCGTAACCGTGCGCAGACTGGCGGACGCCGAACGCTGGCTGAACGGCACTAAATAGTTCTTCAGTTCCGGGTCAATGTAAACCTTGCCCAGCTTCGGAAGCTGAGAGAAGCGCTGGCGCAGAGCATCCTCGGAGTAAACCACGATGCCGTTGATCAAGTCCGGATCAAGTGGCTGGCGGTCCTTTTCCTCGAGAAGCATAATCTTTGAGATGTTGCCCTTGGGCATGATGACACGGAAATTCTGCTTGTTCCTGTTCTCGAAATGACTGATTACCTGCAGCAGGACGGGCGTAGAAACCTGGTCCGCAACTTCACGGAAGCGGTCAATGATCCCAATACCCACAGCGGGTGCATTCTCTGCCAACCGCAGAAGATGATCCAGCCGGCGAGCGAATTCACCGGGACGCTTCTGCAGCATTTCAACCGCTGACGTCACTAAGCCGGACGCCAGCCTGGACTCGACTAATGAATTAAATGTATTCAAGCGACGGCCATTCCGCGCCGCATCAAATGCAGCACGCACAAACCGATAGCTGGGATTCTTAAATTCCTTGGGGTGCAATCGTTCCCCCAGCCGCTTCATTCGCTCATAGTCGCGGGCGAAAGACTCATCCAGATTCTTATCCTGGGCGAGCATGTCCATCAGGCCACGGCGCACGTACCTGGGGAAGGACTTGAACTTTGTGTTGTCCTTAAGGGACACGTCGCCGCCAGATAGAGCGGTCGCAAGACGCAACACGTCCGTGCCGGTCTTGAACCAGTCCAGCTGGACGGGCTCCTTTTTGTTGATCAACGCCGCCGCGTAAGTAACGAGGTTTTCCTTGTTAGGAATCACGACGTCCGCATCAAGACAGTAACCTGCTCCCACTAACGCAACCATATCTGCTTTGTCCGTAGCGGACAGAGACGTATTCGAGGTAACGAGCTGGTCTTGAAGCTCCCAGAAATCAAGGTCAGCCTTCACTTCACCGATAGCCTTCAGAACAGTCAGTTTGACCTTTTCGGTCATGGGCTCCCTAGGAGACTTGCGATACGTCGGCAGCCAAATGTAATCTGGGTTGTGCGCGATGTCCGCGATCCACACGGAGAAATAGTGCATGATGGCGTTCAAATACAATTCGCCTTCAGCGGCCTCGGCCACTTGCTGGGGGAAGTTAGGATACATTACGCGGAAAAAGCCCGAGCCTCGCGCAGCGGATAACAACGCTAAAACTTCCTGCATAACGGGCGCAGACTTAGATTGCTTTGTGCTCTTGAGTTTTTGGATGGAAGCAGCGGATAGCGTGTAACCAAGTCCTTGAAGATTCAAATTGAACGCGGCCACTGCGCCTGGGTTGGTGGTACCCGGGGCATCAGGCAGGACGATATAGTTCTTACGACGAAGCAGAATTGAATTCACGGACATTTATTCGTCCTTTAAAAAGAATCTGGGCGGAGAGCGCAAGAGCTAGGCTTTTTATCAGAAGGTTTAGAAGGAAGCCCTTACATAGCCGCCCAGATTTTATTGTACTACTTTTGTTAGATCAAGGGCTGGAGAGCACCAGAGCTACTTTGGCGATGCACCCTTTCGGGTGCTGAGTAGAAGGAAGCTCTGATATAGCCAGCCCGCACTACCATTACTACTGCAACTTCAAAAACCTGTCAAGTACTATTTTCAACTAATATTGAATTGCCGGATTGCGGTTAATTATATCCATGTCCGTCTGATCTAACTCGCTAACCAGCCTATCATACTCTTTCTTAATGAGGTCCATTTCGATCTTCTGCACCACGCGGCTGGCCACGGCTTCGACTAAACGCTCAAACTCAGCCTCGGCCAATACCGCCACGATATTAGCGTCAGTCGTGAGTCGCAGGGGAAACGGCGGTCTCAGCGTTGGCGGATGCTGCGGTATTTCGAGCGGCACGTCGTTTTCTGGCATTTGCTTTCCTCTCTTTCTTGGCAGCTGCGGCTTCTTTATTCCAGAGGCCCCAGGTCTTCTTCTCGTTCCAACCCAGGATTTCCTTTGCTAATTCCCGGGCGTCTTTCAGCTCCTCTTCCGTGAATTCTTCCGGGACCAATTTACGAACGAGAGCAACGAACTGTTGGTTCCTCTTGCTCAGGTGCGGATTCTTTCGCTTCTTGGCAAATGCCGCCGCTCCCAGAATTGCCTTGTGCGCCTTCAATGGATTCAGGCTGGGAATCGACGTAAAGTCTTCGCCCTCGGAATCCTTAGCGAACTTCTGCTCGCACTTGATGCTCTCTCGGTGGCGTAGATCGCACACTGGGCAGTTTATCATCTTTCCCAATTCCGGGTGACGGTCGGCAAAGCTGCGCTGGCGGATTGCCTTTAACGCTTCCTCTGCCGCTATCCCGACTTTCCAAGGCTCAGCTGTTATCTTGTTCATCAGATTTACCTAAATTAGCCAACGCCGCTCCTAGATATGCCGCGCCCAAAACATCAAATGTGTGGAACCACGGGTGGTTCTCGCCGGGAAGCGGGAGTAACAAAGAGGCAAACGCTACTATGATAAGAAGCACTCTCATATGTGTATCCCGTACCGGATTGCTGAGTAAACCACGTAAATCCAACCTAGGAATATGCTGTCAATGATGGCCCAGAAGTAGCTATGCCAGTGCGTAAAGGACATATAGAAGGCCAGCCCTGCGCCCGCTAGCATCGTTAATTTGCCGCTAAATTCGGCCTCACTCATAACGCTCTCCCAAAATCATATCTCCGTCCGGTGTGTTTCTTTTCGTCATTCTTAGGCTCTGGCGTTCCTTCAGATAGGACTTTGACTACTTCTTTTATTTTTCCGACTTTCCCTAAAGTTACCTGCCGCAAGCGAGCACCGAGACTTTCTAAATTCCAAGCTATGCTTTCTCCGTACGCTTCAATACGTTCTTGCTCTTCCTTGTTGTCACTGACGTTGGCGCGTTCAATGTGCGCCTTCTCAATCGTCGGAGACTTCTTTACTTGCGTTGTCTTTAAGCTTCTCTTACCGTCTGGGCTTACCGTCCGGATAATGTCGTCGCCCAGAACTGGGATCTGCCTGGTTACATATACTTTGCCTATGCCGCCACAGCATACACAGGTCTTCTTCAGCGGATCTAACGCTCCGCAGACGGGGCAATCCTCCTCTGCCCTGCTTGGCTTGAAAACCGTCGTGTATTGAGCCAAGCCGCGCTCGACTTCTACCCGGGCCTCCTCTACTGTAACGTATTGCCGGCATCTGCATTTCTTTGGGGACAGCGGCGTATCTTCTTCAAACCCTTTCTTCCTCTGGAAGCACGTGTGCGCCAGGACCTTTCGTATCTCCATACCCCTCTCGAAGCTGCTTTAAGTTGTCATGGAGAGGATGGCATCGCCGTTAACTCCACTAGGACCCTCAATAGAGTCGCCCCCCTTCCGGATTGTTGACTTAAGGCCAGACATGGCCCTGTTTACGCGCCGAACCATCATCATAACGGCGTTAGGCGTCATCTTTAGTTGCTCTGCCACGACCTCTCTGGTTGCCCCGACCTTGTAATACAGATAGATGAGCCCGAGCATCCTAGAAGCCAGCCTACGCTGTTCCTGATCTATGTCGGCCTTAGGAAACCTAGATTTGATGTGCTGCGCTATCCTCTCGTCGTCATGCACCCACACGGGTACCCGTCTCATTCTGGCAGCATGCTGAGTCGCCCCGGCGGTCTTCATAATTCCGTGACCGCCGCTGACGAACGTATCACTGCTATCCAGTTGAGTTCTTAGATTCGAGAATGCACTCTCTCCCAATTATTCTCCTAGAAACTCTGTCTTCAACCGCTTCTGCTCGCTAGGGGATAAATCCGCGAACTTCTGCATTGTCAGTCTCCGGTTCCCCAGGAAAGTCAGGAACCTAGTTGCCCTTCTCTTTTCCGGAGACATTCTCTGCTCATCAAGCATGGTCACTAGCTCTTCTTCATAATCTATGAGGCCAACAGACCGGTGGCCTCGAGCTTCTCTATGCGTTGATATTCCTTCCCCGTACTGCCCATCTACGTCGGTCTTATCATTGGTTACAAAAATATTTACCTTCATCGGACCCCCATAATCCGAAGGAGCCGAGCGAATCGCTCTTCTCTTTCTATGTGGGATCTTCCAGGTACACCGCCCCCTTCTCCCTTACCATCTGAGCCGTGCCCGCCCTCATCCGCGCTGCCCCCTCGGTATTCCATGTTGTCGTAATCGTCCAAATTAGGTTTCTTTGCGCTGATTGCCTCGGTCATTAGTCGTCCTCTTGGAACAGTTCATCAAATGACTGTTCATCTGATTTGGTGAAATTCTGTTGCTTGTAGCCGTCGTCCTGCAGGACAAACGCCCTGAAGTACGAGTCATTCCTGTCATCCTTGGGATAGCGAATGCCGAACGTGTTTGACCATTCCTTGTTCTTCCACGCATTTACTATGCCCATGATCTGCCGGCCTGCATTCCTGCCAGCATCATCAGCGGACTCCTTACTAACGTAGCCAGCGTTGAATTGAATTCTCTGCTTGGTTATCGCGGATAACGGAGCTAATACTGCATTCTGCTCCAACCAATTAAACGCCCGCTCTTTTGCTGCATTCGTCTGGTCTAACTTGTCTCCTTTCTTTCCTTGGGCTCGATCCATTTCTCCCAGCATGAAATCGTTGTAGACTATCCATGCGGAATCTCCCTCTTCTTCAACTCTTGCAATAACTCCTTCTTGTCCTCTTCCGAAGCTACCAACGGCCTCAATAAAACTGATGCTATAGCCTTTTTTGTATCCGAGTCCTTTTTTGACGAACCACAACAGGGCGACGTCCCGAATCCCTGACACCCATGAATAACGCCTGAGTTGCGCGTCAAAGGCGGCCATTCCCGGCTGGTCCGGGAAATCCACGGCGCTAGTCTTAATATCAACGATGAGCGGTCTGAAGGCTCCATACTTTTCGGTTGCTTTAGGTAATTTAGGATGCGCTGGATCCACGTAACAAACGATGTCCAACTTGCCTTCATCTTCAATGCCGCCATAATTCTCATCTCCTGGAAATACTTCCTTGAAATACTTTCTCTGCCATACGGAGTTACCACCCATAGGAATAGGCAAGCTGGGCTGCACCGCTGCATAAAGACGAATCATGTCTGAGCCCATCTTGTTGCAGGTATCCCAGTCCTTTTCGTTATCCGTGTAGGACAAACTCAGCTCTTTGTTCGCGGCCCATCTGCGCTGGAAGTCTTCAAACGCGCCTTCACCACCGTGCTCATGATGAAACTGCACGGCCTCTTCCAGCGCCTTGCCGAACTGGAACCGAGCCTTATTGTCCCGTTCCCGCCAGCCGAGTACTTTTTGTAAGTAATATTTCAGAGGACATTGGTCCCAGGTATTCCCCGCTGAGTAGCTGTGCTTCCTCCAGGGTATCCCCTTGCTGTTCACGTATAGGTGCGCCATCTTCCCTCTCTAGGAACATGCTGCGTGTCCCTGACCAACTAATTTGTAAGTTCTCTGCCGCTCGACTGCAGGCTACGAAAAAGATCCGCTTCTCTTCCGTTAGCTCGCCGTCTTTGTGCGGCATAACGCCTTGCTGTGCGCCGATCACGAAGACGTTCTTCCATTCTCTTCCTTTTGCCTGATGCACAGTGGCTAGCATCAGATCCTTGTCCTTCTTGCTCTTTCTGCCATACGTCCGCTTGCGGATGTAGGTTAGAAATTCCATCAGCGTTCCACCCTTGGTGGCCGCTAGCTTCACGATGTTATTTAAGTTTTCAATCGGGTCAGAGTTCATCTGATCCCCGGTGTTCCTGTACCGGTTGAACAGGTTGTGATCCTGGATGATCCGCTTGAGCGATGCAGCGGCTGGCTCTAGCTGGTGCGCGTCCTTGGCTAGATTAAGAAGGGCCTTTACCTCGTTCTGCTCCCAGTAGTCTTTCTTGCCTAGGTTTCTGTATTTTATTTCCTTGCTGGTTGCGATTCTCTGTACCTCGAACAGCTGACGATTTGTCCTGGCGATGATGACTGAGTTCTCTGGATCCTTCGTAGCCTCGTCTAATACCTTTCTGGCTTCAGTATCTGAGTCCGTATATTTCATTAGTACGGGCTCAACACCGTCCTCTTTATCCGTAGTCATATGAGATGCAATCCCATTGTCCAACGGAATAATCTCCTTAAAGAAATTCACCAGCCTCTTAGTACTGCGATAATTCTGGCCAAGATAAAGTTTTCTAGCTCCGGGGAACAGTCTTTCAAAGTTAGAGAGATTCCCAGGTTGCGCTGACCGCCATTCATAAATGAGCTGGTTTTCATCTCCCACCACGAGGATGTTGCCCCCAAAGAGGAGTTGAAGAAGCCTGAATTGAGTGATGTCTGTGTCTTGACATTCGTCCACTGAGATGTATCGTTTTTGATTACGATGTCTAACATCTTCATTCGTCTCCAATAGTTTTACGGTCTCTCGCATCAGTGAGTCAAAGTCCAGCCAGCCTTGCTCTCTGCAGCCCGTCTCATAATCCGCATACGCGTTAGCGAAATAATACTCTTTACCTATTGCTTCCTTTATTGCCTGCTCTGGCTCAATGCTGGAGCGCTTCCACTCCGAGATTCTTCCTTGTAGTGTCCTAAAGCTCGAGATCGCTGGGTAGGCCTTCACCAGATCAAAGAGCAGCTGGTAGTCTTCCCCACGAACCGGGATAACTGTGTCCGTTAATTGAAACGGCACAGCAGCTCGTTCTTTCTTGATTAGCTCCAAGGCGTAGGAATGAAACGTCCTGAAAACCTGGTCCGCGTTGAGCAGGCCGACTCGCTTGACCAGACTCTCGGCAGCCGCTGATGTAAAAGTCAGATTCAATATGTCCTTTTGAGAAATTCCTTTAGTGAGCATCTGAATATGACGTTCTATGAGGACAGTACTCTTTCCCGACCCGGGGCCTGCAATTACAACAAATGAGCCGTTCACTGCGTTTATAACTTCTTGTTGGGCCGAATTAAAAATGGTCATCGTCGCCTTAGAAACTTAAAGATGCGCTCTGTTAGGTAGCCTAAGTGATATGCGACCGTCTCACTGCTGCTGATAAGGATTCGTGCGCTATGACCCCAACGGACGCATTCGGCTTCAAAAAGATAAACGTTAAATTGCTGTTGCGAACAAAAATGGTTATGCCCGCCGAATTACTAATGTCGTCGTCTGAGATAACTTCAGTAGCGGGGTACTTCTTAACGGCCTTTTCAAAATTAGAAGTAACCTCAACATGGACAATGTAATTAGAGAAAACAGGAAACTCTATGTGAGTAAGCTCCACGCCCATCTCGTCAAACAGCATGTGACTAATCGCATGCCGTGTGTCGATCTTTCATAGCCCTATACTTTCCTCAATAAATTTAATTGTGCCGGTGGGCCCGAATTGAGCGAACACCTCGTCTAACTTGCCCAGATACTTCTCCCATTGCTCGATGCTGAGTTCATTCATGCTGGTAACATCAGAAAACATAATCTTGGCAAGTTCCCGCATCTTATCCGGGTTGCCCATACCTTCTCTGGGCGCGAACCCAGCGGGCTCGAGCTGATCGTTAATCAACTTGAAAAGGCGCTGACGGTACGGCTTGACTTCTTCCGTGCTTAAGCGAGGCTTCTTGACCGCTGGTGCCGGTGTTGATGCCGGTTGTGGAACGGGCGTAACTACTGGTGCCGGAGGCGGCGCGGGTGCCGGTGTTGGTGCCGGTTGTGCTTGGGGCGGCTCAGACGGGCCCAGATCGACCTTAGCCTTTCTGGGCTTCCTAGTCTTCTTGGGCTCAGGCCCCGCGAGGCAATGCTCATCGTTCAGCGAAGCGATTGCGTCAGCACGAAGCTTGGCCTGCCGCGTCTCAAACTGCTCTTGAGTCTCTGAAACGAATCCCGCAGCAACGTTAGCGGCGCACGGAATGGGAACAGAAGCTTGCAAAACTTCTCCGGTATTTGGCAGCGTAATCTCAACAGCTTTTCCCGGTTCAGTATTTACTTGTACAGTGGGCTGCGGGATTACTGCTTGCGGCGTAGTATTGATAACCTTAACGGGCTGTCTGGAATTGATCTCACTTTCATCTAGTATTCCAGCACCAAGGAATTGCAAAGTCATTCTACGCACAGCTCGTGTTTGAGCCGTCATAATTGCATCGTCCAGATCTTTTCCGGATAGATTGGAAATGTACTTTGCGCCCGTAGCCATTTCCTGCCGGCCATCTGTGCTCTTCCCTGTTGCAGTGAAGACGATTGATCCACCGACTTCTTTGCTGTCTAGGCTGGTCACACTGATGCCGTGATTGCTTCTGACGATCTCCGCGCCGCCACGTTTGATGTACGCTACAAGCCGAGCGGGGCCGTCCTCTTCATCTAGGTACGTCAGCATCACCAGATTCAATTCCGGCGGTATGCCTAGATGCTCGCAGACATTCTCAACATATGTCCGCTTCTGCTCTTCATTCAATGCTGAGAGATCGTAGATTGGTGTAAACTTTTTCATTTGTTGCTCCCTTACTATCAGTCATACTAGACGTCATGGTACTAGCTTGTCAAGCATTTCTTTAGATATTTTAAACCCTTTATTTGCTATTACTTGTGGTAAAATGAGTCTTCAAACCCGTCCGATCCCAGAGGTAGCGTCAACGCCCAAGCTACTGGACGGTTCATAATTCGTTCCATCTGGGCCACGCCAGGCGCGAAAGGATCGTCATCCGTTAGGCAAATTCCCTCGTCGTGGACGTGTCCTACCGTTTCAAATCCAGCATCTTCAAATTCCAAAAGTTTATCCGCCAGCACATCCCTAGCAATTGCTTGCACGATGTTCTCGAATATCTTTCCCCCGTGTGAAACGATCAAGGACCACTGTTTAGTGTCTTGATTCATTCCATAGTAAGTAAACCCCGGCTTCCAGACTTCTTCTTCCGTTACAGCTCCATCTTTGGTTACCTTGCGCATCCAAGGCATCTTCACATCTTGAACTGACGCGTCCAAATAGTGCAGGTAGCGACCTGACGGCAACTTGATACGGAGCATTGCACGAACGGAATCATCACTACCAAAGGTCAGCTTATCTATCGTGATGGCTTCTTCAGGACCGATCTTGCGTACAGTTCGCTCGCCTCTCAAAACATCTAGGACAGCGTCTTCCAATTGGTACCAGATGCCGCCGCCGAAGCCAGTGTCACGATCAGGTGATCCCCCGATCTCCTGGTACGCGTCACGAAAGATCTTCACGACCTCATGGGCCTGTTTCAGATCCATGTCCACGCCCATGCCCTCGGCGTATCCCCACAGGCCGGTCTTGATCTTGTCTCCGTTCTTATCCGTGCCCCAGCCGCCTCCGCCCAGGCGGTAGACCGCGCCCAAAACGCCGGGCTTTGCGATTTGGCGGTGACGCTTAGCTTCCGCTTTGATCTTTGCGTCCTTGGACTTTATGTCCGAAGCCAACTTTTCATAGGGTATCCCCGTCATTTTGTTAGCAAAGTCCAGATACGGATCCCGGTTCAACGCAAAGACTTGAAGCAGAGCATTACACTGTGCAACCCACGCGGCCACACGAGTTTCAATGGCGTTCAAATCACAAACATTAAAACGCTTTCCTTCTGGCGCAACGAACACGGTACGCAGAATATTCTTTGCGATAATTAAAGGCGAATACAGGGGATCTTCCCCAGGCATCATTCGCTTTGGATCTTTCTTGAACGATGTCTTTAATAGCTCGTACTGATTGTTGTAAACGAACTGACGAGCTTGCTGCACGAGAGTTAAATCTTCAAAGACGCTGTCAGGACGCGCCATGTTATGAAGCTGGACAGCATTTCCAGCCCATCGTCCGCACCTGGGTGAGCCCATGTAAATGAACTGACCTTTTATACGATCATCCGCGCAAATGTTCTGCATGATGGCGTCCAGCTTCTTGTAGCTGGTTGAGCTTGCTTCCATTCGGTGATTGAGCACGGTACGGCAAAGATCCGAAAGTGGAATAGTCCTGTCAGCCTCCACCACATCCGGCGCCTTTAGAATCAATTCAACGTTCTGTTTACGCAGATTGTTCAGCGGATAGCCACGCTCTCTTACCCATGGGAGTAGCTGCGGGCCAGAGTTCGCGTTCTCCAGACCGGTTAGCTTGTTCTGTTGCTCCAGCTTCTCTGCTTTATTCTTGGACGCAATGCCAAGCAGTAACTTGACGAAATTGCGGTCCACGGGCATGCCACGGTCATTGACCGTCTGATCAAACAGCCAGATAGCTCGTTCCCTAGGCGGTAACGGGAAGGCGCCCAGTAGCTCGAGCCGGCGAGCTACTTCTCGCTCCGCTACGATATCCTGCATGCAATAATTGCCCAGCTCAATCCACTCCTGTGGATGAGACTTTTCATCATTGAAATAGATCCCGCCGCCCTCTTTCTTCTTGCGCTTGTGCGGGTACGAGAACAGGTCCAGAAGCTTCTCACCGCGTTCGTCCTTACGCATGCTCTGTGGCAGGCCCAGGACACGGCCCACTTGATCCAAGTTTGCTGGCAGCGATAGGTATCTGGCACTGGCTTGCGGATCCTGGAATCTGGACGCCGGAATCTTAATGCCTAGTAAAATGTCTGTGGCTAGTCGTTCAAATGCTGAGTTGAAAGCGATAATTTCTACATCTGGATTATGTAACGCATCTAGAAGTTCCTTGGGCATTGGCATGCCAGGAAGCCACAGTTGCGGCACGCCATTATTGATTGCCCAAGCGAGCATCAAAATGTGTGTCCTTGGATGAGCGAAGTAGTTATACAGACCGACTTCGGTCAGTTCCGCTTCGCTCGCCGTTTCATAATCTAAATGCAATTGGGTTTTCATTTCGTTTTTCGCAATTGTTTTCTTCTGATAATCTCTTTCTTTAGCTGATGATTCATGCACAGAGTTTGAAATCCTGGCGGAAAGCCTTGTTTTCTAAGTCTAAACATTCCCGTAACGCCTGTTTTCGAGCCGTGCTCTCTATCCTTCTTGCCGTTGTCATCAATATGATCCAACGTCAAACAATCGATATCGTTTACTTTACATCCTCGCCACGAGCAAAGCAGCTTCCCGCCCTTCCCGTAATGCGAAAGAGCCTGAACTTTGAGTCTATCTCGCACACGATGATTAGACTGTCGTGATTCATGTAAGAAACGGGCGTATCTTTTGGGGCGGTTCTTTTTAAGATTCGCCCGCCATCGACGTCGATCAAAACTCATGCGTGGTCTTTTAATTCTCCCATTACCTTTCTAGCTGAAAGCTTATCTAGGTTAAACTGTCCTACTTCTTCGAGGCTATAGCCCAGCTCTCTCACAAATGCTGCAAGATACCAAAGCACGTCTCCTGCCTCGTCCATCAACATTGCTTTTTCTTGGGGCCCTAGAGCCAGCCCCTTGCGGAGAATCTTCTTATACTTATTTGCAATCTCCCCAGCTTCACCGAGCATTCCGAATAGAGTATATTCAACTGCCTCTTTATCGGTACGATTCGGATAGACTGCTGTTCCAAACGACCGTGTTTGATAATAATTTAACTCCATTATTCCTCCAGTGGTATTCTCGTAATAACTTCTTTTGGACTTCCAGACTCACCGTCCCCAAATTCGAGGATGATGCCTGCCTTCTTCAAACCGTCATAAATCCTGTACCACCCGTCCGTGCCGTATCTGGAACTATTCATAGCTCGCTCCATCTCTCGAACTTTCGCGCGGCCTTTGTATTTACGCTCTAGAAGACGGCGATACTTGATCTGGGCCGCTGCGATCTTGCTGTCCGCTTCCGGCGAGCCCAGATACTTCTTGACGTCCTTCTCATACTTAGCAACAGCTAGACCCCGATCAACGCACTCTTCATCAATGCTGTCCCGGCCTAGGTCCACGGCAAAGTACATTGCCCACTTTTCTGCGCGGATCTCGGTACGGTTGCCTAACTCCCCCACCTTCATCTCCAAGGGCACGGGATCGTCAATTGCGTAAGTCTTCTGGTTCACCGCCTTTTCCATTCTCTTTGACGTCAGAACGGAGCCTTCCACCGTGTTGACGCTTAGCTGCGGCGTCAGCTTGGACATCTCGCTTGGCTGTATGACAAAGATGAACCGATCATCTAGACCTGTAGTCTTTCCCGTCAGGGAAGCCCACTGATCCTCATACGCTTCATTGGTCGTGCAGGCGATCAATGACGCGCAATAACTGTTAGGCTCGAGCGCATAATGTTCCTTCTTGGCCTTAACGGTGTTGGAGAACTTCCCGCTCTCATACATAGTCAATAGTGCGGATCTAAGACTGCTTGAATCAATGTTGGCCTTGCTGATCAGCTGGCTTAATTCGTCATAGAAGAGAACGGCGTTCTTGCAATTCGTCCGGCCCATCTCCATGCCAAGGCCTTCAGGCGAGCCGGCGGTCCATACTAAGCTCTTGCCTGCGGCCATGCCGTTGGCGACAGCCGCGTGCTTCATGACATTGCAAACGCTCAGGTACTCGATGCCGTCCTCAACGGAGGAAGACTTAATGGCGCGGCCCTTTTCTCCGATGAGCACCATGTAGATGGATGGGATCCGGTTACGATCCTCAATTACAACCTTGGTGCCTAGATAGTTCAACATCAGCGCAGCCGCTGGCAGGAACATGAAGTAGGGGATCCTGCTGTTTCTTTCGCAGACGGGCTTGACAAAGCCCTCATACAGGCTTGTACCCTGCATAACGTGCTCTGGGAAGACTGGGTATATTAAACCTTGCTCTCTGCCTAGGTTAGGTTCCGGTGGTACAAAGACAGCTGACGTAGACGTAGTAGCTGCTGGGGAAGAAGAGATGTACACGGCCTTGCTAGCTTGACCGACTTCGTATTTGCAAGCGGACGCGGCCTTCTTCTCGCACATATCCCGCCAGTCTTCGCCCTTGTCAATGCAGCGGTTTTCACAGATCTCGTATAGGTTGTCCCGGATCTGGTTGTAGTTCATCCCAGCGTTGCGCAGCATGCACGCAATTCGGAATAACTCGGTGTCGTGGGATCCTCTGGGAATAGGCGGGCCGTCAGGGCTCGCATTGATCTTCTTTTTCTCTAGGCTTGCTTCTTTAACGCACCATTGCACAAGCCAATCCGGCGCAGGGACTATCTCCGCAGGATTTAAGAGTTCGTATTGTCTGCCTGATGTGGGGTGAAAACTACCGGGAGCTACAACGTAGCGGTGATCAACGCGAGCGGACCATGCTTCATGGCCCTCGTCGTCCTTGCCCTGGGCATTGCCCATGGCGATGCTGGCGGGTGTCTGTCTAAAATAGAAGTGACCGCGTCCTGGGGAACTGCGCACGGTAAATGTTACTGGAAACTTCTGTCCTGTTTGCTTCTCAATCTCGTTATGAAAATTGGGCTTGTCAACTTCAAAGAACCAAAAGCCGCCCAGCTTGGGAAACGCCACACATGCGGCATTCGCATTTGGCATTTCCTTATCCCACTCCGCGATCTTATCCGGGTTGACAGACGCGATATCCGGCCAATTATGTTGGAACGCGATCTTCGTTTTCTCGCGTAATTGGATTACGGGTATACCACGACTGATCAACGGCTCCGCTATTGTCTTGAATAGGCCCATTGATCCTCAAACGCGCTAAAATTGTACCGGTCTCTCCCGGTAGCCACGCCTGTTCTCGTCGGCGTTCACGTTCTGGTTAAAACTTTACGTCGGCACCTTGTGCCGTAGGCGGCTGATAGAACCCTGCCGCTGGGGGCTGTGTCTGTTGTGCCCGCTGCCATGCTAGGAACTTCTCCATCTCAGCGTTATTCGGCTGCGGTGGCACGGTGGCTGGTGCCGTGTACACTGACGGTGGCGCCGGTGGAAATGCATATGTCTGGACGGGCTGGCCCTGGGGCCCTGCCTGCGTCTTCGCCTTGTTCTTATAGCGAACGAAGTCCGTTGGGACTGGCACCGCTACGCCTGGATCACCTGGGAGGATTCCCATGATGTTGGCGTAGATCTTGTCCTGAACCGTGTTCCTTACAACGAACAGCTTCCGGGTAATCCCGACTAGCGTCTCCAAATCCAACTTCACCGGGGGAGCCGTGCCAAGAATCATCTGTAGGTGCTTATACAGAGTTGCCTTCTCGTGTAGGCTCAACGTATAGCGCTGAGTTACCCAGAGCGGCTTCCCGTCCTGTCCTTTCGCATCTAGAATCCAAACAAAGCGTACTTTTGGTTGCGTCTTAGTCTCGCCCTTAAAGGTCGAAGTAACAAGTCCCAAATCAACTACGTCTGCTAGGACCGCGTTATACTGACCATTCTCTGGCTTCTCGAAATTACCACCCGCTTCTGCTATTAATGACATTCCTTTCTCCTTATTCTTTCACAAGGAAAATATCCTCTTCCCTGAGTACTACGTAATTCTCCAGCGCTATCTTTACTTCTGCTCCGGAAAACTTTCCAAACACGACGCGCTCTCCTGGCTCCACTGTGGGAGGCTGGCGTATGCCGTTCTCGAACTTTCCTGGACCCACTGCTACAACGATCCCTTCAGCGGGCTTCTCTTTGCTCTCGTCAGCTAGATAAAGTCCCGTGATGGTCTTGTCCTCTGCTTCCGCACGTCTAACAATGATGCGATCTGAGATAGCGCGGAACTTAACACCTGTATCAGTTAACGCGGATCCTCCTGATTTAGCTTCGTCCTGCAAACGCTGCAGCTCTAGTTCCGCTGCCTGGCGCTCTTCGTCTGACATCACGTTGAGCTTGCGTGATTCACCGCCGAATGCTTCGTTGAACTTCTCATCTGTGACATCAGCGGGTTGAAATTGCGCTTTAACCCCGCCCTTTGCCAGCTTATCTCCGCCACCTAGTGACATTAGTCTTTTCTCCTTTGCTGCCATTCGTAGAAATCGAACACTGTTTGAAACACCTTTCGCTTAGTAGACGTGTATCGCCAAGCTACTTTGTATTTTCTACCTGCTCGATACTCTAAGATCGCTCTAGCCCACTGTGTGGCACGAAGATAATCGTTTACGGTCTTTTCTTCTAGACCCTCATTTCTCCAATCAGGCCAGCCGCCGCCTTTTGTTAGTTTCTCTAAAAGATCATTCGGTATCTCAATGTCCGAGATAAGCTGTCGAATGTCGTACTTGGCCGACAACCCCGCTAGAGTAAGAAATTTCTTCAGTTGGGCTCTTGCACTTCCCGCTGCCGCTTTTTCAGGATTGTTATGAACCCAAAGTTTCTTGACTTCGGGATGGCTTCTATACCATGCAATTGCTTTAGCATTTGCGGCCTGTGCGTGGTCTTTGTACCATTGCTTATTTCGTTGTTTTTGCCGCAAAATCCCGCAGGCCTTGCATCTTTGCGCCCATCGTTTTAGCTTTCTTCCGCAATCAATACAGTTCATCAGTTGTCCAATTCTTCGGGGATTAAATCCTTTTCGATAGTAATTTTAAATGGCGCCTGCTCGATTATCGCTGCTACATCCTGATCCTTAACGGGCTTCCACCATATTTTATTATTGCCGTTCCACCTAAATTTCCACGGTGCTTGCTTAACGATGTCGTTTTCGTTGCGCCCCTGATGGCTCCTTAAAACAACTACGGAAGACCTTGCCCGGGCCAGAAGTAGATCGGGGTCGTACTTGTTGGCTATTGCGAGTACGGTCTGTGCGTCCGCCAGGGCTGAGTGCGGAAACAAGTTCAAGATGCCGTGATCCGCTGCAACGTAGGACAGCTTAGTTACCGGAACTTGCCATGGTAGATCCGCGTAAAGATCGATCCAATACCTCGGCGGCAGCGTGCGTCCTGCTCGAGCGGCCCAGGAGTTAAGGATCCTTTGATCGAACCGCCGGCAGTTGTATCCGATTACTGCGTCAGCGGGCTCCATCATTTCAATGATGATGTTCAAGACGTCGTCTGATTCATATCCAAATTTTTCTATAGCGGCTGGATGGATTCCCGTGATGGATGTAATCTGGGGCGAGATTGGGCGATCACTCTTTACCAGCATACCTTGGTTGTCCAGGCATTTATGCTGGGTCGTAGAGTACAGTACCGCCCCAAATTCGATTACGTGGTCGTTGTCCGTGTCTAAGCCAGTAGTCTCAACGTCGAAAGAAATGAGTAGCATTAGTTTATCGGCTCTTTCACGGGAGGCGCATCCTCTGTCGGGACGATAAGATCTTGTGGATTACGCTCTAGGGGGTCCACGAGTAGCTTCACATCCACAGTCAACGAAGTAAGCATATGCCAGGGGACAAAAAATCGTTTATCAAAAGTAACCATGTTCTGGTCAACGATTGCATCCGGATCCTTCATCGCCACGAGGCCTGCACTAGTGACTAAGTCAACGAACTTCCTGTTGACTAGTTGCTTTAAGTGTTCCGTTCCCTGAACGTTATAAAGCAGATCAACCACGGAGATCTCTTCAGGGAATCCATCCGGACGCTTGAAGCGGTCCACCGGGGCTGTGAATTTCACAAAGTAATTAGACATCCTCGTCCTCTCGCGCCAATGAAGGTAATTCTTCCGTGGGCCCAAGCATGATTTCCAACGAGCCCTTTGGAAGAAGTGTGTGGGCACTCTGCGCTACGTTGTACTGCGTTACTATGACGTTCACTGCGTTGAAGTTTTTAATCGTCAAGACCCGCAGTCTCTCTGAGTTGTTAGCGGGGTTAGGTAAGATCTGAACGCGTACCTCAACGCCTACGCGAGAGCACAGATCGTTGAATTCGCTGGAGACGAGAGACTTGCCGTGCGGGCCGTTATAGAGCATTATCCCGTCACTTGAATCTGGCCGTGGCCGGACTTCATTGCCTCAGTTGCCTGCCGTGCGCGTTCCTGGGCCTGCGCTAGCAGTGTTGCCTGAGCTGGGCTCACACCCTCAGTGACGATCTTCTTTTGATTGTGATTGCCTGTGGCTGCGCCTTTGATCTCGCACTCATCAGAGCAATAGCCGAACTTCTCGCCCTTGATGGTCTGGACAAAACGCATGCAATTTAGCCACGGGTTGTCCTGAATCGCTTCCTTCTCTGCTTCTGGCGTCTGCGGGAACGTCACCGTCTTACCGCACTCCGCTGCATCACACCCAATTGTTACGAAGCTGCTAACGACTGTTGCCATTAAATTATTCTCCTTGTGTACAAGTCTTGGAATCTATTCAAGAACAACTTCTCTGCTATCTCTGGATACATCTTTTCAATTACTATGCTGGACGATCCTAAGTTCTCCGCACCCTGACCGCCCGTCCAATCCACATCCCATTCAACGAGCGTCATCAGCTGGCCTTTTTCGGTGTACAGCATTTGGTTATCCGCACGATGCACGGAAGCTGCCTCGACTTCGGATACGCCGAATGCGTTGTAAATCAACTTCTGCAGGGGCTTCTCGACTCTACGGTATGCCTCTCCTGCCTCCGTGTAGTGCTTCAAAGGCCTGTTCATATCTGCGATGTAGGCCTCAGATGCATCATGCAGAAGACGTTGTAGCGCGTCTTCCTTCGGACCTAGCAGACTGCAATAGTAACTGTGCTGGGCGACGGAGTAATGATACTTACAGTGGCCGGTCCACCTGCATTGCATGGATAGGCTGTGCGCGATGTCAATGATATCTACGTCTTCCATCCTAGGCTCTAGAAGGTAGAACCGCTTACCCGTAAATGTTTCAATCCACGCTAGTTTTGAATCACTCATTTTACTGTTAGTCCTTGACGGATACTCGTGAGTACTCCACATGTAGGACAGAACACAGTTACTCGCTCAGAATTCAAATCCATTACATTCCACTGATGGGCCTTAATGCATGTCATCACGCCGTTTAAAACTGGCTTGGATCTGTGCGCTTTCTTAGGGCCCCTGGGCCTAGTCTCTTCTTTCTCTGCTGTAGCGGAGGGGCCGATCTTCTGCGCCCCTCTGCCCACAACTTCGCCGCGCTTCCCCATTTTTAACGGCTTTTTCTCAGTCATTTCTTTAGGTTCCTCAAATATTCCGTTAATGTAATGGCTTGCTCTCCCGTCAGTGCTGCGTGTCCTTCCGGCGTTGTAATCCGAAAGTTCCAATTCCACGCGTCTAATGCAGTCTCTGACGGGTGATCCGCTGAGCGACTAGGATCAACGAACGGCGAGCCCTCTCTATCCAGGCGCGTCACCTTGATCGTGTAACCACCGCGACCTTCCACTGATTCCGCTTCATTGGGAAACCTAACGTCCGTGATCATTGCGATGTCCAGGCCGGCGGGAATGCTAGAGAACATGCGCTTGACCCAGTAGTCTTGCCCGAAATTGTTCCTACGAAAGTCCGTTCCCCACCACTGTAGGAGCTTCGGGTGCTTGCCGTATGGTGCTAGATCGCTAACTTCAGGATTTGGATCAGGTGTAACCCAATCCGGAATAGTGAGAGCTTCAGTATATGTAATCCAATCGCCGGGGCCTTTTGTTGAAGTTCCTGCTCTCCCTGGTACAGCTAAGCCTGCCCAATTCGATTTTGAACTTCGCAAAAATTCGTTCACTTCAGTGTAGAGTGCGGTTGCAAATTTGAAGATGCCCGTCTTAATTGGCGGAAATCCGGAGTAGACTCTGTACTTGTTGCCCTCGTTGTAGAAATTCTGGATCGCGTGCGCGGCAGAATCCTTCCCGTGGCGGGCTTTATGTCCGAATCCGAGTAATAGCATTCACCTATACCTTTTTCGCTGAGCCCTCATACCACCGTCGGCAGTTGAGGCACTGATATCTTTGTTTCTTACGCAGAAGTGTGTAGCTGAACCCTCTGCGTTGTACGTTCTTACTGCTGCAGGTGGGACACGCCTCATTCGCGGTCAATCCTTGGTTGATCTGCGGATGATTCTTATCCCATGCACGCATTAAGCTGTAAACTTCTGATAGCAGCTCAACGTCGTGCATGTTGTACTGCTTCATTTTTGTCCAAGCGTCTTTATCCCCCAGCATGCAGCCCTGCCACAAATTAAACCCGGTATGGGGCAGCTTCCTGCCAATCCCCAGGTAGCGGCCTAAGTCGTCCAACTTGTTGCTGTCAAACTTGAAGACCTTCCTGGCGATCTTCAACGTGTCCACGGTCTTGTATGGTGACGTTGGACTCAGCTCATGCGTCAGGAATCTGGTGTTGATCTTTGGGAGATCAAATTCATCTCCGTTGTGCGCCACGATGACGTCAGCCTCGTCCAACAGACTCCAGATCTTCTTGACGAGACTCTTATCGTTTTCTTTGTGACGCTTGTATCCTGCGAAGTCATTCAGGCCTAGGACGTGTACTTTGTCTTGATGGCCCCACTTCCACGCAACGGACAAGATGTACCAGTCCGCTTTGAAATCGATTACGTTTGTCTGCCACTTGGCCCATACCCAGCCTAATGACGGGGCCGTTTCTATGTCTATGTACAAAATCTTAGCGGTATCCATGTAGTCTCCGAACTGCAAAGTCGCTGCTATTCTTTACAGCCCGTGTCCAACAAAGAGCCCGCCGATAAATCCAGTGATTGCTCCCCACTTAAATCCTCTACGAAATTCTCTTTTTGAGTTCGCCTTCTCCGCGTTCACGTCGTCAACGTGCGCCTTCTTCTCCGTCTTCATCGCATCGTCTTTCTTACCGCTCAGGTCGTTGCACGCTAGCAGCTGGATATTCAGATCTTGGTTATCGGCGCGTAACTGAACAAGGTCTTCTTCGTCATCTGCAACCCGGTGAGATGCGGTATCGTCAAATACAAGGGTATCTCCGACTTTAGAATCAGTAGTAGAGACTGATACGTGTCCCGATCCCAGTAGCAGTTGTATTCGAGCGGCGAGCTGAGTGGCGTCAAGATTATCATCTGTCTTCTTTTGCTTCTGCGTGTCAATCGCGCGTTGTTTCATTGCCGCGTCTATCTTGGCATTCAACTGCGCTGTACTAAGCTCGAGCGCGGTCAATTCTTTTTGCATTGCTACGTTATTGCCATCCGATATCGTGGCCTTATTCTTTTCGTGGTTGTACCACGCGTTCGTAAGATCGCCCTCGAAATGCCAGAGAAGACCGCAGGCAAGGAGAACGAAGAGAAGCCTTTCGTGCGCTTTAAACCACGCTATGTAATTTGCAAGTGTCATGTCCATTAGTACCCTGCTATGGAGTCGCCCGTCTTTTCTTGGCCCACTTGCGATAGGCGGCAGTCCCGATCCGGCCCGGGTATCCGTGGATCTCTCGGCCCAGGGCCATAGTGGCTGGGGGATAGCTCAGATAGGTCAATAAACGCGCCAGGACGCCCAGCAAGGACACCCCGGCTAACTTATGCAGTCCTTGCCTCTTAAAGTTGTTTTCAAGCTTACCTAGGAGGGCATTACAGCGATGGCAGAGCAGGCCCCGGAACAAACCGGTACTGTGGCAGTGATCAGTGGCAAGTCGTTTACCGTATTGAGGATAGCCGCAACAATAGCAAACCCCGCCCTGGGAGGTGGAGACAATCTCCCATTCGAGCGGGGTTATACCGAACGCGGTTTTGAGGAACTTCGCGCGTCGTTTGTCATCGGTGGGCTTCACTATGAGGGTTACCTATAAGGCCCCCCAATAGAGTCGCCCCGCGCGTTTATGGTGTTGGTATCACGGCCACAGCCTCATTTGAGTACACGCTCTCGCCGCCTGGGGAAACAGCGGTCACCACAAAGTAGTACGTGTTCCCCGAGATCAACGCGAGATCGTTGTACGTACAGCATTGGGCCGCGCTGACGAGCTGGTAAGGCCCACCGCTGAAGTTACTTGAATAAACGTTATAACCGGTTACTCCGGTTGTGGGGCTCGCGCCCCAATTCAGCGTGACGACGTGGCCGACCTGAACGGACAATTGTTTGGACGTCTTGTCCTGCGCCTTTACCGGAAAAAGAAGGAAGAGTAAAAGAAGCGCTATACCACCAAACTTCTTCATTATTTCTAATCGTGTGCGGCCTTCCCCAATACGATCAAGGATATCTGATACGTGAAACTTAATCGTACGCACCGTCAGGTTAAGGTTATTGGCTATTTCTTTATTGCTGAGCCCTCGGCGCACGCCTTCAACGACCTGTTGTTGCCGCCCAGACAGCAGAAGCGGAGAGGGCGAAACTTCCGCCCCCATCTGCTTCGTTGTCTTAATGGGTATGCGAAGAACAAGGTGCGTCTCCGTCAGCTCCATTGAGACTTCCGCCTTGCGGATCACGCAGCCCTCACCACGGCATGACCGCGAATCTGGGCTACGTTGGTTGCGGAGTCCGTAACAGTAACGGTAAAGTTAAATGTTCCGGCTGCGGTGGGCGTTCCCGTGATGGCACCTGTGGCTGGGTTCAGCGTCAGACCAGCTGGCAGACTGCCTGTAGTAATCGCCCAAGTGTAGGGCGCGGTGCCCCCGGTTGCAGTCAAGGTTGTGCTGTACGCTACGCCAATGTTGGCTGCGGCGAGCGAAGTCGTGGTGATCGTCAATGCGGATAGAATGTTGACGGTATAGGATTGCGTGGCCGTGGCCGGTGTGGCTTCGGAGTCCGCAACTTTGACGGTGAAGGTTACGGATCCTGCCGTGGTGGGCGTACCCGTGATCGCTCCCGTAGTCGAACTGATAGTTAGCCCGGCTGGCAGAGCGCCAACAGAGATTGAGAATGTATATGGTGCTACGCCGCCCGTGGCTGAAACGGTAACGCCCGTGTAGACCAGACCGACCATTCCCTGGGGAAGCGTAGCCGGTGTGATCGTAACAACGGCAGCATTAACAACAAGGCTCAGGCTTTTCGTTGCGGTATCTGCAGCCCAAGATGATACAGCTAACAATGCGGACAACAATACTGCGGATAACAGCTTTACTA
>Ga0210405_10001939_pt1 | contig 22261 bp, 21 predicted proteins | sample IncBWH11MmetaG_FD_155492 | JGI IMG/M metagenome (GOLD analysis project Ga0210405, IMG submission 155492) | Forest soil microbial communities from Barre Woods Harvard Forest LTER site, Petersham, Massachusetts, United States - Inc-BW-H-11-M | ecosystem: Environmental > Terrestrial > Soil >... | reverse complement strand
AGCGGTTGAAACAGATTTACAAGGCGCATCACCCGCGCGCTTAACGCGCGGCGTCGGTCCCGGGCTAAATTACGGTTGCCTCCGCGGCGGTCAGCGCGGGCATCCAGAACGTAAAGGAGTGCGATGCCAGATTATATGTTTTTGCTGGAAAGCCGGCTGTCTCCCGAGCAGCGAGCGGCCATGATGCGCGTGCAGGAGCTCTCAGCCGCCATGGGATTTAACGTATATCTGACGGGGGGCACGGTGAGAGACCTCGTTACAGGCGCTTCGCTGCGCGATCTCGATTTCACCGTGGAAGGGAATCCATCGAAGATCGCCCGCGAACTGGAGAAGGGCGGTGCAAAAATCCTCTCCGAGGATGAAAAGTTCCGCCAGGTAGAGATTCTCTTTGCCGGAGACTCGGACGGCAGTATATCGGCGGCGCGCGACGATCATTATGTGCGGCCCGGCACACGGCCGGAAATCCGCTGGTCCACAATCATGGAGGACCTGCGGCGGCGTGATTTTTCCTTGAACTCGATTGCTATCTCGCTCAATCCGGCTTCGCGCGGACTACTTCTCGACCCTACGAATGGACTTTCGGATATTGAACGAGCTGAGGTTCGCGCGCTGACCATTCACAGCTTTACGAATCAGCCCGTGCGCCTGCTCCGGGTTCTGCGCTTTGCCGCGCGCATGGGTTTCAAAATCGAGGCGCGCACACAAGAGTGGTTTGACCTCGCTATCGAGCGCGATTTGCACCACACCATCACTCCGGAAGACGCGGGTGCGGAGTTGCGGGCGGTGGCCCGCGAAGAGCGCCCCGCCGTGGTTCTGAAAGCTTGGGAGGAGCACAACCTGCTCGAAGCAATCCATCCCGTGCTTGCAAAGCGGCACCCGGATTACGAAGCAATCGCGCGCCTGATGAAGGTTCGCGAGGATTTGTTTACCGCCGGCGTTCGACCGAAACTTGCAACGCCCATGATGCTGGCAGTTCTCGGGCGGCTCAAGGAGAGAGAACAGAGCAGCGTCCTCTCGAAGGCCGGATTCCGATCCGCAGAAGCTGAAGCCATATTGAATTTCGAGAAAGAAGTGCTTGCTGACCAGAAGGAATTGATCGGGCGCAAATTGAATGCGCCGGTGGATGCTTACAAGTTTCTGGAAAGGCTTCCCGTGGAGCGCATCGCCTACCTGCTCGCGGAGTCAAATAATTCAGCGGCGCTGTCGAAAATCCGTGCGTACCTCCACAAGTGGCGGCCGATACGGAGCTCGGCGCCCATGGTTGCGAATGAGCTGGAAGCCTTGGGCTATGCCCGAGGACCGAAGTTTGACGCGATTGTCGAACAGGTATTCGGCATGCAACTGACGGGACGTGGCAAGACGCCGGAAGAACGGGTGAAAATACTTCGGAAGTTGTCTGGGATCAAAGAGCAGCCGAAAAAGAAAGAAAAGGAAAAGAAACCCGGCAAGAGTGCGGACAAGCAGCCTGCGGCTTCAGCCACCCCGCCGGCAGCGGTAAAAGGCGCTCCGGCAAAGACCGTGCACGGCCAATCGCATAAGAACCACCCGGTCATGTTGAAGCAAGCCGCCAAACATAAGGCCGCCAGTGAGCAGGCTAAGCGCGCTGCGTCGGGCAAGAAGAGCAGCGGCCGAAAATAGCAAACGGACAGGGAAGACTGCGCCTGTGCAAATCGCCAGAATGCGATTCGCAATTATCGCGCGAGAGTTCTAGAATCGAGATCCATGGGTCAGCCGCAGTTTGTTCATCTCCACGTTCACACGGATTTCAGTCTGCTCGACGGTGCATGCGAAACGTCAGAGCTGCTCGATGAGGCTTCGCGGCAAAAGATGCCCGCGGTAGCCGTAACGGACCACGGCAACCTCTTTGCCGCCGCCAATTTTTTTTACGAAGCCAGTAAGCGCGATGTCAAACCGATCATCGGGTGCGAAGTCTATGTGGCCAAGGGCAGCCGCCACGACCGCGGAGAAAAAACAAACGGAACCGGCGGACAGGACCGGGGCGAAGCGGAGCCGGGCATGCGTGGGAGCAACCATCTGGTGCTCCTCTGCGAGTCTCTCGAGGGCTATCACAATTTAATCAAGCTGGTCTCTTCGGGTTTTCTTGAGGGCTTCTACTACCGGCCAAGAATCGATTACGACCTGCTCGCAAAGCACAACAAGGGCTTGATTGCATTGTCAGCCTGCCTGCGGGGCGCGGTCACGGAAGCGGTGGTGGATGAAAAGTACGGCCAGGCTCTTGAAAACGCCTACCGATTGCAAGACGTTTTCGGCAAGGGTAATTTTTTTCTAGAGATTCAGGACCAGGGGCTCGAAATCGAGCAGGGCGTGAATCGCGAACTGGTTCGCTTGTCGAAAGAAACGGGCATTCCCCTTGTCGCCACGAATGACTGCCATTATCTTCATCACGGGGATGCCCACGCGCAGGAAGTTCTCCTGTGCATCCAGACGGGAAAGACGATGAGCGACACTCATCGCATGAAGTTTGCGACGGACCAGTTCTACTTCAAGACGGCTGCTGAGATGGCCAAGGTGTTTGGCGAACTCCCGGATGCGCTGAGCCGGACGGTGGATATAGCGTCGCGCTGTAACGTCAAGATCGAGCGCATTCCGAATCCGTTTCCCGAGTTTAAGATTCCCGAAGGCCATACGGCCGGAAGCTACTTTGAGAAGGTGGTACGCGAAGGGTTTGCCACACGCGTGCCGCACCTTGAGCGGCTGTTGCAGCAAGGCGTATTGCACAATCCGTTGCCCGAATACGAACGGCGGCTGACGTCCGAGATCGAAATGATCAAGAAGATGCGCTACGAGGGCTACTTCTTGATCGTGTGGGATTTCATTCATTACGCACGTGCGCAAGACGTGCCCGTGGGGCCAGGACGAGGATCCGCCGCCGGCAGCCTCGTGAGCTACGCTCTGCGCATCACGGACGTGGACCCCTTGCAATACAACTTGCTCTTTGAGCGCTTTTTGAACCCAGAGCGCGTCTCCTTGCCCGATATCGACATTGATTTCTGCATGCGGCGGCGCGGCGAAGTGATCGAGTACGTCACCCAAAAATACGGGCGCGAAAACGTCGCGCAGATCATCACGTTCGGCACCATGGCGGCCAAAGCGGCCGTCAAGGACGTCGGGCGCGCTATGGACATCCCTTACGGCGAAGTCGATCGCCTCGCGAAGCTGATCCCCACTACTCTCGGCATCGACTTGGAAACCGCTCTCGCCGAGGCACCGCAGCTGAAGTCCGCCATTAACAGCGATGAGAAGCTGAAAGATTTGATGGCCGTCGCGCTGCGTCTGGAGGGCCTGGCGCGGCATGCTTCGACCCATGCTGCGGGTGTAGTGATTTCGCCGCGTCCGCTGACCGATGTGGTTCCGGTTTACAAGACGAACCGGGATGAAATCACAACGCAGTACGACATGAATGCGCTCGAGCGAATCGGCCTGCTGAAGATGGATTTTCTTGGCTTGACGACGCTTACCGTCCTGCAAGACACTGCGCGGATGATTGAAAAGAATCGCGGCGTAAAGGTGGACATCGACAATCTGACTCTGGACGACGCGGACACGTACAAACTGTTTGCACGCGGCGATACCACTGCCATTTTTCAGTTTGAATCGCATGGCATGCGCGACATCCTGCGGCGCTACCAGCCTTCGCGCATTGAAGATCTCACCGCCCTTAATGCGTTGTACCGTCCCGGGCCGATTCAGGGCGGCATGATCGACGACTTCATCAACCGTAAGCAAGGCAAGACCAAGGTCAGCTACGAACTCCCGCAACTCAAGGGCATTCTCGAGGAAACCTACGGCGTCATCCTGTATCAGGAGCAGGTGATGCAGATCGCCAATCTGCTGGCGAGCTTTTCGCTCGGCGAAGCCGACATTCTGCGCCGCGCCATGGGCAAAAAGAAGAAAGAGGAGATGGCCGCGCAGCGCGCAAAATTCATTGCGGGATGCCTGACGAACAAAGTCCCAGAAAAAAAGGCCGAGCGCATCTTCAATTTAATGGAAGAATTTGCCGGCTACGGCTTTAACAAGTCGCACTCCTGCGCGTACGCGCTGCTGGCGTACCAGACGGCCTATTTGAAGACGCACTACCCGGTCGAATTTATGGCCGCGCTGCTGACTTCTGAAACGGGCAACGCGGAAAAAGCCGTGAAATACATCAACGAAGCGCGAGGCATGAGCATTTCGATCCTTCCGCCGGATATCAACGAGAGCGATCTGTATTTCACACCGGTAGGCGAATCCATCCGTTTCGGCCTCGCCGCCATTAAAAACGTGGGTGAGAACACGGCGAAAGCTGTCCGTGATTCTCGGCTAAGCGCTGGCGAATTCACTTCGCTGTATGACTTATGCGAGCGCATCGAGGCGCGTTTTCTGAACAAGCGCGTGTTTGAGAGCCTGATCAAGTCCGGCGCACTTGATTCGCTAGGACCACGGGAGTCCATGCTGGCCTCCGTCGACGATGCGCTGGCCGCGGTGCAGCGCGCATCGCGGATACGCGAATCCGGCCAGCATGGTTTATTCGGCTCCGCCGCTGCACCCGCGTCTATAGCCTTTGCATTGCACCAGGCCGAGCCATGGAGCGAGGCGGAACGTCTGGCGAGCGAATACGCCATGCTCGGCTTTTACGTATCGGGACACCCGCTCGCAAAATATGCTTCGCGTTTGCAGGAATTGAATTGTGTTTCGCTCGACCAAATCGAAGGTCAGCGCAACGGCAAAGAAATCACCGTCGCGGTGCTCATTGTCGGCACGCGGCCCATGCGTTCCAAAAAAGGCGCGCGCTGGGCGATCTACACGATTCAGGATATGACCGGCGTTCAGGAGTTGCTTGCCTTTCCGGAGAGTTTTGCCCGGCTCGAACAGATTCTCAAGGCCGGGACGCCACTGTTGCTGAAAGCTCGCGTGCAAGTTGAGGAAGCAGGCACACGCCTCTCTCTGCAGGAAGCGGCCCGGCTGGGAGACCTCGCCGAACGGCCGGCCTCCGGCCTCCGCATCCGCATGAAGCTGGAAGAGTTAAACGACGAATTGCTGGAACGCCTTGAGGAAATCCTGTCCTCTTATCGAGGGTCAAGCCTGGTATCGCTTGACCTCTGTGACACTAGAGGTGCGACCGCTACCCTTCAGGTGGAGAAGCGCGTCCGCACATGCCCGGAACTGATCGCCGCAATCCGGGAATCCTTTGGCGAGCAGTCGATCGACTTGGTGATGTGATGAAATCCAAGGACAAAACAAAAAGCCCGGCAGCGCAAGCTGATCGTCAGAGCGAGATCGAGCGTCTCGAAAAAGACGTCGAGGAACTGCGCCGGCTAGCGGGCAACGAGGAAGCCGACGCGGAACTCGAACGTATCCGCCAACAAGTGACTGAGCTTCGCAAGGAATTTTACAGCCATCTGGGGCCCTGGCAGCGCGCCCAGATCGCACGGCACACCCAGAGGCCGTACACGCTGGATTACATCGCGATGCTCTTTACAGACTTTGTGGAGCTCCACGGCGACCGTGGCTACGGCGACGACAAGGCCTTGATAACGGGGCTCGCCAAGTTTAATGGAAGATCGATTGCCGTCATCGGTCATCAAAAGGGCCGCGACACTAAACAACGTCTGCTACGCAACTTCGGCCAACCCAAGCCCGAGGGTTACCGCAAAGCGCTTCGTATCATGCAGCTGGCTGCCAAGTTTGGCCGCCCTATTTTCACTCTAATCGATACTCCCGGGGCTTATCCGGGTATCGACGCTGAGGAACGCGGACAGGCGGAAGCCATTGCGCGAAACTTGCGCGAAATGGCGCGCCTCCCCGTTCCGATTATTGTTACCGTGACGGGCGAAGGCGGGTCTGGCGGAGCGCTGGCCATTGCCGTTGGCGATCGCGTCAACATCCTGGAGAACAGCTTTTATTCGGTGATTTCGCCGGAGGGTTGCGCCGCGATCATGTGGAGAGACGCCACAAAGGCGGAAACAGCCGCTACGGCGCTGAAAATCACGGCGAAAGACCTGCAGGAACTTGGCATAGTCGATGAGATTGTGCCCGAACCCGAAGGAGGGGCGCATGTCGACCCGGAAGGCGCCGCCCAGCTTCTCGCGGAGGTCTTGGACCGTGAACTGGTTGCCTTAACCCAGCAGCCGACGAAAGATTTGCTGGAAGCCCGCTACGAGAAGTTCCGCAAAATGGGGCAGTACTTCGATTTCGGCAATTAACCTCTGCTTTTTTAAGCATATAGCCAGTCTCCTACCCCTTAGCACATTCGCAACTCTTCCGAGACCAATCGTTGTCGCTTCGACAGACGCGGGCTAATCTGGATGCGCAATCTTCAGAGTGATCCGGCTCGGGGCAACTTCTGCTCTTACACGGCAACCCGTCCACGGAGGACAGGACTCTTTATGTCGGAACCGTTTCGCCCCTATGAAAAGCTTGTGGACATCACCGTGATGGGCAAGAAGTTTCAGGTGCCGGAGCGCAATTCGCTTCTCCGGTGCTTCCAGTTCATCAGCCCGGAAACGATTCCCTATGGCCGTTTTTGCTGGAATCAGGATTGCCAGTATTGCCGCGTTTCGTGCCAGTTGCCCGATGATGACGAGCCCCGGGAAATGCTCAGCTGCAAGTTCATTGTGATGGCCGGAATGGAAATCACCGAATTGAGCCAGGAACTGAAGTGGTGCCTAAGGTCTAAACTTCCAGCCGACGCCACCGTCTCTTCCTAGACTTCCCGATTCCGGCACGAAAAGGGTTTAGGTCCTGCAACTTTTACCTCCCTGAGGGGTTTCACCTGAAGGTACACGTATCAGCGAGCGACGGCGGTTGTGCGACGCCAAAACCCAATTCACCATCCCCGGCGCACAGCCGTCGCCGTCGAGCTGCCAGTGGTTCGCTGTAGGCCGCTTGATTCCGTTCGCTCGCCAGAGCGCCTTTAGCCCGATTTGCCATCCTTCTGCAGCTGGACTACGATTCTTTCCAGTTAACTATGCCCACGAATTTCTTGGCTTGCGACGGTTGCGGTCAATCCGCAACACCCGAACACATTGCGCGACGGCTAAAACGCCTGGAATGGGCCACACGATTTCGGCCCGTTCATATCGGCGCGCTTCTGCTCGGGGGAGTTTCCCCGCTTAGGGAGAACGACTTCCTCTATGCTGGGAAGTTCCAAGGGGAAGCCGGCCGGTTGCTGGAAGGCGTTGGGATCTCTCCAGCAGGAAAGTCTCCCGAGGCCGTTTTGAGCGAGTTTCAGAGGGGCGGATTCTTTCTAACCCATGTACTAGAATGCCCGCTCGAAACTGAGGAAGCCGGAACGCCTTTCCGAGAGTCCCTTCTCGCCGAACGCGGTTCACAGGTTTTGACGCGCGTTCGCCGGTCGCTCAAACCTAAACGCGTCGTTTTGATTTCAGAGTTGCTTATGCCGCTCGTTCCCAGACTTTCTAGCGCCGAATTGGGATGTCCGGTGTTCCTGGATGAGGGCAAACCCTTCGGCCTGGACTCTCCCAGTTCTTCCGGGGCTGTGCAGCATTTGCGCCAAGCCTTGGGATTGCTCACCACTGGCGTGTGACCAGCGCACAGCGATCCTGTCCCTCTAGTACAGGCTTAAACCTATCCCTTGAGAGGCGTGCGAATCTGCTGGCTGTGATAGAATTAAAAAACTACATATCGCGGAGCAAGGCAGGAGTTGCGGCGTGAAGAAACAAGCGAAATTTGGTATTGGAATCAGCGTTATCGTCATATCTTTGGCGTGCTTAGCCTGGCTAGGGTACGGCGAAAGCAAAACGTACTATCACACCATCGCGGAACTGCAGTCCCTGCGAGGTACTCAACTTTCCCACCGCATGCGCGTTGGCGGAACAGTTGCTGCCGGCAGTATTCGCCGTTTCACGGGCCGCGTGGATTTTGTGCTGGAAGGGGAGGGCAAGTCACTCCCCGTTAGCTATGTGGGTAGTGACCCGCTGCCGGACACCTTCGTGGATAAATCGCAAGCATTGGTCGAGGGAAGACCGACGGATGGGCGCTTTGTCGCCGAGGTGGTCCAGGCGAAGTGCGCGTCCAAATACGAAGCGGCTCCGGGGGGAACCGTTGCGACTTCTTCTACTGCCACAAAGTAAGGCAACCTGTAGCGGGCCCGGCTTGGCCGGGGGATAGGCGGAGTCCCCGTGGATGTATTCGGTTCGTTCGCTCTTATCCTGGCGTTCGTTTGCGCGGTGTTTGCATTCATAGGCGGAATCGCCGCAATCATCACCCGCCATCCGCTTCTTGTTAAGAGCACGAGGCAGGCAGGTATCGCAACCTGCTGTCTGATTTTTATCGCCACCTTCAGCCTCGAATACCTCTTTTTCAGTGACAATTTTTCCGCAGCTTACGTCGTCGCGCATAGCAATCGCGCGCTCGCTACATTCTATAAAATCGCTGCTCTTTGGGCCGGTCAGGAAGGCTCGCTCCTTTTCTGGAGCTTCCTGCTTTCCATTTACGTCTTCTCGGTCCTGATAGCTTACCGCAACAAAAATGGCGAACTGATGCCGTATGTGGGAGTGATTCTCGCGGGTGTTCAGATTTTCTTCCTGACGCTCAATAATTTCGTCGCCAGCCCGTTCAAGGCGCTCGCGGTTCCCGGCGCCAATGGCGCGATGGATCTGGTCGCCCGTTCCGACGGCAACGGTCTGACTCCGCTGTTGCAATATCCGGAGATGGTAATCCATCCGCCGAATCTTTATTCCGGCTACACGGGATTCACCATTCCGTTTGCGTTTGCGCTGGCCGCGCTGTTGGCGCGATATCCTGGTGAAAAGTGGATCCATCTCACGCGCAAGTGGACGATGATCGCGTGGTGCTTCCAAACCGCCGGCATTCTCCTGGGTGCGCATTGGGCTTATGCGGTCCTGGGTTGGGGCGGTTATTGGGGCTGGGATCCCGTAGAAAATGCCTCTCTGCTCCCCTGGCTGACGGGCACCGCGTTCCTGCATTCGGTGATGATGCAGGAAAAGCGCGGAATGATGAAAGTGTGGAACGTGTGGCTGGTGTTCTCGACGTTTCTTCTATGCATTCTCGGCACTTTTTTGACGCGCAGCGGAGTGGTCAGTTCCGTCCATGCGTTTGCCCAGTCCAGTATTGGCAGTTGGTTCGTGGGCTTTCTCGTGGTTATTTTCTTAGTCTGCCTGGTGGCCTATCTCAAGAACCGCGACTATCTAAAGAGTGAAAACCAGTTGGACGCCATCGTCTCCCGCGAATCCAGCTTCCTCTTCAACAATTTAATCTTGCTGGTTTCCTGCATCGCCGTTCTTTCCGGCACGCTTTTCCCTGTTTTGTCGGAAGCAGTCTCAGGTTCCAAAATCAGCGTGGGTGCGCCGTTCTTCAACAAGGTCAACATCCCCATCGGGCTGCTCCTGCTATTTCTGACAGGCGTCGGACCTCTGCTCGCCTGGCGGAAAACGTCTGTGGAAAGCCTGAAGCGAAATTTTGCCTGGCCGCTAATTATCGGCCTGGCAGGCGGCGCGGTTATCTTCGCGCTGGGTTACCGGGAGATTTATTCCCTCATCTGTTTCTCGCTCTGCTTCTTCGTCGCCGCGACGATTGTCATGGAATTTTACCGGGGCGCAAAAGTTATCCGTGTGCGCTCAAGCGCGTCCTATCTGACGTCCGCCATAGAGCTAACCATGCGCAACACGCGGCGCTACGGCGGCTACATCGTCCACCTGGGGATGGTTCTGATCTTTATCGGCTTGGCTGGCGCAGCCTTCAACCAAAATGTTCAGAAGGAATTGCAGCCCGGCGGATCGATGCAGTTAGGAAAGTACAAGCTCGTTCTCCAGAGTTTCGACAGCAAGCCGGAAGCGAATTACACAGGCCTTCGCTTGAATGTGGAGGTTTTCGTCGACGGCAAGCCTCTGATGATGCTCTACCCCGAACGCCGCATCTTCGAGACCAATGGCGAAACTGGAACGATGGTGGCGATTTATTCCACGCTCCGCGAAGACTTGTACGTCGTCTATGCAGGCCAGAGCCCTGATACGAAGTTGCCGGTGATACACGCTTACTTGAACCCACTCGTAAAGTGGATTTGGTTCGGCGGTGTGATTGTGGTTTTCGGTACCCTCGTCGCGTTACTCCCGAACCGCCGCGCTGTCCTGGTTTTGTCCGGGGCGAAACAGCCTGCGCCGGAGCCGGTGGTGCACGGAATGACGCCGTCGGTAACCTACAAAGAAGGCCATGACTAAAATGCGAATAATTCGGCGCCCCGGCCTGCTCATATTGGCTGTCTTATTGTGTTTCGCCGGTGCGCTGCCGCTGTTGTCGGCGTTTGGAGATGCTCAACAGCTCGATCACACGCATCAACTAGGCATGAAAGTGAAATGCATGTGCGGCGGATGCAATGATTCCGCCGGAGGCTGCTATCACGTCGGCGGAGCATTCTCCGGCCCTTGCGATACGGCTCTGGGAATGCTAAAGAAAATCGACGAACGCATCGCCCAGGGGAATTCCGACGACCTCATCGTCCAATCCTTCGTTCAGGAGTATGGACAAGCCGTGCTCACCGAGCCGCCGCACAGCGGATTCGGCCGCGTGGCGTGGTGGATTCCAGCGCTCGCACTGATCGGCGGATTCGCGCTGGTTGTGGGGGTCATTTCCCGGTGGCGGAAGCGCTTGGCGCCTGAGCCTGCTTTGGCTACCGCTGGAAACGCACCCTCGATTTCTACCGAACTATTGGAGCGCGCGCGCGCACGAGCTGCCCGTGATACTGAGGATTAATCTTGACCGTCGCTATAGCCGCCACCGTTTTTCTAATCGCCTCCGCGGATTGGGCCGTTCTCGGCGCGTGCCTGGCTCTCGCGCTCGCCACGGGACTCTTCATCTTTTACATTCAGCCTGACGCGTCGGATCTCGCTCCCCACCGCTCGAAGCTCGATCAATTGCTCGAGCGCCGCGACACGCTCTACGATAATTTGCGCGACCTGCGGTTCGAGTTTCGCTCTGGAAAATATGCCGAGAAGGATTACGAGGCGATGAAAATCTCCCTTGAGAACGATGCGGCCCTCGTGCTCGCGGAAATCGACCAAATTACGGAATCGCAGGTTCGTAGGCCTCGCCCAATCAAACCCGCCGCCTCGGAGCGAGGTGCGCAATGAGAGCGCGGCGGGCTGCAAATCTGGCGCTTGGCGCGTTCCTGCTCCTGCCGTTCTCTTCCGTCTTCGGCGCGACTGTTCATGGCACCGTGAAAAATGGCACGACTGGCAAGCCTGCCCCGAATGTCGAAGTGATTCTGATCCAATTGCAAGGCGGAATGCAGCCGGTCCTAAACTCCAAGAGCGACGCGCAAGGCCAATTCACGTTTGATTATCCGTCGATTGGCGCACAACCGATGCTGGTGCGCGCGGTCTATCGCGGAATCAATTTTCATCAACCGTTGCCCCCGGGCCGAGAGCAAATTCAAGTCGATGTCTACGAGCCGTCCGGCGACCCCAAAACGATCTCCGTGGGAACCCATTTCGTAATTTTCCAGCCGAATGGCGCGACTCTCGAAGTGGGTGAGGAATACGCAATCAAGAACGATTCTCAGCCTGCTCAAGCGTATTTTCGCGCTGATGGCAATTTCGAGATTGCGCTTCCGGATGGAGCAAATCTAAAACAGATCGCGGCCCAGGGCCCCTCAGGCATGCCCGTAGTGCAGGCGCCCATCGATCGCGGGAAAAATAAGTACAGCGTGGCGTATGCTTTTCGTCCAGGCGAAAACGGAGTACGTTTCTCCTACGAGCTGCCGTACACGGGCAACACCGCTTCCGTGAAACTGCCCACCGTATATCCCGGCGCGCGCCTCGTGGTTGTTGCGTCCCCCTCCGTGCAGATCACGGGCGAAGGCTTGCAATCCGGCGGACTGGAACAGGGCATGAGCGTTTACAGCCGCGACAATCTCGCAGCCAATTCCGCGCTAACCGTCAACATTTCCGGCACGGCGCCGCCACCGAGCAGCAATGCTTCTGACACGGATGCTGGTGCTCAGAATCGCGAAGAGCAGCAGGGAAGCGGTCCAGCTTCAGGCCTAGCCATTCAAGCGGTCCCTGGCCGCCTGGACGTCCTGAAATGGCCCATCGTCGGAGGATTCCTCTGCCTGTTCGCGCTACTGGCGATTCTTCTCTCGCGCAAGCCCGTCCTAGCCGTCGCGGGCGCGCCTGCTGACACCGTCGAAGAAAGCCCCGCGAAGCCCGGAAGGAAAGCGATCGTTGCTTCGACGCCTGCTGCAGCATCTGCACCGCCCTCGCGCAGCGCAAGCTTGGCTCAAGTAGATGCCGCTGTTGGCACAAGCCTCGATGCGTTGAAAGACACACTGTTCCGCCTCGAGCTGCGCCGCCAGGCAGGTACCATCTCCGAAGAAGAGTACAACCAGGAACGGGCCCGCGCGGAAAGAGTGTTGCGCGATCTTGTGAGAGGTTAAAGGGTGACGCCGCCCGACGCTGCGTGTATTTTCCCCTACCGTGGGACAGACATTCCTGTCTGTCTCACTTTTTTTCTTGCGTCATCCCGCTACGAGGTCCCCCGGTGACGCCGCCGGCATTCTCTCCCGTTGGTCTCCGTTTTGAAAATATCTATAAGCGCTATGGCGGACTCCTCGCGTTGCGCGGAGTCTCGCTTACGATCGCTCCTGGAGAATGCGCGGTCTTTGCCGGAAGAAACGGCTCGGGCAAGACCACCCTCCTGCGAGTTGCCGCGAGATTGGTGCGTCCCTCGCGAGGTTCACTGAGCTTTTCGAACCCCTCTCGAGGTGACGAAGAAAGCTCGATTCGCCCGGGGTTTGTAGCTCACGCAACAATGGTTTACGACGAACTGACCGCCGAAGAGAATCTTTTGCTCTTCGCGAAGCTCCAGAGAGTAGCCGAACCGGAAGATCGGGTTGAAACTCTACTGCAGGAAGTTGGCTTGACCGATCGCCACGCTTCGCTCGTGCGAACGTTCTCTCGCGGAATGCGCCAGCGCGTGGCCATCGCTCGTGCCTTGCTGCATGAGCCTTCCGTCCTTCTGCTCGATGAGCCAGCTACAGGCCTCGATCCGCAAGGCGTCGCTTGGCTCGCCGATTCCATTCGCCGCCTCCGCGATTCCGGCCGTACCATTCTGATGAGTCTGCACGGCGAATCGGAAATCTCCTCGCTGGGCACGCGCGCCATACGTCTCGACGCGGGTTCGGTAGTTGCAGACACGCGCCGAGGCGCCACGTTCCGTTCCATCCTCGCTTTCGCCGACGCCTGAATGAGCCTGCTCTCCAACACGTCTGTTTTGCTCGGTAAGGAACTTCGCACGGAGTTCCGTTCGCGCGAATTGCTGACCACTACAATTGTTTTCATCCTGATTGTGATCGTTCTCTTCAGCTTCACGTTTGACCCGACATCGGACGAATCGCGGCGCTTCGCTCCCGGGCTGCTCTGGCTGGCGTTTCTCTTCGCTTCTTCCCTGATGCTGCAACCTTGCTTTTTGCGCGAGCAGTACAACGACACGCTAAGTGCTCTAAGGCTCTCGGTAAGCGACCCGTTCGCCATTTTTTTAGCAAAACTAGCGGCGAACACTCTCTTCCTTCTGCTTACCGAGCTTCTGCTTCTCCCGCTATTCGCCACGATGTACAACGTGCCGGTCCTGTCCGTCCTGCACTGGCTCGTTCTGGTGTTTTTTCTCTCAAGTCTAGGCATCTCCATTGCTGGCACAGCGCTCTCTGCCATCTCCGCACAAGCCCGAATGCGCGAGCTGCTTTTGCCTTTGCTCATGCTCCCGCTCTTGACGCCGATTCTCGTCGCCAGCACCGAAGTTACCAAGGCGCTGTTCGACCGCGCGCCGTACGTACAGTGGAAGGGAATTGGCTTCCTAGCCGTTTTCGACGTGGTCTTTTTGACGGCGCTATGGCTTTTCGGCGAATATCTACTGGAGGAATGAATCACCATGTGGAAACGCGCGATCGGCGCTGCGTTCGTTGTATTCCTGGTTGGCGCTGCCGCTTATGTCTCGTTTTATGTCGCTCCCGATGAGAAGACCATGCACGTTCTCTATCGGATTTTTTATTTCCACGCCGCCGCCGCCTGGGCTGGAATGACCGCGTTTTTCATTTGTTTCGTCGCGAACCTCCTTTACGTCTGGCGCCGCGATGAAAAGTGGGATTCGCTCGCGGTTTCCTGCGCGGAGGTCGGTCTGGCGTTCATTACCGTCGTTCTGATTACGGGACCCATCTGGGCCAAGCCGGCGTGGGGCATTTATTGGACGTGGGACGCTCGCCTAACGTCCACGTTTGTGCTCTGGCTTCTCTATATCTCGTATCTTCTTTTGCGCACGCTGGTTGAAGAGCCGGATCGGCGTGCGCTTCTGAGTGCGCTCTTCGGCATTTTTGCTTTCATCGATGTGCCGATCGTGTTCGGGGCGATTCGCTGGTGGCGCACGCAGCATCCGGCTCCCGTCATCATGGGCGGGCCAAACTCCGGGCTCGACCCCACTATGGCGAAAGTCTTCTTCTTCAGCGTGCTTGCGATGCACGTTTTGATGGCTTTTCTGGTCGCAGAGCGCTACGGGCTAGAAAAATTGCGCACCGATCTTGAGCTTGTACGCCGCGAGGTGGAGGCAATATGAAGAGTCTGGACAGTGTTTTCGCAGCCTACATCATCGGTTGGGCCGTCTTTTTTGTCTTTTATTTGACCATCGCAAAGCGCACTTCGTCTTTGCGGAAAGAAGTCCATCGGTTGAAGAACTCCTTGAACCGGGGAAAGTAATTGCCGCTGAAGAAAAAAGTCGGCATCGTCATGTTTCAGCTCGGCGGACCGGATTCGCTCGAGGCTGTCGAACCATTTCTTCTGAATTTGTTTCTTGACCCGGACATTATTCCGATGGGGCCACTCGGATTTCTTCGCCGGCCGCTGGCTAAACTTATTTCGTCGCGCCGCGCCATCCCCGTGCGAGCCAAGTATGCTGAGATCGGCCGCCGCTCCCCCATCGGAACCTTGACCGAGCGGCAGCGCCGCGCGCTTGTCGATGCGCTGTCGGACGACATCGATCCCGTTGCCGTAGTTGCCATGCGATATTGGCACCCGCTCACCGCAGAGGCCGTCGATTCCCTCCGCAAAGCCGGGCCGCTCGATGAGATCGTTCTGCTGCCGCTCTATCCGCATTTCTCCTACGCCACCACTCTGAGCAGCCTCAAGGAATGGCGTCGCGTCTATGGTGAGCCGGATGCCGGCCTTCCGCAGCGCACTGTCAGCCAGTTTTACGATCACCCGTTATATATTAAGGCGGTCACGCAACGCATCGGTTCCGTCCTGCGGCAATTCGCGGACAGCTCTCGCGTTCATTTAGTTTTTAGCGCGCACGGTCTACCGATGAGCCTAGTCGAAAAGGGCGATCCTTATCCGACTCAGATCGAAGCCACGGTCCGCCTGGTCTGCGAAGCGGGACGGAAACAGTTTTCCGGCTGGCCGAAAACACACTTGTTGTGCTACCAGAGCAGGGTCGGACCGTCAAAGTGGCTACAGCCGCCTCTGACTGGCACTATCGAACGCCTAGGCACCGGGGGCGTCAAAGAAATGCTTGTCGTGCCGATTTCGTTTGTAACCGAACACATCGAGACGCTGCACGAAATCAATATAGAGGCCCGCGAAGAAGCCGAGAAGTTCGGCGTGGAAATCTTTCGCATGATGCCTGCCGTCGGCGATTCGCCCCTTTTCATCGCGGCGCTCAAAGACTTAGTGCTTCGGGCGGTTAGACTCGCTGGTGAACAGCGGGATGTTTCGGTATCCTCGACTGCCAACTGACCGGCCTACCTCGGTTCAAGATCCGCGCCGCGATTTCAGCAGCTCGCTAAAATCCAGCTAGAACTTGGCGGCCCCGAGGAGCATCAAATGCCTCAGTGCGCTATACTCTCGCTTCGGGGCCACCGCTATGAAGGCATCTTTCCATCCCGGCGTTCATCGCTTCGCGGTCTTTACCGCCTGTTGGACGGTGCTGCTTTTGATTGCGGGCGCACTGGTAACCTCCAATGAAGCCGCGCTTTCCGTGCCGGACTGGCCAAGGTCCTACGGCACTTGGCTGCCTCCGATGGTCGGGGGCGTGTTGTACGAAGACTCCCACCGCAAGATTGCCGGAGTTTTGGCCGTACTGACATTGATTCTCGCTATCCTGATTTGGATAAAGGAAGAGCGCCGCTGGCTGCGCTGGTTCGCCGTTGTCGCCGTCGGCGGAATCGTCGCGCAGGCGATTCTTGGCGGCCAAGTGGTGATCCAGCTGTTGCATTACTGGCTGCCTGTCGCGCACGCCTGTTTCGCGCAAATTATGTTTGGAGCGCTCCTGAGCATCGCCGTTTTCACGAGCAAATGGTGGATTGCGGATCGCCCTCAACTTGAGGATCGCGGCTCCCCGTCCGTTCACTCCCTTGTGCTTCTAAATGCGGGAGTGATCTTTCTCCAGGTGTTTCTCGGAGCAGGTTTCCGCCACAAAGAAATTCCCATCTGGCCGCATGCCGCAGGTTCGCTGGCGGTCCTGGCCACGGTCGTCTGGACCGCCGTGGTGCTCCGCAAACGCTTTGAGAATTCGCCTGAGCTCACTAAGATGCGAATCCTCCTTCACTCTGTGTTTGGCCTCCAGTTTCTCCTTGGTATCGGCGCGTACTGGTCGCGCATAACCACTGCGGAAGCCCCGCAACCCATGCGGGTGATGATTGTTCTGACGGTGACCCACACGGTGGTCGGCGCTCTGTTATTCGCCGTCTCGATTCTCACGATTCTGCTGTGTTATCGATTGGTGCCGCGGGCCCGCGAAGTTGCCGTATCGTCGCAGGGCCGGGTGGCGGTCTGATGAGCACGACACGCACCACGGAGATCACGCTCGCTTCGCGTGCCAATGCCTACGTCGCGCTCACCAAGCCAGATGTTTCCTTCCTCGTGCTGATGACCACTGCTGCCGGATTCTATATGGGCGCGCGCGGCGCGGTGGATTGGCTGCACTTGATACAAACCGTTTTCGCCACGCTGCTGATCGCCGCGGGTACCGCGACTCTGAACCATTACATCGAGCGCGATTCGGACCGCTATATGCGCCGCACGGCATCGCGCCCGCTGCCCAGCGGCCAGTTGCAGCCTCGAGAGGCGTTGTGGTTTGGCGTGATTCTCTCGGTCGCGGGCGCCCTTGATTTGTATTTCACGGCTGGCTTTCTCGCTTGCGCGCTCGGTGTTCTCACGTGTCTGAGCTATCTGCTTGCCTACACACCACTAAAGAAGCGCACCGTGTGGGCCACTGCTGTCGGCGCGTTTCCCGGAGCGATTCCCCCTATGATTGGCTGGGTCGCCGCCACCGGTAGTCTTGATCGTGGTGCGTGGCTGCTCTTCGCCATTCTCTGTTTGTGGCAGTTCCCGCATTTTTACGCCATTGCGTGGATGTACCGGGAAGACTACGCCCGCGCTGGAATTTTGATGCTGCCGGTCGTGGACCGCGAAGGCAAGCGCACGTTTCGCCAGATTATTCTTACCTCGGTTGCGCTCGTGGGAGTCAGCTTGTTGCCCGCGGTTATGGGTTTGGCCGGAGTTCGCTATTTTTTTGGCGCGCTGGTTGTCAGCACCGCACTTGTACAGGTTTGCTTGTGGGCTTCAAGCTCGAGGACCAACGCCCGCGCCAAGTGGCTCATGCATGCCACGGTGTTGCACATTCCCGTCTTACTGGGTTTGATGATCTACGACAAGATTCCACGCTGACCAGTTTTCGCAGGCAAGGATGACATTACGGTCGTGGCGGAATGTTCAACCCTTTTTCGGGCGGCACAAGCGAGCCGGTCTGCGAGGAGCGCACTGCCTGCCGCGTCCCGGCCTTGGGGAAAACCACGTGCCAGAAATCATTCTTGGGCCCAGCAAACCCTACGCCGACAAACCGCCGCTCCTGCTTTTCGCGGACGGAAGTCACGAAACACTCAACCGATTCTGAAGTCATTTCGTTGAAAACCCGGACGGTTTGGCCCGGCAAAAGAGGGACGTCCATCACTATCAATGCACCGTGGGCACTTACATATTGCGTAAATGCCTTCAAATCAATAGCTTCGCCTTCCGGCATCAGGCAGCGCACTTTTAACGGTATCTGGAGTGTGATTCGGACAGTTCGTCGACGCTCAGGGTATCTGGACCGATGCATTCATCCGCCTTTGGAAGGGACCAACGCAAAGAGCTTGCCACGGTTGAGCAAGAAAAACAAGAATTTACGCTCGAATTACCTAACCATTTGACGACCGAGGCGGAAGGGAACTAGCTCGGGTGAAGCGATGCGATCACGGCTTCGGTGAACTCCTCGGTGCCGGCTTTGCCGCCCACGTCTTGCGTGATGTGCTTGCCCTCGCGATGCACTCTTTCCTGGGCGCTTTCGATCCGTCGCGCGGCGGATCTTTCGCCGAGATGGTCCAGCATCATGATGCTGCTCAGGAGCAGAGCTGTGGGATTGGCCAAGCCCTTTCCGGCGATGTCGGGCGCGGTTCCATGCACGGCCTCGAACATCGCAGCCTCGTCGCCAATGTTTGCGCTTCCGACTACGCCGAGGCCGCCGACAAGGCCGGCGGCAAGATCGCTCATGACGTCGCCATAAAGGTTCGGCAGCAGAAGCATGTCGAATTGCTGCGGATTCAACACCATTTGCATGCAAGCGTTGTCGACGATCATCTCTTTGTACTCGATGTCGGGATATTGCGGCGCGATATTGCGGATGGATTTTAGAAAGAGTCCGTCCGAGAGCTTCATAATATTGGCTTTATGGATGGCGTGAATTTTCTTTCGCCCTTCGCGTTTGGCGTATTTGAAAGCGAAATGCGCAATTTGCGAAGAAGCCTTTTCCGTGATGATCTTCAAGCTTTCCACCACTCCGGGAACGACTTCATGTTCCAGGCCGGAATAGAGATCTTCGGTATTTTCCCGTATTAAAACGACATCCACGTTTTCAAAACGTGATTTCACTCCAGGAAGATTCTTGACTGGCCGGACATTGGCGTAAAGATCGAGCGTTTTCCGCAAGGCTACGTTGATGCTGGGAGCGCCGCCGGCGACGGCAGTTCCCATGGGCCCTTTCAGGGCAACGCGGTTGCGCCGGACGGATTCGACGGCGCCTTCGGTCACGAATTGACCCGTGGCGGACGCTTTCTCGGCTCGGGCCTCGACCTCTTCCCAATCAATTTGGACGCCTGCGGCTTCCAGGATGCGCCGCGCGGCTGCCGCGACTTCGGGCCCGATGCCTTCACCGGGTATCAGGGTAACTTTGTGTCTCATAGAACATCTAATTGTATGCGAAGCACCTAAGGTTGTCGAAACGCGCTCGATCGCAGGGTTTCCAGGGAAGAAATCGAGCGTTCATCTGTGATGTGCAGATGACGGAGAGGTTTGCTATACTTTAGTGGAAAGATGCATCGCGGGCTTGCCTGCGAGCGGAGGCCAAAGGAACTTATGATTAGTCTGACTCCCACTGCCAGCACCAAGGTCAAGGAAATCATGGGCATGCAGAATCCCGCACCGGTGGCGTTGCGCGTCGCCGTAGTCGGCGGGGGCTGCTCCGGTTTTCAGTACCACATGGCATTTGAAAACCAGACCAATGAGACCGATCAAGTCGTTGATTTTAACGGGCTCAAGGTCGCGGTCGACCAGATGAGCTCGATGTACTTGGATGGCGTCGAGATCGACTATATCGAGACCATCGAAGGCGCCGGCTTCAAGTTCAACAACCCGAACGTGAAGAGCACCTGCGGCTGCGGCAGCTCGTTTAGCGTTTAATTGGCAGCGTTTAGACACTCGATTAGATCTATCTGTCACTGATAGAATGGCAGAATGAAGGAAGCGAAATTGGGCGTGATGCGCCTTCTGTCAAGAATTCAGGGCTCTTGAACGCACCGTTCAAGGGCCCTTTTTTATGCCCGCTAATGTAAGCGAATGGGACGCCCGTCACCGCGAGGCAGCACGAAACTCCCCCGCGGAAGCCGCCAGCATCGTTTTGGAATGGTTGCCGTTGCTCCCCGCTGGACAAGCCTTGGATCTCGCCTGCGGGACGGGACGGCACGCGCTGCTGCTTGCCGCACACGGACAATCGGTAACTGCTGTCGATTGGTCGGGAGCAGCGCTGGACATTCTCGAAAATCGTGCTCGGAAGGCAAGGCTCCGCGTTAGCCGGGGAGGCGGCACTGCCTTGGCAGCTTCACGGACGCGCGGCATGCACCTAACCGAGGCTAATCTGGAGGACATCCGGCTTCCCGACGCTGTTCTCGCAGATGGCCCGCGCCCTTCAGCCCGGAGGCATCCTCCTTTTTGAAACATTCACGCGGGCGCAGCTCAACTACGAGGGAGGCCCGTGCAATCCCGCATATCTGCTGGAGCCCGGAGAACTGCGCACGGCGTTTCCCGAATTGCACCTGTTGTTTTACCGGGAACTGAACGCCGGTCAGGGAATTGCGAGTTTAGTTGCTGAGAGACGGCGAAAAACATCTGAGAAATGAGTCGCGAGTGTTGCCGATAAACCAGACACAGCCCATCTCTTCGGTGTTTGCAATCTCGCGTTCGCATCCGTATTCTAAAGTTCGGGCATGAAGATAGCTCTGGCGCAGTTCAATCCCACGGTAGGCGATTTCGCAGGAAATTCGGCTCGCATCCTAAGCTTGACGGAGAAAGCCAGGCAGCGAGGGGCCGACCTTGCTGTTTTTTCCGAGCTTTGCCTTTGCGGCTACCTTCCTCAAGATCTCCTGGAACGGCCTTCCTTTATTGATCGTAATCACCACGAATTGAAGGAGCTGGCGTCCAAACTCCCGCTGCCGGCCATCGTCGGCTACGCCGGGCGCGTGCAAAACGGCACGGGTAAGTCTATTGCCAATAAGGCAGCTCTGATTTGCAGCGGGCGAGTGGTCTTCGAGCAAAGCAAGATGCTGCTGCCAACGTACGATGTGTTTGACGAATCCCGTTATTTTCAACCCGCTGACCGGCAGTCCGCTTACGGATTTGGCAGAGAGCAGTTGGGCATCACGATTTGTGAAGACGTATGGAACGACAAAAACTTCTGGGCCAAGTGCCGGTACGACCGCGACCCCGTGACGGAGCTAATTGGGCAGGGAATTACTGTGCTTCTGAATATTTCGGCTTCACCATACACGATTGACAAGCGCGCTCTGCGCCTGGAGATGCTCCAGTCCATTGCCATGAATCAGCACCGGCCAGTTGTTTACGTCAACCAAGTTGGCGGAGACGATAGCTTGATCTTTGACGGCGCCAGCATGGCCCTGACTGCGGAAGGGAAGGTTGCGGCGCAAGCGCTGGCTTTTGAAGAAGATCTGATCCTCTTCGACACCGTTACGGGAGAGGGCGAGATTCACCAGCAGCCGCACGAAGAAATTGCGTATGCCTACCAGGCGCTTATAACCGGAACACAAGATTACGTTCGCAAATGTGGCTTCAACAGAGTTTTGGTTGGGCTCAGCGGGGGAATTGATTCCTCCGTGGTGGCAGCTATCGCCGTGGATGCTCTCGGCGCGTCCAACGTTTTAGGTGTCTCGATGCCGGGGCCGTACTCGTCGGAGGGCAGCGAGGCAGACGCTAAGGCACTGGCTCAAAACCTTGGCATCGAGTTCATAACTCTGCCGATAGGCGACGTGTTCTCCTCTTATCGAAAGGCGCTTGCGCCCGCGTTTGCTTCGCGCTCGGTCGACGTCACGGAAGAAAATATTCAGGCGCGCATCCGCGGCAACTATCTGATGGCGATTTCCAACAAGTTTGGTTCTATGGTTCTCAGCACTGGCAACAAATCCGAATTGGCTGTAGGTTATTGCACGCTTTACGGCGACATGGCTGGAGGGCTCGCCGTGATTTCCGACGTGCCAAAACTGATGGTTTACGAGTTGGCGCAATGGATCAATCGCGACAGGGAACTGATCCCTGCTTCGAGCATCGACAAGGTGCCTTCGGCGGAGTTGCGCCCCAATCAGAAGGACGAAGACAGCCTTCCGCCTTACGACGTCCTGGACCGCATCTTGAAGGCTTATATCGAGGATCTGCATAGCCCGCAGGAGATTGCGGACCATTACGGCTTCGACCTGCAACTCGTTCGCGACATTGCCCTGCTTGTGGACCGCACCGAGTACAAGCGCAAGCAGGCTGCTCCGGGACTGAAAATCACGTCCCGCGCTTTTGGATTTGGCAGGCCGTTTCCGATTGCCCAGCGGTTTATCCCTTAAACGAATGAGGTCCAGCGTGAAGAAAACACTGACTCTCACCGCGATCCTTGCCCTGAACTTTGCAATTCCATCTGCGCGCGCGCAACA
>Ga0210405_10001936_pt1 | contig 22287 bp, 20 predicted proteins | sample IncBWH11MmetaG_FD_155492 | JGI IMG/M metagenome (GOLD analysis project Ga0210405, IMG submission 155492) | Forest soil microbial communities from Barre Woods Harvard Forest LTER site, Petersham, Massachusetts, United States - Inc-BW-H-11-M | ecosystem: Environmental > Terrestrial > Soil >... | reverse complement strand
CCTTCGCCTTTCGTATGCGACTTCGATCGAGCGCATCGAGGAAGGGCTCGGGCGTCTGGAAAAATTCTTTTCCCGCGCGGAGGCCGCCGCCTAGACCGTGATGCAACCTGTTCTCTCGCGCCTTGAGCCGTTTTTCAGCCCGCGGATCTGGGGTCAGCGCTCGCTCGCCCCCTGGTATCCCGACAAAATAAATCTGAAAGAGCCCCTCGGCGAGGCGTGGCTCACGGCATTTGAATCGCGTGTGGCCAACGGTCCTTTTGCGGGAAAGACGCTGCGCGAAAGTTGGCACGCCATGCCTGCGGAATGGCGCGGCGCGCGGCACGCCTCCCTCGCCGAATTCCCGGTGCTCATCAAATTCATTTTCCCAAACGACAAGCTGTCCATTCAGGTGCATCCCAACGATGCCTATGCCGCGAAGTACGAGAAGAACGCCGGCGGCCGCGGAAAAACGGAAATGTGGCACTTGGTTTGCGCACAGCGCGGCGCGGAAATCATGTTCGGATTAGAGCCAGGTGTGAACAAAGAGAATTTTCTGCGGGCGCTGGCGGCTGGCACCTTGGAGAAACTCCTGATGCACCTCCCGGTGCAGACCGGCGACACCTACTTCGTTCCCGCGGGAACGCAACACGCCATCGGGCCGGGAATGGTCATCTGCGAAATCCAGGAATATTCGGACCTCACCTATCGCGTTTATGATTATGGCCGCGTGGACTCCGCCGGCAAGCCGCGCGAGCTGCACATCGAGAAAGCGCTGGAGGTAACGAATTTCAGCGGGGGAAACGGCGGCAAAATCGAGCCGCTGGCTTTGCATTCTCCCGACGCGAAGAAGTACCTGCTGGCGGCTTGCAAATTTTTCGCCACCGAGCGTTGGGATTGCAACCGGACCACGCCAGTCGAAAGCGATCCCGAAGAGTTTCAAGTTTTCGTCATCCTCGAAGGCACCGGCGCGTTTCATGATTCGGAGTGGGCCTTTCCCTACCGTCCCGGCGAAGCGTGGTTTCTGCCGGCGAACCTCCCAACCACTTTGTTGCAGCCGGATGGAGTAAGCTCGGTCCTGCGCGTGACCGTGCCGGACACCGGCGCGCTGCGGCAGCAATTGCACAACCAGGGTTTTGAAGACCAGGCGATTTCGCGTGTTGTGATTGGTGCGGAGTGAAAACCGAAAAAGCACTGGTAATCCACGCTGTGATTCTTGCAGGAGGGCGCGGCACGCGCTTCTGGCCACGCAGCCGCACGCGCACGCCCAAGCAACTCTTGAATATTGTCGGCGTAGGGTCAATGCTGCAGCAGACCGTGGCGCGACTGGCGCCGCTAATTCCCGCGCAGCGAATCTGGACGGCGACCAACGCGGAGCAAGCCTCTGCCCTGGCAAAACAATTGCCCGCGGCAGCGCGAAAACATGTCCTGACCGAGCCGATCGGAAGAAATACCGCCGCGGCGATAGCTCTGGCCGCGGTTCATGTGCGCCACGCGGCGCGAGGTGATGCCCTGCTTGCCGTGCTTCCCGCCGATCATCACATCGCCCAGCCGGCGCGCTATCGCGAAATCGTGCGCGCCGCCTTGGACGAAGCGCGTAAACCGGGACGCATGGTGGTTCTGGGCATTCCACCAACGCGGCCGGAGACAGGCTACGGTTATATCGAGCGGCAGGGAGATTCCGTCACCGCAAAGGGCGCTCCGATTTTTGCCGTGCGGTGTTTCAAAGAAAAGCCGGAAGTCGCCGTCGCCAAAGAATACGTGGCCTCTGGAAACTTCCACTGGAACGCGGGAATGTTTTTCTGGCGTGTCTCCACTTTTCTGGACGCGCTGAAGGAATTCCTGCCAAAAACCCACGCGCTGATTGAAGAACTTGCGCGGTACATCGGGAAACGGAGCTACGCCGCCAAATTAAAGCGCATCTACCCGCACCTCGAAAATATCTCCGTCGACTACGCCATCCTCGAACGCGCCACGCAGCATCCCGGCGCGCCGCGCGTCTTCGTGATTCCCGCCGAAATGGGCTGGAGCGATATCGGCTCCTGGGCCGCGGTGCACGAACTCCTCGCCAAGCATCCCGCCGAAAATATTTTTGCCGGCCCCGGCCACACGCTCGACGCCGAAGGCAACTTCCTCTGGAGCCCGGGCAAATACATCGCCGCCATCGGCGTCAGCGGCCTGGTAGTCGTCGAAACTCCCGACGCTCTGCTCATCTGTCCCCGCGACCGCGCCCAGGACGTCGGCAAAATCGTCAAAGCCCTCGAAGACCGCAAGCACAAGAAACTTCTGTAAACGCGACAACCCTGTTCTGGACGAAGGCAAGACGGTCTTCGCAAAGCGGCCGTATCCCCTTTCTGCCCCTGTGTTGCGATTGAGTTCGTTCTACTCCGGTTGCCGGAATGAAGGCTCTTCCCGATCATCACGACAGAGAGCTTTCGCTCAAGTCTGCCTTGACTTTGCATTCGCCCGGAGTATTGTTAGGGCGTTCCGCCGAACCTACTCTTTGCACGGCGAAACGAAGTCTGCCTGAACCGGCGGCGGTTCCATCTCCGAAGAGCGGATCCCATTACTCTCTAAATCCAGCTCGGCCTTAAGGAGGCCCCGTCATGTCTGCAACCCCCAGTCCAATCTCAGAATTGAATCTGGAGACAACAAAGTCTCCGGAGGAAACGATCGTTCGCTGCACCGGCAAAATCACTTCGGCCACATCTGGCGTGCTTCAGACGACAGTCCGCAGTCTCTTCCCGGAGACCAAATGTGTCGTGCTTGATTTGACCAACGTGAGCTATATGGACAGCTCTGGCCTTGGTGCAATCGCCGGGTTGTTCTTCTCCGCCAAGAGGCAGAATAGCCGGCTGAAACTCATCAATCTGAACCAGCGCTTGCAGGAACTGTTCCGGCTTACAAAAATGGCTTCGGTGTTTGAGGGCCACGAAGACTTCCTTGGCTATACTCCTGATTAACGCTGTGGTTCGAGATTGAGTCTCCGTTAGCGCGTCATGCGGCGAATGTGCTCCGAACCTCGCGAATATGTGGGGGCTGCGGGTCATTTACGACCCCATCGGGGTTCGTCTTCGCCTCGGCGCGCCGGCATCACGCCGCTAGCTCTTTCTGCAGCGCCTTGCCCTTGCGGAACCACGGCCGCTCCACCCTCTGCATATATCTTGGCAGTGTCCTCTTCTTCGCCACCAGCTTCTGCGCCCACTCGCGCGCTTCCTCTTTCTGCCCAGCGAGTTTCAGATAGTTCGCATAGTTGTACAGCGTCTCCGGCGTCGTCGAAAATTGTGCCGCAGGCGCGAAATAAAACGCCGCTTTTTCCAGATCCCCGGCGCGAGCATAAGCGTCGCCCAGCAAGCCCGTCGCCCGGTAATAATCAAACTTCGCGTCCTTACCAATGACATAATCCAGATCCGGAATGGCGGCAGTATAGTCTCCCATCCCCAGCGCCGCCTTCGCCCGCAGGTAAAACGCATGCGGCGAATCGCTCCGCGTGGAGATCGCCCGGTTCAACAATTCCCGCGCCTTCGCATAATTCTTCTGCTCAAAATACAGTTCGGCCAATTCCTCCAGATTTCCGACCGACGGATTGTCCAGAATCTGCATTTCCAGGTTTTGAATCCGAGAGCGCCGGCCGAATCCCTGGAACGTCCCGCGCAGCAATCCCAGGTCGGGGATCATCTCGACGACCACATAGACTCCGGCGCCCAGCACGCCGCCGAAAATAATGATCCACAGCCAATAGCCCTCGGGACGTCGCTTCACGAAGTGCCAGAGCGCGACACCTTGCACAACAAATCCCCACGGATAGATGAGGAAACTCAGTCCTCCCATTCCCGGCACCTCTTATATTCCATTTAGGCGAACGACTTTGCCCACAGCATCCGGCATTGCCTTCCCCCTGTCAATCCAACCATTCCTTTTCGTGTAAGAGTGACGATCAGTTTGTGCATTTTTCTAAACTCCAGCCGCTTTCTTGTGCCCCGGTAGAATCCCACTGCGGCCAAATTGGCCGTGTTTATCACTTTTCTTTACCAGTACCTAACCCCGCAATCTTTGGCGCTTCCCATTCCTCGCGTATACTCACTAGCAATGACTGCGATTCAATTTGGCACCGACGGATGGCGAGGCATCATCGCCGAAGATTTCACCTTTGCGAACGCCCGCACCGTCGCTGCCGCGATTGCGCGCTACGTGGTGCGCGACGAAGACGCGCGCAAGGGCGTGCTCGTCGGCTATGACCACCGCTTTGCCTCGGATCGCATCGCCGCCTCCGTGGCCGAGGTGATCAGCTCAACCGGAACGCCGGTCTGGCTCGCAGACAAACCGTGTCCCACTCCCACGATTTCCCTGCTCGTCCGCCAGCGACAAGCCGCCGGGGGAGTGGTCATCACTGCGAGCCACAATCCGTATTCCTGGAACGGCATCAAGTACAAGGCGAGCTATGGCAGCAGCGCGCTCCCATCCATCGTCACGCAAATTGAAACGGAACTCGCTACCGTGGAAGCATCAGGCGCGCCACCGCTGCCTCCGCGGAAGGAACTGATTCACCCGCTGGAGCCGCGCGCCCCCTACCTCGACACGATTGAAAAATTGATCGACTGGCAGCGCCTGCGCGATGCCAAATTCCGCTTCGTCGTTGATCCCATGCACGGCTCGGCCGCTGGGCTGCTGAAGGAGCTTTTTACGCGCAATGGCGTGGTTTGCGACGAAATCCGAGGCGCCCGCGACCCGCGCTTCGGCGGCGTTCATCCGGAACCTATCGAGCCGCACATCGAAGCTCTCCGCGAAGCGGTCCTCGCCGGAAAATATGACGCCGGGCTCGCCGCCGACGGCGACGGCGACCGCATCGGGGCCATCGACCGCGCCGGTGCCTTCGTCGATCCCCACCAGATCTTCGCGCTGATGGTGTGGCACCTGGCCGGCACGCGGAAACTTCCCGGCGACATCGCCAAGACATTTTCCGTCACGAAACTTATCGACAAACTGGCCGCTAAATTTAACCGCAAGCTTTACGAAGTCCCCATCGGGTTCAAATACATCTGCGAGCTGATGCTGCAGCAGGACATCCTGGTCGGCGGCGAAGAAAGCGGCGGCATCGGCACCAGCCTCTATCTGCCGGAGCGCGACGCTTCCGTCTCCGCGCTGTTCCTGGCGGAACTGATGGCGTGGCACGGCAAATCGCTCGGCGAACTCCTCGCCGTGCTGCACGCGGAATTCGGCGAATTCCACTATGGCCGCATCGATCTGGACGTGAAGCGCGGGCAAAAGGAAAAAGCCATCGCCTGGTTTACGAATGAAAAAACGAAGCGCATCGATCAGTGGAACGTCACGCGCCGCGAAAACATGGACGGGATCAAGCTATATCTCGGCGACATCGGCTGGGTGATGGTGCGCCCATCGGGCACAGAAAATCTTTTGCGCATTTATTGCGAAACTTCAAAGGCCGATACAACCAGGCGCGTTTTGCAGGCAACAGTCGCGGCGGTCAACGCCCTTTAGGGAGCAAGCCATGGAAACCGTGAACCTGAAAGAAAAATTCGGCAAATTCCAGGATTATTGCAACCCGCGCGTGATCGGCGAAGTCAACGACTGCCACGTAAAGGCCGTGAAACTGAAGGGCGAATTCATCTGGCACCACCACGACAACGAGGATGAGCTTTTCCTCGTCGTCAAAGGCACGCTGCGCATGAAATTCCGTGACCACGAAGCCGTTGTGCGGGAAGGCGAATTTGTAGTTGTCCCCCACGGCGTCGAGCATTGCCCCGTGGCCGACGAAGAAGTGCACATCGTGTTGATCGAACCGAGAACGACATTGAATACCGGCAACATCCAGAACGAAAGAACGGTCAGCCAGCCCGAGCGAATTTGAATTTAACTGCTCGGCAGCTTGAAAGACAGGACCCAGCCATGCAACATCGCTTCTATACGCTCGATGTCTTCACCACCACGCGTTTCCAGGGCAATCCGCTCGCCGTGATTACCGACGGCGACGGCCTTTCCGACGACCAGATGCTGGCCATCGCCCGCGAAATGAATCTTTCCGAAACGGTCTTCGTGCAGAAACCAACCGACGACCGCGCGCTGGCACGCCTGCGCATTTTCACCACCAAGGAAGAGCTTAAGCTTGCGGGGCATCCGGTGATCGGCACTTGGTTCCTGCTTGCCGAACTCGGCGTGGTTCCCGCGCAAGAAGGCGGTGTGCACGTGTTGCAGCAGACCGGCGCCGGAATTTTGCCCGTGGAGATTCGTTTCAAAGACGGCCGTCCGCAGCGCGTGACCATGACGCAGCAAGAAGCTGCGTTCAAACCATCCAAGATCAACAAGAAAAAGCTGGCAGAATCCCTGGGACTGTCGCTGAAAGACCTTGATCCCAAGCTCGATCCGGAATTCGTCTCCACGGGCATTTTCAACCTGATGGTGCCGCTGCGCAATCGCCAGGCGCTCGCGAAAATCCAGCTCAACATGGTGGAACTCGCCGGGCTCTTCGGCAAACAGGGCGCGCTGGCCTACTGTTTTGCGCTCAGGGGCAACTCCTCGGCGTGCGCCCGCGGAATGATGCCGTGGGAATTTTACGAAGATGCGGCGACGGGCTCGGCGGCGGGATCGCTCGGCGCCTACCTCGTGAAGCACGGAAGATTGGACGCCGGCCACACGCTGCACATCGCCCAAGGCGTCGAGATGGGCCGTCCCAGCGAAATCGAGGTGGAAGTTTCGCAAAACGGCAAAAAACTGACGCCGCGCGTCAGCGGCGCCGCCGTAAAAGTCTTCGAAGGCACCATCCGCACCTAGCGTCCCGGCGCGGGACGTTCTCCCGAATTGTTCACTTGGCTTTGAGGGATTTTTGGTACGCGTCGAGGATGCCGTTGACGAATCCGCCTGCATCGTCGGAAGAATATTTCTTCGCGAGATCCACGGCTTCGTTGATGACGACTTTCACCGGCGTGTCCGTGGCGCGCATCTCGTGAATCGCCAGGCGCAGAATCGCGCGGTCGATGGCCGCCATGCGGTCGAGGCGCCAGTTGGCGGCGTGCTTGCTGATCAGTTCGTCAAGCGCGGTGGCGTCATGTGCCGCGCCTTCAAATAGCTGGTTGGCAAACGTGCGCGTCTGCGCCGCGGCTTTCGCGCTTTTCCAGAAGCTGAGCTCGAGTTTCTCGGCCATCTGCTGGCTCATGTCCCACTGAAACAACATCTGCATGGCGAATTCGCGTGATTTGGTCCGCAGGCTCACGTTACTTGCGCCGCCCTTTGCCCGCGGTAGTGGATGGCTTCGAGGAACCGCGCAGCTTACGCGACAATTGCGCCATCTCAATCGCGCCAAGGCCGGCCTCGAACCCTTTGTTGCCGCCTTTCAATCCCGCGCGGTCAATGGCCTGCTCCAGCGTGTCGCACGTGAGCACGCAGAACATCACCGGCACGCCCGTATCCATCTGCGCAAGCTGCAACCCGCGCGAAGTTTCCGAGCACACGTAATCGTAATGCGCGGTTTCGCCGCGCAGAACGCAACCGATAGCGATTAGCGCATCATATCGCCCCGTCACCGCTAATTGTTTCGCGGTCAGCGGCAATTCAAATGCGCCCGGCACGTGGATCACATCTACGTCCTTGCCCACCGCCCCGCCGCGTTCCAGCGCATCCACGGCGCCCTGCAGCAGCCGCTCGGTAATGAAACTGTTGAAGCGGCTCACAATCACGCCAAAGCGAAATCCTTCGCCGCTCAACCCTCCGTCAATTTTCCCCGGCTGAATCATTCCATTCGCTTCCCTGTCCGCAAAATCTTCCGCAATTCCGATCCTTTACCTCATTTACTTCCTTAACTTCCTCTACTTCCCTCTAAACTGCGCCGGCCGCTTCTCCAGAAACGCCTTCGTGCCCTCGCGCATGTCTTCCGTCGCGCAGCACAAACCGAACAGCGTCGCCTCCAGGAATAGTCCCTCTTCCTGGGGCATTTCCACGCCGCGCTCAATCGCTTCCATGCAGTATTTCACGGCCAGCGGCGCTTTCTCGATAATCTTTTTGGCCATAGCCTCGGCGGCGGGCAGCAGTTCCGCCGGCTCGTAAAGGTGATTCACCAGTCCGATGCGCTGCGCTTCTTCCGCCGTGATCATTTCGCCGGTCAGGCAAAGTTCATGCGCCACGCCTTTGCCGCACAGCCGCGCCATGCGCTGCGAGCCGCCATAGCCCGGAATAATGCCGAGCTTCACTTCAGGCTGACCAAGCTTCGCGGTCTTGGTGGCAATGCGAATCGTGCACGAAAGCGCCAGTTCGCAACCGCCGCCCAACGCAAATCCATTGATCGCGCAGATCGAAGGCTTCCCCATCGTTTCAAGCAGGTGAAAAACACCCTGCCCGAAAAGTGAAAACTCTTTCCCGTTCACCGGAGACTGTTGCGCCAGTTCATTGATGTCCGCACCGGCAACAAACGCCTTTTCGCCGGAGCCGGTAAGAATCAACACCCGCACCGAAGCATCATCGCGCGCATCCATAAGCACCTGATGAAATTCCTCAACTGTCTTGCGGTTCAGCGCGTTCAGCACTTTCGGCCGATTGAAAGTTATGAAAGCGATGCCGTCTTTCTTTTCATACAGCAGATTTTCATAAGCCATGATTTTTCCTTAAAACGCGTTTGGCTTCGGATTCGCGGGATCGGAATAATCGTAAAACCCACGGCCGGATTTCTTACCGTTCCACCCGGCCAGCACCATGCGCTTCAGCAGCGGCGGCGAGGCAAAGCGCTTCTCTTTGAACTCATCGAACATAATTTGCGAAATGTAATAAGTAGTGTCGAGCCCCACAAAATCCAGCAGCGTAAACGGTCCCATCGGATAGCCGCAACCCAGCTTCATCGAATTATCAATGTCCACCACAGAGCCCACGCCTTCTTCGAGCGCCCGAATCGCGTCCAGCAGATACGGCACCAGCAGCCGGTTGACGATAAATCCGCCGCCATCGCTCGCCCGCACCGGTGTTTTCCCTAACTTCGCGCCAAACGCAACCATCTCGTCGTAGACGGCCGGATCGGTCGAGATTGTTTTCACCACTTCCACCAGCTTCATCACCGGCACAGGATTAAAAAAATGCAAGCCGACGAATCGCCCCGGCCGCTTCGTGGCGGCGGCAATCTCAGTGATCGTCAACGAAGACGTGTTGCTGGCAAAAATCGTGTGCGGCGGGCAAAGTTTATCGAGCGCGCCAAAAAGCTCGCGCTTCACCGGAAGTTGCTCGATAATCGCTTCCACAATCAGGTCGCAATCCTTCAGATCCTCCAGCGAAGTCGTCCCCTTCAATCGTCCGCGCACTTCCCCTTTCGCCGCTTCCGTCAGCGTGCCCTTTTCCACCAGCCGCGCCAGGTTCTTCTCGACGCTCTTCAATCCCTTTTCCACCAGCTCGGCGCTGACCTCGCGCACCACGGTCGTGAATCCAGCCTGCGCGCAAACCTGCGCGATGCCCGAGCCCATCAAGCCACACCCCACTACACCCACTTTTTGAATCGCCATGGATTCCTCACGTCTGCAAGTATGCGCAAAAACGGCGGGAAATTGTCACCGGTCAAAGTGTACCAAAGCTGCTCCCGGAACTCACTTTGCCCAACCCACAGAGAAAGCGCCCGCACTGCTCGCGAACACCTTATCCAAATGGATAGGCAGTCTATCCGTCCGGCGAGCCTCCGCCGCAACTCCACCTCCGGAAAAATGGAGCCTGCGGCAACTCTGGTAACCCGCGACTTGTGAGCAATTTACTTTCAATCAAAACGGCTCACCGAGGGATTCTGGCCGTGCGCCAAAGTCCGAGGTGCACAAACGACACAAACTCACGTGCCGATCGGATAGGAATCCTTCTACAAACAATTTGACTCCCGGCCAACACGACCAGCCACCCGGTGGGAAAAATTCCGCTATCCCGTCGAGACTGAAGCAGATCCAGGTAGAGCCCCTTGGGACAAAATTTCCGGCCACGGTGGCATGCATCATGCTCCCCGCAAAGGCGTGAGCAGTAAGAGAAAACGAGAACAAGGCAGCTCACAAAAATCATGAGCTTTCTTTTCCGCCTCTCGCCGCTTTTGACTAAATAGGAGGTCTTATGAAAAACCTGCGCTCCGTTCTTTTCGTTCTAGCCGCAATCCTTCTTGTCCCGGCCGCTCGCGCCCAGCAAAAGGGTGTCAAGGCTGACGTGCCTTTCGACTTTGTCGTCGGCGACCGCGCCTACCCCGCCGGTGAATACATCCTCAAGGCCGTTCAGAACGACGGCGGCGGTGTCATTCGCATTGAAAACGTTCAGGAAGTTTCATCCGCTTTCATCCCCTCGAACCCGTGCGCAAAAGCCGTGCCCTCGACGGAAACCAAGCTGGTGTTCCACCGCATGGCCGGCCGCTACTTCCTCTACCAGATATGGACTGCCGGTAATATCACCGGGCGCGAGTTCCCGAAGGGCCGCGTAGAAGTTGAGCTGGCGCGGAACCACGAAGAGCCTGAACTTGTAATCCTCGCCGCCGCCATTTCCCGCTAACGCGAAGCCTCTCCCACCTCGCCCAGTCCAAAGAGGGAACGTTTTTACGTTCCCTCTTTTTTTTGCTACCCACCGTGGTTTTCTATCATCAAACCTACAAGGCAGAAGTGATAAGCTGCAGAGAATATGGCTCTGATGCCCTCGTTAGGCCGGCTCGCCATGCGAATTGCCTCACGCTCCATGCGAAACCTGGCTGCTGGGGCGCTTCTGCCGCTTTTGGTTCTGGCAACAACCGGCGCCGCCGTGGCTCAGGATCAGGCATCCGATGCCTCCGCCGTTCATCAAACTACCCAGGGTAAAAACGACATGTGGTGGAAACATGCGGTCATCTACGAAATCTACCCGCGCAGTTTTCAGGATTCGAACGGCGACGGCATCGGCGACCTCAACGGCATCACGCAGCGCCTCGATTATCTGAAAGACCTCGGCGTCGACGCCATCTGGATCACGCCGATGTATCCCTCGCCGCAGGTGGATTTCGGCTACGACATCGCCGACTACACCGCCATCGACCCGCAATACGGCACCATGGCGGATTTCGATCGACTGGTGAAGGAAGCGAAGGCGCGCGACATCCGCGTGATCATGGATTTTGTTCCGAACCACACTTCCGACCAGCATCCGTGGTTCATCGAGTCGCGCTCGTCACGCACCAATCCCAAGCGTGACTGGTACATCTGGCGCGACGGCAAAGGCCCCGGCCAGCCGCCCAACAACTGGCTCTCCTGGTTCGGCCACTCCGCCTGGAAATTTGATCCCCTGACCGGCCAATTCTATTACCACCACTTTTATCCCGAGCAGCCCGACCTGAACTGGCGCAATGCCGAAGTGCGCAAGGCGATGTACGGCGTGCTGCGCTTCTGGCTGGATCGCGGCGTGGCCGGCTTCCGCCTCGACGCGGTTTCACGGCTCTTCGAAGATTCGACTCTCCACGATGATCCCCTTCTGCCCGGGACGAATGCTTACGGCGATCAAAACATCGAGCACAAGTACACCGACAATCTGCCGGAAGTACACGAGGTACTGCGCGAAATTCGGCAAGTGGTTGATGAATATCCGGGGAATCCCGTGCTCATCAGCGAAGCCGACGAGCCCAATATCTCGGAGCTCACCAAGATGTACGGCAGCAAGCTGGATGAGATCCAATTGCCGATGGATTTTCAAGTTGCGGATGTCAACCAGCGTTGCGCTGCCTGCTTCCGGGAACTGATCGACCAGATCGAAGACAATCCGGTTGGCGGCCAGCCGTACTTTTTCTTCAACAATCACGACCAGGACCGCACGTGGGATCGCTACGGTGACGGCGTGCACAACGACGCGATTGCCAGATTGCTAGCGGCTTTGCTGCTGACCACGCGCGCCACGCCGCAGTTGTACTACGGCGAAGAAATCGGTATGCTCACGACGCCGCCCGCCCGGAAAGAAGACGTGAGGGATCCAATCGGCAAGATTGGCTGGCCGAAGGAGAAAGGCCGCGACGGCGAGCGAACCCCAATGCAGTGGGACACATCAAGCAATGCGGGATTCACAACGTCTCCAACGCCCTGGCTGCCCGTTCCCCCAAGTTACAAGCAGCGCAACGTAGCAGTCGAAGAAAAAGATCCCGACTCGCTGCTCAACTTTTACAAGCAGCTGATTCGCCTGCGCCGCAATCAACCCGCGCTACGCGACGGCCAGCAAACCAGCGTGAACTGCCACGACGCCGACGTCCTCTCGTTCGTGCGAAAGAATCCAAACAGCGGCGAATCCTTGCTAGTAGTGCTCAACATGAGCAACAAATCAAAGAAGGTCGCTCTCGACCTGAAAACCCAAGGCCTCACCGGCAACACTGCCAAGCCTCTGCTCGCTTACCCCAAATCCAGTGCAACAGAAATTCCGCTGGACGCAGTGCCGATTGTCCCCTTCGCCACCCTCGTCGCCGCAGTCAAATAAAGGTCCGGAGCGCCGCGGAATAATCCGTTGACTTTGGCTGGAATTTACAAGAAAGTATCAACGCTGCCGATTCCTACCGCGCCATCTCTCTCGAAGGAGAAATTCACGAAATGTCTGGATCCCGAGTCTGTGTGTACTCGCTTGTGTTGTGCTTGTTGGGCGGCTTTGCTGTATCCGCTCAGCAAAACCCGGTGAAGGTCACGCGCCGGCCGATTGCCGTTGACGCGAGCTTCTTCACCTCCCTGAATTCCAAACCAAAGCATTTGGCATTCAACAAATTGTCCTCTTCCACCAACGCCGCCGCTCAGGTGCAGAGTCCGCGCATAGTCTCATTGCCCAGTTTCACGCGCTCGTTCACTTTTGGTGGGCAGGTTTTCCCCTACACCATGGTCGGCAAGGACCCGGCAAGAAAACAGACCACCACGATCCCCACGCAGTATATCCCGATGTCCTTTTTCTTCGACGAATTCGTGGACCAGAACGGCAACAACATCGTGATCGACACCACCGTGATCAACGACGAAATCGCGAACTCGCCGCTCTTCGAAAATTCGCAGTTTGCCACTGGTTTTACCCAATTTGAAGACGCACAGATGCGCGCCGAATTCTTTCCGCTGTTTAACAAGGAAAGCGACAACAACGGAAACGACAGCTACCACGTGCTCCTTGGCCATCCGCAGACTCTTATCCCGGTTACCATCGAAGTGCCGCCCGGATCGTCCATCGTGCTGCAGGCTCCAGACGGAAACCTGGTCGCGATTATTGACATCAACTTCATCGTCTCGCAGTTGAACACCCTGGTTCAGACCGAACCCATCACCGTGAACGCCATTCCTATCTTCCTTACTCGCAACGCCCTCTACGGCGACTTCGCAAAGCAACAACTGGCAAGCTGCTGCGTTGGCGGATTTCATACCGCGTTTGAGTCCAACCAGGTGGGAAGCAACATCTTTGTGCAAACGTTCGACTTTGCGACATCGCTCGATGCCGACATCGCCGAATTCGCCTTCGGCGATCCGACGATTTTTGCCGACATCTTCCCTCTTTCCCATGAACTCGGCGAAACGCTGAATGACCCGTTCGTCAACAATGTCACGCCCAAGTACCAGATACCGGGCGCCCCTGCCGGAGTTTGCCAGAACAGCTTGGAAGTGGGGGACATCATCGAAAATCTGGCCAACCCTACCCAGCCAATCACTCTGCACGGCTTCACGTATCACCCGCAAACACTGGCCCTGTTGCAGTGGTTCGAGGGTAAAACTCCCTCCGACGCGATCAATGGCGACTACAGCTTCCCGGATGCAACGGTGCTGACATCGCCGTTCATGGCGTGCCCTCCTCCGCCGCCGTCGAAATGAAGTTTGTTCCGGTTTCTAACAAGAAGGCGCCGGCACCGGCGCCTTCTTTTTTTCTTGCGTGTCTTCGCAGCCCTAAATTCATCGATACGATTCGACAATGATGGCGATCCCTTGGCCGCCGCCGATGCACGCGGTGGCCAGACCATATTGGAGACCCTTACGGCGCAATTCGTGTAGCACAGTAATGACGAGGCGCGTACCGGAAGCGCCCAGCGGATGGCCGAGTGCGATCGCGCCACCGTTCACGTTGGTTTTGTCGCGGTTCAGGCCAAGCTCTTTCTCGACGGCCAGGTATTGCGCGGCGAACGCTTCGTTCACTTCCACGCGATCAATCTGTTCAAGCTTCATCCCCGCAAGCTGCAGCGCCTTGCGCGTCGAAGGCACGGGCCCGATCCCCATGATGCTGGGATCCACCCCGGCCACGGCCCAGGAAATGATGCGGCCCAGCGGCTTCAAACCGCGCTCTTTCGCGATTTTCTCGCGCGTCAGCACCACCGCCGCCGCGCCGTCCACGATCCCGCTGGCATTGCCCGCGGTGACCATGCCGTCCTTTTTGAAGGAGGGCGGCAGCTTCTCCAGAATTTCCATGGTCGTTTCCGGCCGCCGGTGATCGTCTTCCTTCACCAAGACAGTTTTCCTGCCCTGCTTCACTTCCACCGGCGCGATCTCTTCCGTCAGGTAGCACGATTTGAACGCCGCATCCGCGGCCTGCTGGCTGCAGCGCATAAGCGTCCGCATCCTTGCGCGAAATTCCTTTCTGCTCCGCCAATTTCTCCGCAGTCAGCGCCATCGGCAATCCGCAATAGGTGTCCGTCAACCCCACAAATAGAAAATCCTCCAGCGCGCCGCCGCCAAGCTTCAATCCGGTGCGCGCGCCGCGAATCACGAACGGCGCCTGGGTCATATTCTCCATTCCGCCCGCCAGCACCATGTTCGCCTCGCCCAGCAGCAGCCGCTGCGCTCCCTGCACGATCGCCTCAATGCCGGAGCCGCACAGGCGATTCACCGTCACCGCAGGCGTTTCGATCTTCAGCCCCGCCTTCAACCCGACGTGCCGCGCGCCATAAATCGCGTCCGCGCTCGTCTGCATCACGTTGCCAAAAATCACATGATCAAACTCCGCCGGGTCCACGCCGGATTTCTGAATCACCGCCTTGCCAGCATGCGCCCCCAGATCAATCGCCGACACCTCCGAAAACGCGCCCGTATACCGCGCCATGGGCGTACGCGCACCCGCAACAATCACCACATCCGTTGGAAACATGATTTTCCTTTCCTGTTAAAGCTTGGGAATCTCAGAGAGCACGATCACATCCCCGCCGCGCTTGCGGGCTTCCTCCACGCTGAACTCCGCGCGATTGATCAGGTCGGTCACAATATCCTCGCTGTCGTATTCCTGCCGCGCCGCCGCTTCCACAACCCCGGCGCTCAGCGTAATCTGCGTCGAATCCCACGGAGGCCGCACGCCCGCCGCCGCGCGCTTCAATTTATCCACCAGATTCTGCGCTCCGGAAATATTCGTGTCCGGCAGGATAAACGCCAGCGCCCACGACGTATATTTTACCGCCATATCATTCTGCCGCACGATGGGCTGCAGCGAACGCGAAAGCTGCTCCAGAAATTTCTCCAGCGGCGCTTCTCCCTGCTGCCGCAGCATGTCCGCGCCGCGGTCAATCTGCAGCACAGCCAACGAAAGCGGCGTACCCTGCGTGCGCGCCCTGTCGGCTTCGTTCAGCAGGCAGCCCACATACGAACTCCGGCTGAGCAAACCGGTTTTCTCATCCGAAACGCCCATGCGCCGCACCAGGCTGCGCAGCCGCGTGTGGCTGACGCTCATCATCATCTGGTCGCCGATGGCCTGCAGAAAATAAGTTTCGTTGGGCTTCCAGTGATGCGCTTTGTCATGCGCCACAATCAGCATTCCCGCCGGCGCCTGGGTCTCCTTGTCGGTGATTGTCACGCCGAGCGCCGTTGCCAATCCCAATTCTTTCAAAATGGATTCGTCAGAGCTGTCCACGATTAGCCCGCCCAATTCGTCCGGAATCGCCTTTTCAATTTGCGCCAGCAAAAACACCATTTGCGCCGCGGGCGCGGGGCGCAAGCCCGAAGTGCATTGCTCCGCCGCCATTTCCGGCGGACGCCCGGGCGCGCCAATCACGGAAAACGTACGGGCGGCCTTCATGTAGGCGCCAACTTCGTTCACCGTGGTGTTCAGCATGGCTCGCGGCGTCTGTTGCCGGAAAATTTTCTGGTTAATCTCCGAAATTTTGGTCAGGTCGCGCAGCGTCTCCACGGTGTAGCTGCCCGTCCGCCCGGTCGGCGGCGTGGGCTTCTCTTCGATCACCGGCGCCCCGCCCGCTGGCTTTGGGGCCGGCTGCGGCTTCACCGCCGTCTTCGGCCACCAGTTGGCCGTCTGGTACAGATTCTGCAGCCGCGGGTTGCGCGCCTCTTCCCCGGGAAACATCGAAGCAATTTTCTGCAAGCGTTCCACCGCCTTCGCCTGCAATGAGTACTGCAGAAAAATCTCCGTCTGCACGATCAGGTCGTCCAGCGCCTGCATCTTGCGACCCTCATCCGTGGCCGGAGGAGGCCCTTCCAGTTGTGGACTGGCCTGCGCCTTGGGTGGCGCGGTGTTTCGCGACTGAACATTGGCGCTCCGCGCCATCCGCCCGGCAACTCGCCGCAGGAAAGCTTCGTCCGCGTGGCCGCGCAGCCGTTCCAGTCGTTCCTGGCAACGGTAATCGTAGGAATCGATATCCACCAGCCGATCCAGCGCTTCACACGCCTTCGGAAAAATCCCCGAATTGAAGTTGGCGTCAAACAACCGGATCAGCACTTCAAAGTACTGCGATTCGCGGTTCAGTTCGTTGTAAAGCGCCGCCCAGAATTCCAGGATCGGGGTAGATTCCGGATGCTTGGCGCCAAGCGATTCCAGCTGCGTGGTGAACTCAACGACTTTCTTATCCGCAAACAATCGGCGCTTCAGTATCTGCAGGACCTCCACCGACTTGGCATCCTGATCCGCGTTGGCATACGCGTCGGCCAGGTCAAAGAGCCGTACGATGCCTTCATTCTTTTCCTTCAGCAGCTTCTCCAGAATTGCCCGGGCGCGATCCAGTTGCCCGGACTGCAGCAAGGCATCGGCGAAGGTGTCCAGAAAAGAGACATCGCTCTCGGTGGCCGCGAATGGCTCCAGCAGCGCTGCAGCCTCCGTGGCTTCTCCATTCCGCAGCTTGGCTTCGGCGTAGAGCAGCGCCACGCTGCGCTCGTGCGGCGCCAATGCATAAGCGCGCGCCAGGAGCTTCAATGCCTCCGCCGGAGCGCCTGAGGCGCTCGAAAGTTGCGCGGATCGCAGAAACGCCCGCGCGGCCAGCGCATTCTTCCCCAACTTCGCGGCAATCTCCGCCACTTTCATCTGCCGCGAAAGTTTTTCCGGGTCCAGTTGCGCCGTGCGCTCCCAGCAGAACAGCGCGTCTTCCCCGCGTCCCGCTTCGGAGAACACCTCCGCGGCCTTGGTGTACTGCTCGATGGCTTCTTCGCCGCGATTCTGCTTTTGCAGCAGGAAAGCGTAGCGCGCAATGCGTTCGGGAGATTGAATCGCCAGCGTATTGCGCAGGAAGCGGTTGTAAATCGCCAGCGCCTTGGTTTCGTCCTTGGGATCGATCAGCAGGTCAAACAGGTGGCCGTAATAGACGGCGGCGCGGTCGGGCTGCTCCAGCCGCGTGTAGAGATCGCCCAGCGCCTGCGAGGCCTCCAGATGCTGCGGAGAGCCATCCAGCACGGCAAGATACGCCTCGATCGCGTCCTCGACGCGGTTCTTCTCCAGAAATTTCTTCGCCCGCTCCAGCTGTTTGCTGACGTCTGCGGCCATCAGGGATTTGCCTTAGGTTTCTTGCCGGGTTTCTTACCGAGTTTCGTGCAAGGTAGCGTTCACCGCCACAAGGGGCGCTCTAAACGCCAATTCCACTATATACCTATGGTGAGATGCCGCCAAAAGCAGAGTCGCTACGCGTTGGGCAATCCGGCAAGAGCCTGTGCTGTCGCAACGTAGAAAAAGCAAACCGGGGTTGGTGTAAGGATGCCCTCAATTCGAGGCCGTCGTGGATGGACTCGACAGTTCGCTAAGCAAGCTACTGACACTTGGTTCGCCTTTGCAGGAAGTGAAAAATTTGCCTCCTCCCTCGATGGGTCAAAAACAGATCCCTCGCCCGCGCTTTGCGCGGGCGAGGGATGATTGTTACTCGTTTTTTCGTCGCGGGCTGTGCAGCCGGATGCTCGCGTTGCGGCTAAGCCGCGTGCTATCGTCAGGTCTCTTGCCACCTCTTCAGCTAATAGGCGATCTCCCGGTAGCTGATCAGTGTGAAGCCACCGTTGTTCTGGGGCCTCAGCGCGCTAGCTGTGTCGAAATGGAATTTTCCATTTCCGCCGTAGTCGATCGTTCCACCGACGATGCGACCGAAGAACTCTCCATTACCTGCGACGGCAATCGCGGCATTCGGAGCATCCACGATGGCATAACTCGCTCCCTTGCCCGTAATGCTGATCGTGCCTGTGCCGCCGTAGTTGATTTGCAAGTTGTTCGGTATGGGATTTGCGGCGGTATTATCGTTCAGGAGGCCTTGGCCCGAGATGGTCAGGGGACTCGCGCTCCCTGATGGAAAATTCAATACCACTGCCCCCGGGGGGGATATTACTATAGAGCCCGATCCTCCCCCTATATTAAGGCTGTAGAAGTTGTAGACGCCCGGCGCCAACGTAAGTTGCCCGTTGACACTAACAGCGCCGTAGGTTCCACCCACAGCTGGATTTGTAGGTTGCGGACTATTCGCCGTTGGAAGCGGGCTAGGATCCGGCGGCGTTGGAAACGAAGGCGGCGGTTGAGATAATTGCGTGATAACGTTGGGGTTCGGGTTGTTATTGCCGTTTCCATTAGGATTATAGATGCCCGCGCCCCCGTTGGTCACATAATCGCCGCCGGCGCAAGGAATTTGCTGCCCGGCTCCCGGCAGGCTTTGCACACCGACGTTCCCGCCAATCTGCGAATGCCCACTAAGCTGGACGCCACCAATGGCGCCTACATTTCCTCCTGTATTGAACGAATTATTGTTATTGTAGGGTCCATTCTTGGAGTTATAGCTGTCCGTGGCCGGGTTGCTGTTGCCGCCACCGTGGAAGTTTAGAGCCGGGCAAGCGGTTGAGGTGGCGTAAACTCCATAATTGAACGGTTGAGCCGGAGGCTGAGCCACCTCGGCCTGAACCATCTTTCGCGTGCTGCCCGTGGAGCTTACCGCCAGGGCAGTGATCATGTATACGGGCGTAGTCGATTTGATCGCGGGGGGAACGGTCAGGGACGTCGGATCGATATTATCCTGGCAGATCAGATCCGGAGCATTTACAAGTATTTCATTGGACCCATTCCAACACGCCTGGGTTGTTGGAGAAGCGCTGTTTACCGGATAACTCTGGTTCGACCCGCTCTGTTTCAAAGTCACGCGAACCCATTTCCAGGTCATCGCAGCCGAGGTGCCGGCCCAGGGATACGTACTGGGGACTGGCGCCCCTGCCACCAGCATCGCAGCGGTGGGCATTTGCGTTGTCGGACAGCGAACGTCAGGTGTCGGCTGTGCTTGCCCTGGCGCCAACACGAAATCGTGGCACAGTTCATCGTCCATATACGTGTTTCCCGCGACCCAAGGTTGGACCGTGCCAGGCGCAGCTCCTTCATTTACCACGTACAGCACGCTGTTCGGTGCCGGAGGAAAGACGCCTGGCAAGAAGGGGTTTCCGGCAAGCACTCCAGGAAGCAGGTTAACCAGCGACTGTGGGTTCGCTGGCGGCAGCGCCATCCGGTCTCGCATTTCCTCCATGCCCGATTTGGCCCCGAAGGCAGAAACCCGCTCGGCACGATAATTCTTGTTTACCGAAGTTTCGGTGTTGGTCATGAAGACCAGCGAGGCGGCAATGGCGGAAATCAGGAGCAGCGTAAAGATCGCAAAGATCAAGGCGACGCCGCGTTCCCTTTTGTTTTTCCAAGTTTCAGTTAACTTTCGCATCTGGTTCCTCCGCAAAAATCTCTATCAGTTCCAATTATGGATTTTCGCCGACGTGGACATATTGATTATGGGAAAGAATCCATTGGTGTCGGGATTTGTCGCTTTCACGCTCAGTGTGATTTCAACGGCGGCAAGATTGGCGCTGCCGACCGGGATCGCGCCAACCAGCGGAATATTGTTTCCCGCGTTGTCGTAGCCCTGAAAAATATTCGTATTGTTCACGTTGGTCACTTCGGTGTAGTAGGAAGGCAATGCTCCTCCCTGCCACAAAGCTTTTGATATTGCCCCTCGCTGAATGATGCAAGGGCAAGGACCATTGAGCGGGCTCAATTGAATGAATACTTCGCTCACTGTGCCGGTTCCGTCCACGTCGCCCTCGAACTGGAGGGAACTTGGCGTGGCGCTCACCAGGCCCGGAGTGGCAACGCCGGGATCGCCGTACCCCAGGGGTTTCGTTGCGGGATCAAATGTCCTCAAGTCGGGGTAACCCGCTTGATGAATGTCGTTCACAATCTGATCCATAAATTCGCGCGATTCCTGCGTTAGATCGACCTTCGTTGTTTCCATCGTGTTCCGCTGCATTAACTTTGTCAGGCCCTCAACCACCACGCCCACCACAATCGTCAAAATGGCCATCGTGACCATCAACTCGATCATGGTGAAACCGTGCTCGCGGCCCCGCCTCTTAGTCCAACCCATAATCTTCCTCATCGCATCCCCCTCAGCTTCCGCCAACTGCGCGCAGGGTGACCGGAATGGCATAGTGAAGGCCATCGCGGGCGACACCCAACTGTCTCGCGGACGCCGTGATCAGCCGCGTGCTGTTTGCAGTTATGGACATCACATTCCAACGAACGTCATACGTGGTTTGCGCTCCGTTCAAGCTGCAATCCACGTATTGCATGGAAAAACCCGCCGGAACAGAGCCAAGCGACTGAGTGAAGTCAATGCCGCCATAATAGGGACTCGTGGAACTGGAAGCCAGCGTCGCGCCCTGCCCGCTGGGAGCAGCCGTTCCCTGCGTGGAAGGAATCGTCCAGGTATTTCCGGCGCAATCGGTCAGGATTACGGCGTTCGTGGAATTCGTGTTTTGCGCCGAAAGTTCTTCGATCACCTTCTGGGCAAGTAAGGTGGCCGACGTGTCCTTGCTGTTTCGGTTGTCGGTGATCATGCAGGCGGAAATCAGCGTCGTGAGGGCTCCAAGGCCAGTGGCCAGCACCAACATGGCGATCATCAACTCCATGAGCATTGCCCCACGTTCCGGATTTTTCTTGAAAACGGCGATTCGTTTGCCCGTGCTTTTCATGGTGTCCTTCCGTCCTTCAATATTTGCCCCAAACTCCTGCGGCTCCGCCGCCAAACACCCATCTCTGAACTCTGCCCGCTGGAGTCACCGTGACCGCGCCCCAATTTTGGGTCGCGCTGTCTTGGAAAAAAATCCAATAAGCTATGTCTCCTGCCGGAATGTGGGTTTTGCAAGTCAACGCCGTCACTGAACAGGGCAGACCGCGAGGGCCAAAAGTGATGGCTGATGCGGCGACGCTTCCATCCCCAATCACAACGGTGGCATTGGCCGGCAAAAACTGTCCTTTGAGATTCGCCGTATTGGGCGCGGCTCCCGAGGGCTTTTGGACAACTTCGCCATTGATTCCGATCAACGGATCCCTCGGATCAGTCTGACCCCCACCGTTCCCTGACGCTCCAGTCGCTTGTTGCGGATAAATGTCCACAAAAGCCTCTGGCGTTGCACCGGCGAGGACGTAAACCGAGTAAAAGCGATCGTCATCCACCGCCCTGATGCGCGCGGATTGCAAAAGTCCGGCAAAATCGCTGACGGTGCCCTTCAAGTGAGCTGCACGGATGGCGGCCTGGAAGTTAGGAACCGCGAGGGCTGCGAGCACCAGCATCACCGCAGTGACGATCACCACTTCGATCAAGCTAAATCCGCGTTCCTTCGAATGTCGATTCTTAGGCATAGTTTTCATACTCATAGAGACCCGTCTTGGCCGCGGATAAACGCTCCTGATGCCCGTCCAACATACGGACGGACACGGGCTGCGCGGTTCCGTAGCTCGATCACTATTTCACAGGTTTGCTGTGTATGTTCCTATAGGACGAAAGTCCCGTTTTGCCTGAACTAGTAAGACCTGTCCCTGCTTCCAGTCGCGCGAGTGAATGCTGGCCTTCCGGCCAGTGCCCCGGAATGAAACTTACGCGAATCGCCTGTCCTGTGGCTCTCAAACGCTGCGCGCCCGCAGGCTCGTCACACGGGCTGACGCCCTCTGCCGTTTGTGGCAAACTAGATGTTTACGCGGCACGCTTTCGAGCAGGGTGAGCGGTCCTCATCTGGCAGCAAGGCCCGCCGTCGAGCACTCAGGAACACCCTCAGGAAAAATCCTGGCGGTAACGGACACGAATGGACCCAAAGTTCATACGCAATTTCTGTATCATCGCGCACATTGACC
>Ga0210405_10001935_pt1 | contig 22288 bp, 17 predicted proteins | sample IncBWH11MmetaG_FD_155492 | JGI IMG/M metagenome (GOLD analysis project Ga0210405, IMG submission 155492) | Forest soil microbial communities from Barre Woods Harvard Forest LTER site, Petersham, Massachusetts, United States - Inc-BW-H-11-M | ecosystem: Environmental > Terrestrial > Soil >... | reverse complement strand
CGCGTGAATTTCCTCGCGGTTCACGGAGAGAAAACCATCGAGTATGGTATTTACAAGTTGCGGCTCGCCATCAAAGAGAGTGAAGCATGCCAGCAGATGCATCAGGCCATAACGCGGCATGCCGCCGTGGCCGCCCTCGAGAAGCGAGAAATAATCCGATTGCCATTTGACTTTTAATTGCGCGAGTTCGTCTTCCGTGATGCCCTTCTCCTGAATTTCGCGAATCACTTCGTCGAATGCGGCCAGCGCCTGCTCGCTCGAATATTCCGGCTTGTGCAAAATGCGCGTCACCATCTGCGTCGGGCCGTTGTAACCAAAAATGTCTTCGATTCCGCCGTCGAGTTCCACGGCCACCTGCTTTTCGAGGACCAGGTCACGGTAGAGTTTTCCAGCGCGCCCGCCATGCAGCGCTTGATCGAGCAGCGCCATCGCGCACCAATCTGTAGTGCGACGTTTTGGCACGACGTAGCCGATGGCCATTGCCGGAAGCGTCCCGAATTTTTCGTCGACATGACCGCGGCGCTCTTCAATCTGCTCCGGCTCGGTGGGATCGGCAAACGGCGGCGCCGCTCCCGCGGGAATATCGGCAAACAATTTTTTTGCCAGCGCAAATCCTTCTTCGGGCTTCACGTCGCCGAGCATCAGCAGCACTGCGTTATTCGGAACATAGTAGGTTTTGAAAAAAGCCTGCACGTCAGCGAGATCCGCTGCGTCGAGGTCGTTAAAGTCCCCATAAAAATTGTGGGAGTTAGCCCAGTTGCGAAAGGCCACCGGCGGCAAATCCAGCGATGGAAATCCTCCGTAGGGCTGGTTCAAAACGTTCACGCGAACTTCTTCTTTCACAACGTCGCGCTGGTTGCGCAAGTTTTCGTCGTCGACTTTTAAAGCCCGCATGCGATCCGCCTCGAGCCACAACACTCTTTCGAGCGCATTCGAAGGCACGGCTTCGTAATAGTTCGTCACATCGTAGTGCGTCGATCCGTTCAGAACCCCGCCGCTCGAATTGATGAGCTTGATATGCTGCATTTTCGGAGCGTTGGCCGATCCTTGAAACATCATGTGCTCGAAGAGATGCGCAAAGCCGCTGCGCCCGCGCGGTTCCAGGCGAAATCCAATTTTGTAATACACGCCCACCGTCACTACCGGCGCGGTAGTGTCCGGAGCGATGACCACTTTCAATCCGTTCGCCAGCGTCGTGTTCTCAATGGCAATCTGCAGTCGCTTCACGCTTATCCCCCCGTGGCTTTCACTTTTGTTTTCTTATTCACAACAATCTTCTCCAGCTCCGCCAGCATCGCGGCCGAATCCTGCGCTAAAACCTGCGCGGCCAAACGGTTCACCGCCTCGTAGGTCTCCAAGAACTGCGGCAAATGTTTCATCGCTTCGAAGTGCGCCGCGACAACGCCAAAGTCCTCTCGCGAAAGCGGTCCAGTCCAGGCCGCGCGCGGCCCCAGACGTTCAAAGTTTTCCAGCACCTGGCGCGTCAGAGGTAGGAGCGCCCGCACCGCTTCGCGCCGTTTCATCCCCGCCTCGGTCATCAGCCGTGTCGCCGCTTCCATCAAGGCAAGAACATTTCCCGCGGCCAGCGCGCCCGCCGCGTGATAGAGGGGCTTCTTCGCGCCATGGATGTGCACGGGAACGGCGCCGAGAGCGCGGGCGATTTGGCGCGCCGCGCGTACGGCGGCGCTATCGCCTTCGATCGCAAAAACTTTTCCCTCAAGCGGCGGAACTCCCACTCCGCTAAAGGTCTGAAGCGGATGCATAGACCCAACTGCCGCACCGCACTGTCTAACCGGATCGAGCAGGTCCGAGCTCAGCGCGCCGCTCGTGTGCAGCACGATCTTACCGCGCAACTCCTCCGCCCCGATACGCGCCAATTCGGCGGCAACTTCCGCCACAGAGTGGTCAGGCGTGGTGATAAGGATAACCTGAGCAGCGACCACTTGCCGAGTCAGGAAAGCATACGCGTGGCCGGCGCCGATGGATCGCACGACTTTCCGTGCTCCGGTTTGACTGCGCGTCACCACGGCGCCGATCTTCCAGCCCAACTCGCGTAAGCGGCGGCCCAGTGCGCGGCCTACGCGACCTGCACCGATGATGGAAAGGGTCCCCGCCATTACATGTTAGGATAACCTGAGCGCGTCACTCGATACCAATTTTGATGCACACTTTTGGACTTGTTGTCTTCTCACTGGTCGCTGCCTTCTGGGTGTTCCACGGACTGCGAACCGGGTATGGCGCAACGAAACTCCCCTGGATGAAGGATATCGATCCGGCAGAAGGCCAAGCGTGCCCTAGTGTTTCTCTTATTTTCGCGGCCCGGGATGAAGAAGAAAAGCTTCCTGGGGCGCTCGCGACTCTAGCCGCACTCGACTATCCGCAATTGGAAATTATTGCCGTCGACGACCGTTCGCAAGACGCAACGGGGCGCATTCTCGACGAATTCGCTTCGGCGCATCCTTGTTTTCGCGCTATCCATGTTGCGGAACTTCCGAGGGGCTGGCTTGGGAAACCGCACGCACTACAAAAGGCGTACGAAGCCTCGTCGAGCCAATGGCTTCTTTTTACCGATGCCGACGTGCGATTTAAACCGGATGCCCTTCGGCGCGCAGTCGCCCTCGCGAAACAACACAATCTCGACCACCTCACGCTGATTGGCGACGTTGAGATGCATGGCTTCTGGGAAAAAACGCTGATCACCTTTTTTGGTCTGGCATTTCACCTCTCGACAGACGCCTATCGCGTGAGCAATCCGAATTCGCGCGCGTACGTTGGCGTGGGTGCCTTCCAACTGGTGCGACGGAGCGCCTATGAAGCGATCGGCACGCACCGGCGTTTGGCGATGGAAGTGGTGGATGACATGAAGCTGGGAAAACTGGTGAAGCAGTCCGGCTTTCGTTCTTGCGTCGGAATCGCGCAAGACTTTGTAGCCGTGCGCTGGCACGCGGGCGCGAGAAATGTGATTCGGGGCGTTACGAAGAATTTTTTCGCGGCTTTCGGCTACAACCTTGCGTTTGCGGCGGTTGCTGTCGGTGGGATGCTTTTGTTGAACGTAGTTCCATTTATTGCCGTTTTCGCCGGGCACGGATGGATTAGACTTTTTTCGGCGATTGCAGTGGCCGCGGCGCTTTGCATGCATGGCAGCGTGGACGTGGTGAACAGGGTTTCGCCGTTGTATGCGCTGACGCACCCGATTGGGGCCATGCTGTTTTGCTACATGATCGTGCGCTCGGTGGCGGTGACTCTGTGGCAGGGCGGAGTGACGTGGCGCGGCACATTTTACCCGCTAGAGGAATTGAAGCGCGGAGTGGTCTAGCGGCCGCCTGCAGCGGTGCAGGCCCGGCCAGTGTTTTAGCTGGCCGGTTCGGCGGCGGGGGCGGGCTCGATTGTGAATAGGCCGGACAAGTCTCTTTGTTTCAGGGAGCGGATGCGGTCGCGGAGTTGAGCGGCCCGTTCGAAGTCGAACTTTTTGGCGGCTTCGCGCATTTGCGTTTCGAGCTGCTGCAGCATTTCGGCGAGTTGCTTTTCATTCCTGATCTTGGAGGTAGCGGCATCGAGCTCGGTATCGTCCGCAGGGATAGTCACGTAGTCTGCTTCGACAATGCGTGCCAGATCCATATCGACCGACTTGATGATGGACATCGGGGTGATGTTGTTTTCCTTGTTGTACTCGAGTTGCTTCGTGCGGCGGCGGTTTGTTTCGTCGATGGCCTGATTCATCGAGCCCGTGCGCCGGTCGGCGTATAGAATCGCTCGGCCTTCGACGTGACGGGCACAGCGGCCCATGGTTTGAATCAGCGAGGTCGCGCTTCGCAAATAGCCTTCCTTGTCGGCATCGAGGATGGCCACCATGGAAACTTCGGGCAGATCCAATCCTTCGCGCAACAAGTTGATGCCAATCAGAACGTCGAATTCGCCGCGCCGCAAATCGCGCAGGATTTTGATGCGGTCAAGCGTCTCGATTTCGGAATGGAGATAGCGGCAGCGCACGCCGACTTCGGTGAAATACTCGGACAAGTCTTCGGCCATGCGCTTGGTCAGCGTGGTTACCAGGACGCGCTCGTTTTTCTCGGCGCGTTTGCGAATTTCTTCCAGGAGATCGTCCACCTGGCCCTTCACCGGACGAATCTCGACTTGGGGATCGACGAGTCCCGTTGGGCGAATGACCTGCTCGACGACTACTCCACCTGATTTCGTCAGCTCGTAAGGGCCGGGCGTCGCGGAAACGTAGATGACTTGATTCATGCGGTGTTCGAACTCTTCGAAGGTGAGGGGCCGGTTGTCCAGTGCGGAAGGCATGCGGAAACCATAGTCGACAAGCGTTTGTTTGCGCGCGCGGTCTCCATTGAACATGCCGCGCACCTGGCCGACGGTTTGGTGCGATTCATCAATGAACATGAGGAAATCCTGCGGGACGTAATCGAGCAGCGTGGGGGGAGCTTCACCGGGCAAGCGGCCGCTGAGGTGACGGGAATAATTTTCGACACCGTGGCAGTAGCCAATGGTGCGCATCATCTCGATGTCAAACATGGTGCGCTGGACGACGCGCTGGGCTTCGACAAACTTTCCCTGTTTCTCCAGCTCTTTTTTCCACCACCACAACTCCTCTTGAATCGTGACGATGGCGCGGTCTCTTTGTTGCTGCGGCATCACGTAATGGGTCTTGGGAAAAATGGTGACGCGCGGAAGATCTTCCTGGCCACTCCGGACTTCGCCGGTGAGCGGATCGATCTGGCGAATTTTGTCGATCTCTTCGCCCCACATTTCGAAGCGGAAGCCGTCGTCCTGATAGGGAGGATAAATCTCGATCATGTCTCCGCGAACGCGGAAGGTGCCACGGCGCAAATCCTCGGAGCGATCGTACTGAATGTCGACGAGCCTGCGGAGAAGGGCTTCACGAGAGGTGTGCTGGCCTTTCTCGAGGGTAACAAGCATGCCGTAGTACGCCTCGGGGGAACCGATGCCGTAAATGCAGGAGACGGAGGCGACGATGATGACGTCGCGGCGTTCGAACAGAGAGCGCGTGGCGCTCATGCGGAGCTTGTCGAGCTCGTCGTTGATGGTGGCTTCCTTATCGATGTAAATGTCGGCGGAGGGGACATAGGCTTCGGGCTGGTAGAAGTCGTAGTAGCTAACGAAATATTCGACGGCGTTTTCCGGGAAGAAGGATTTGAACTCATGATAGAGCTGCGCGGCGAGCGTTTTGTTGTGCGCAAGAACGAGGGCGGGGCGGTTGAATGCCTCGATCAGCTTGGCAACCGTGAATGTTTTGCCGGAGCCGGTGACGCCGAGGAGTACCTGATGCTTCTCGCCGCTTTCTACGCCGCGGGTAAGCTGCTCGATGGCTGCGGGCTGGTCACCGCGAGGCTGATAGTTGCTGCGCAGCTTGAAGTTCATGGAAGGGGTCTCCCGGCACGAATTTCGGGCACTGCCGAAACCTTTATTATACTCCTCGAATGCAAGTCGGCGCGTTTTTGGCCAGAGAGGCCGATCGATTTGCCACGCGGTGAGTGGTGATTACCAGCTGTCTCCGCCGCCGCGAGGCGGCCAGACGCCCAGCGCGCGCCGCAACAGCGCGATTTGGCCGACGTGGTAACTATTGTGAGCTGCGGTCTGCCAGAGAATCGCGAGTACGGTGGAGGTGCGCGTTTCTTGATTAGGATGCATAGGGAGAACATCGCGGCTCAACTCGTTCGAATCGCTTTCGGCCATCACGGCTAGAACGCCAATCAGTTCGGCGAATCTGGCGACTTCCTTTTTCCATTCGGCCTCGCGGGGAGGGGCGCTCAGCGGCCAGCTTTCCGACGCATGATCGGGGTAGCGTGGTTTTTCGCCGCGGATTCGGCGAAGTTCGTAGTCTGTCCAGAAGTTCACGTGCCAGACAATTTGCCAAATGGAGTGCGGAAGATTTTCCACGCGACGGCCAGCCAATTCAGCGGAGAGGTCTTCGACACAACCCACTGGGTTTGCATGCGCACCTTTTCCGTAGAGCAGTTCGATTAGCGTGCGTTCTGGCATTTTCTTTTCCTCGGACGAAATCCTTCCATGCGCGTCAGGGATGATCGGCGGGAGTCTCCGCAAGCAGCATCACCTGAGCGTGGCTTTCCGCGTCAATCGTGTAATGGACACGATTCGAACCATCTGTTTTCGCGACGATGACGTTCATCGACTGATTGGCGTCTTCGGTAGCGCGCATGACCAGCCCCGTCTTCAGTGAGATGTAGGTGATGGTCTCGTTTTTTCCTTTGGCGACGCCCATGGTGCGCAGATCGTGGAGCTTGTAGTCCTCGGGCGTGGCGTCTTTTGGGGATGATTTCTGTTTCAGAGTCGCGGTTGTCAGAATCACGGCGCATTTTTCCTGAGGTTGCTCTCCAGCGACGAGATCGCCCTGCGACGTAATCTTCATAGCGCCGCAAGAAGCGTCGTTCACATATTCCGATTCTTTCTCCCAGGAGAGGCCGGTCAGCAACGCATTGGGAACCGGCTCTTCGGCTTTCCACTTTTCGCCCGGTTTTATACCCCTCTCTGGGAACGCGGCACCGGCGCCAAATCTCGCGACCCACTCTTGCCAAGCGGCTTGCTGCTCGGCGGAAAGTCTGTCCAGTCCCTCGACGTCGGTGACCTGGCCGTCCGCGTGAAGAGTGAATACGATGATCTTTTCGCGCTTGTCGGATTTTGCAGGGTCGTTCTGGTTCTGCACGCTGCCCGTGGACGTTTTGGAGTCCGCTGCCGGAGCATTCAGGGGGAGGACAGCGGGATCGACGATGCGGGTACGAAGACGCGCTACCGTCCTGCCGGCATCGACACGCAAGTCTTCCACATCAACAAGTAAAAGAAGAACGGCATTTGTTTGGCCACCGGTCGGGGCCATTGGCGCAGCAACGGTGCTTTCCGTATTGGTGTTCGTCGCCGAGCGATAGCTGATTTGATAGTGAATAGACTGGCCGACGGCGAGTTTGGGGAACAGTACGACCCGATCGGCGTTATCGCGCGCTGCGCCGAGAACCGCCATGGAGAACAGGCAGCAGCCGAGCAGTCGTGGGAATTTATTCATGGCGGGCGCGTCTGGCGGGCGTCATTTTTCCGGCGATTTGAAATGTTTGTCGAAGAACTCGATGGTTGCGTGATAGGCGGCTAGCCATGTGCGATGCAAAAGGAAGTCATGAATTTCATCGGGAAAAACTAATTGTTCGAACTCGACGCCTTGTTTTCGTAACGCCTCGGCCAGGTCGACGGTTTCGGCGAAAGGAACGTTGCGGTCATCGTCGCCCTGGATTAGGAGAACGGGAGAACGCCACGTACTAATGGAAGAAAGCGGGGAGGATTCCCAGGCGAGCCTTGCGGCGTCGGGGCGGTCCGCGGGTTTGTAAGAGGAGGCGAACGTGGGAATCTCGGTATTCCAATCGTGGACACCGTGCATGTCGACGCCGGCAGCGAACAGATCGGAGGAGCGAGCGAGGCCGAGGGCTGTCAAGTAGCCGCCGTAGCTGCCGCCCCAGAGGCCGATGCGGGCGGGATCGACCTCGGGGCGCGAGCGGAGATAAAGGCCGGCGCCTTCGACGTCGTTGAATTCGCTGGCACCGGCGGCGCCGTAGTTTAGGGCTTCGCGAAAATTCAGGCCGTAGCCGATGCCGCTGCGATAGTTCACGGCCAGGACGATGTAGCCACGGCTGGCGAGATACTGATTCATGGCGTAAGCGTTGCTGTAGTAGAACATGTAATGCCAGCCGAGAAGCATCTGGCGGCGCGATCCGCCGTGGAAGAAACAGAGCGCGGGATGACGCGAGCCGTCGCCGGCATTGCGAGGGAGAAAGAGCTGGGCGTGAATCTGCATGCCATCGACGGAAGAGAGAATCACCTGTTGCGGCGTGACCAGGGCGTTGACGGGAAAATCCGCGGGGAGGGACTCGGGTGCGAGGTCGCGGATTTCGCCTTTGGCGGCGACTATGGCTGGGCGCATCGTGGTATGCGCGTCGGAGCGCAGAACCAAAACCGTTTTGTTGTCGCTGGCGAGAACGGGCGCGGTTTCGATCCCGCTGCCTGAGGTTACGGCTTCAGGATGGTCGCCGGTGGGCGAAACTTTCCACACATGGCGTCGGTCCATGTCATCCTGATTCGAAGAATAGACAATGGCTTGGCCGTTTGCGCTGGCGGAGACAAATTCGACTTCGAAATTACCCGGCGTGAGGAGCTTTGCGGCTCCGCCGGTTGTGGGAGCGGACCACAAGTGAAGCCATCCGCCGCGCTCCCAGGGAAAAACGATGCGGTCGCCGGCCGCCCACATCAACTGATTCTCGGCGACAACTCCATGGAAAACGCTTCCGCTGCCGGAGTCGGCGTGCCAAATTTCCTGACCTTTACCGGTCGCGGAATCAGCGATGCGAATGGACCACGGCTGGCCTTCGCGCTCTGGACTAAACGGGAGTTTGCCTTTTGCGACGGCGATGCGGAGGAAGGCAATCCTGCGACTGTCCGGGGACCATGCGGCTTCGCTGTCGGTGTCCACGCTGGGCTCGAGATAAATCAGCGATTTCGCGGCAACGTCGTAGACGCCGATGAAGCCGTGGTCTCCGCGGCGACTCGCAAAGGCGAGCTTTGAGCCATCCGGCGACCAGCGGAGTTCGCTCGCGCCGCCATTCGAATGAATCAACTGCTCGGCTTTCTCGCCGCCGTCGAGCTTGGCGAGCCAGACTTGCGACTTGAAGATGAAGGCAACGCTGCCTCCTTTTCGAGAAACGGCGGGCGAGTGGCCTTCGCCGAGTTTTTTGGGTGCGGCGCCGTTGAGCGAAACGGCCCAGATATTTTGCTCGACGCCCTGCGGCGAATTTTGCGGATTGGGATAGGCGCCGTTGGCGAATTCGAGATCGCCGCCGCGCGTATAGACAACTGTTTCCGCATCCGGGGCCCAACTGAGATTGCCGAGATCCTGGCCGTCGTCTTCTTTGTAAGAGGTGAGCTGACGCGACTTGTAGCTTCCGTCTGGCGCGGGCTCCGCAACCCAGAGATTACGAGCGCCCAACGCGTTGAAGACCCACGCCACGCGGCCCTTGGCGGGCGCGGCGGTCAACTCCGTTGGAAAGGGAGCGCTCAAAAATTGTTCGAGCGTGGGCGATTTTTGCGCGTTCGTCCCCGAGCAAATCAACAGCGAGGAGAGAATCACCAGCGGTAGAAAACGTTTCATCAACAGCCTCCACTCATCCTGGAATTTTCGTCCAATTCATTTCTCTAAAACTCAATCCGCGGGCTGATGCGCGACCGCTTTTTCGACCGAAACGCGCGGCCCATCCAGAGGCCCCGAGATTCTCAGCACGTGGCCGGCTTCGTTGATTCCGATAGTCCGGCCGCGACGTTTTCCGGCGCTGAACGTCTCGATCGTCAGATCCGCATCGCGCGCAAAACTCACCGTGCCTTGCAACGAAGTTTGCTCACCGCCGGATTCCAGCTTCAAGGTCTCGACGGTAACTTCGCGGTTGCGCATCGTAAACGTACCTTGGCCGGTTGTCCACTGCGATGTGCCGGTGTGTGGCGCGCCGTCGGCCACGCTGGCGTTCACATCCCAGCCTCGAAATTCCACGTTTTTGAGCTGGACTTCTCCCGCTCCGGCAAGCTTTTGCAAGAGTTCGTCGCGGCCGACGCCTGACGTCTCGATGTGCACTGTGCCCGAAGCCAAACCCGCCAGCCGCTCCGTGAATCGCCCGGGCGCGGGGATCTCGGCAAGGTTCACGCGATCGAGTTTCGCGGTGACATCATATTTCGGTAGAGGCGCAAACTTGGCATGAATCCGGGCATGCACCGTGCCGGCTGCCCACTGCGCATCCGCTTCTCGAACGTCGAGTTGCAGATCATGCAAAGCTCCCTCCGCGTGGACATTTGCGAGCTTTAGTTTTTCGACTGTCAATTCTCCGATGTTCAGTTCGCCGTCGGCGTCCATTTGACGAACGAGCTCGCTCGCGGCAGGGCTTGGCGACGACCCGCCGAGAAGCGACGGCAGCAGTCTCTGCAGCCAGTTTGGACGCGCGCGTGGTCCGACCCAGCGGTCCAGCTCGGCGGCGTTCATACGATCGGCGGATAAACGGAAACTCCATTTCGGGCGATTTTCGCCGTCGACAATATTATTTTCCGTGATGGAGCCCGACCAGGTGCCCCCGAATCCATCGACTTTGGTTAGGTCCACGGAACGCTGTCCATCTTTCCAATTCAGAGTGCTTTCTTGCACGGCGAGAGGCTGGTTCAGTCCCGCGACCGCGAGTTTCGCTTTGTTAAAGAGGATCCTGCCGTTCCAGCGGCCGTTGAAAGGCCTCTGCCATTCCCATCGCGTTACCGCGAGCGCGTCTCCGGTCAGCTCCCATCCATGGTTTATTGGACGCCCGAAAGCCGCGACGGCTTTCAGCACCTCTTCGACTCTTTGCACGCGGCCTTCGATGCTGATGCTACCTGTTTGCGCCTTTAGATCCTGATTGAGGGTGATATCCGCGGCATTATCCATCAGCGTTGCCATCCGCCGCTTTTTTGGCGCGACGACGTCGCGGGCCGCGCCGCCAAGAGCCACCCGGACCGGTTCAGACACAAGCATGTTTCGCTCGCGTCCAAGGCGCACGAGACCGATGCGCAGGGGGACTTTCAAGCTTGGCACTTTCACAACACCGCCGTTGCTGGAGAAGGCGGCACTTTCGAGTTCGAGCGGCCAGCCGCGCATAGTCATGGCGCCGGTGAAAAATTGCTCCGCCGAGATTCCATCGTCGACGCCCGGATGAAACGCTCGATACCAAGCGAGCAAGTCGGTCGCCTGGATTCCTGATGAATCCAGTTGGAGCACGAAGCTGGGCGCCGGCCCGGTGGCATAACTTGCCGCGCCCCGGAGATTCGACCGCGGGCCTTCGATGGTCATTTCTTCCGCGCGCACGGTTCCCGCAGCCACGTTCCAGTGGCCTTTGACGCCGAGTCTCAGCCGGGGATTGTCGGTTCGCTCAATCAAATCCCAGCGATGGATTTGCGTGGCGCGGGCTTCTGCAGAAAATGTCCATTGACCGGGTGGCGTCTCGGCGGTTAGTCCCGATCCCGCGTCCGATGTGCCGCTCTTCAATGAACCGTCGAGAGTAAACACGCCTCGCATGCCGTAATCACGCCCGCGGAGCAGCCGGAACAAGTCGGCGAGCGAGACATCTTGCCAGTGCACGGTGATTTGCGCAGGCTGCAGCCGCGCCGACGTACCTGCGACGTCGCCTTGCACTTTTACGGTTCCGGCGGATTGCAGCTCCACGCCGCTGCGCCACGGTTGCGCCTCGAGGCGCAATTGCCAGCGCCCTGGAGCAACCTGGTCGACCCTTCCTGAAACGCTCGTGAGAGCAAAGGGAAGTTTGTCTTCCGTATTTTTGAAATTAACCCGGCCTTCATCGAAATCGATTCTCACCAGCCGGTTGACTGGAGCGGTCGCCGACGGCGGTCCGTAGACGCGTGCGGGAGCATCCATGGCGGCTTTCGCGGGAGGGAGCCAGCGCTCCAGGTTCCATCTTCCCTGGTTGTTGCGTACAAGGATCAAGCTCGGCCGGCTCAGCGAAAGGGTGCCGAATTCGAAATGACCACGGAGCAAACCGGTCCACCGGAGTCCAGCAGACAAGTTTTCCGCGCGCAGAAAATATTCGTTGCCGAACGCGGGATCTTCGCCAACCGACACTTGTTCCGCATACAGCCGGGGAGCGGGCAGAAATTGCACCGCGAAATGTCCCACTTCGACCGGACGCCCGAATGCCTTTTCCAATTGGCCGGTCAAGTACACGTCCACGCGGTGCGTGCGGACGAGCAAGGACACGCCAATCTGCAGGGCCACGAGCAGCGCCACAATCGTAAGCGCCAGCTTCCACCACTTGCGAAGCACTTTCATGTTATCCGGAAGTTTCGCAGACTGGCCGGGAAATGAGAAGCAACTGCGAGCCGGACTGCGGTCTGCTTTTGTTTCCTTCCAGCGGCCAGCCTTCCAGGCACCTTTCAAAGAAAAGCTGCCAGACAAAAGCGACGGACATCAATGCACGGTATGCAACATCCGGCTCCAGCGCGTCCGGGCGGGAAGGTGAGCGAGCGTGTCAAAGACGCCGACCAGCCTTTGGATAAAGGTGCTTTGCGTGTAGTCGTTGCTCGTTGCGTTCACCGACCAATAAATCAGGAACGGCCGGCCCATAATCGCGCTGCGGTCGACGAAGCCCCAGTAGCGACTGTCCGAGCTGTGGTCGCGATTGTCGCCCATGGCAAATAACTTGCCAGCAGGCACGACGATTTCGTCGCCTTGCACGTAGCTGCGAAGCGTTTCCCGCCAACCCGATTCCGGAACAACTTGAGGAGAGATCATCTGATCCCGCCGTGGCGGAAACGAAGTGTTGAAAGGATCGTAGTTCAAGTTCGCCGCCGCGTCGTGCACCACGTACGGCTCATTCAGCGGCTTCCCGTTGACGTACATCTGCTGGTCCACCATCTTCAAACGGTCGCCGGGTAATCCGATGACGCGCTTCACAAAATGCTGATGGTCCGCGTAGGGATACTTGAAGACGATAATGTCGCCGCGCTCGAGCGGCCGGTAAGGAAGCAGCTTCTCGTACCAGGCTCCACTGCCGCCGAAGATGAACTTGTTGACTAGCAAATGATCGCCGATCAGCAGCGTCCCCTCCATGGAAGCGGACGGAATTTTGAAGGCTTGAACGATGAAGCTGGTCCCGAACAGGGCCAGCAGCACGGTGACCAGCAACGATTCCAGATATTCGGAAATCGTCGTCGGGTCCTCGTGGTGCTCTTCTTTTTTCGGCTCTGCCGGCGCAACCGGGGCTCCCGGTTCTTCGACCTTCAGGGCAGTCTCTTCCGTCATTCGCTCCCAGCCTTTCCGCTTCCCCCGCAGGTCACACTTTTTTCCAGGAGTTCCATCGCGCTTCGCGCCGCCCGCTGCTCCGCTTCTTTTTTTGTGCTTCCTTCACCGCTGGCCATTCGTTCTCCATTGATCCAAACTTCCACCTGGAAGATTTTCTGATGATCAGGACCACTTTCGCCCGACAACCGGTATTCGGCGGGGGGGGTCCCGCGTCCCTGCAAAAATTCTTGCAGTGCGGACTTGCGGTCGGAGTCGGCGATTCGCTCACCGCGCTCTTCGAGCGCCTGTTCGAACAGCAAGCGCTTGAGCATCTCGCGCGTTGGCCCCAGCCCGGCGTCTGCGTAAACCGCGGCGACAACCGCTTCGAACGCATCCGCGAGGAGCGCAGGCTTTTCCCGGCCACCTGACTTTTCCTCCCCGCGCCCAAGCCGCAAGTGCTCGCCGAGTTTCACACGCCTTGCGGCCTCGCAGAGAGAGTGCGCGTTCACCAGTCGAGCCCGGCTTTTAGAGAGCTGGCCCTCGCTCCATTCGGGAAAGGATTCCAAGAGATATTCTCTCGTGAGCAACTCCAAGACGGCGTCTCCCAGGAATTCGAGCCTTTCGTTATCCTGGATGGCGGCCGCCTCGGCGGATTCTTCCTTGTGCTCTGAACGCAACTCCGGGGCGGCGGAGCTGTGCGTCAAAGCGCGCTCGAGGAGTTCCGGCTTTTTAAACTGATAACCGAGACGTTCCTGGAGTTGGTCTACGTCACCTTGAGTCATTACCTTGAACAATGCGTCCTTGAACCGTGAACAGTTCTTGCGCGTCCAGCGGTGGCGATTATTTGGGCGCGCTCAATTGCGTGGCGCCCAGCTTTTTCGCCTCATCGGCGCCGTTCTTGCAGGTCGGTTGCAAACTGCCAGGAATTGCCGCGCATTTGGTGAACGCCGTCACGGCAGCGTCAAAATGCGAAGTCTTCTCGTCCGCGATTGCCAAGACATAGAAGGTCACCGGGTCGGCCTCAGGATTTGGATCAACCTTTGTGGAGGCCTCAAATTCCGGAATCGCATCGTCATATTTGCCACGGCGGAAATAGACGAGACCCAACCCGCTATGGGCCATGGCCAACGTCTGGTTCTTGGCAAGACTGAATTGTGCGTCCGTCATCGCATCCGGCTTGGGAATCGTGGGAGTGAGCTCGATCGCGGACTTGGAAAACTTTTCCGCCTTATCCAATTGCGCCGCGGCGTTTGGCATACCCGAGTTCCAAGCCCGCGGAAGCGTCTGCCCGAGGATCGCAAGCGTCTGCACATCGTTAGGAGCAAGAGCGACGTCCTTCTCACCAGCATCTTGCATTTTCTGTATGTCATTTGCCGCAAGATAGAGTTTGACGAGGTTCGAATACACTGGTGCGAGATAGCGACTCTGCGGGTATTTCTGCAAAAACGCTTCGCCCGCTTGAGTTTTCTTGACTCCGTCCGTCATGGCGATGCTGTCGAACGCTTTGAACGCGGCATCTTCCTCCGCGTTTACCGGAGGCGCCGGCGTATCGAGCGTCAGCGTATTGGCCTTGTCTTTGTCAGTCTGTTGCTGCGCGGGCGGCGAACTTTGGCCGCTCTGCCCACTTTGACCGCTGCCGCTCTGCGTCGCGGCCCCAACGCATGCCACTAAGAACAATCCTGCAAAAGCCCCCGCTCCGATCCACTTCAGCCACGTCCCCTTCATTTCCCACCTCCTGCGCATCTTCAAGTCGTCGCTCGAGTCCGAAGGCTCAAGGTTCTTCTTGTACTTCTTCCCAGGTTCTCTCCCTCGCCGTTCTTAACTCTAAGGCCGCTCGACTGGTTTCTCAAGATTGACGGCTTCGAGCCCCTTTTGAGCGGCCTGCCTTGCCTGGTCCGGTCCTCCCGGCACGGCGAGCGCTGCCTGAAACTCGCTTTTGGCGAGCCCCTGCTGTCCTTCCTCATCATAAATCCGCGCCAGATAAACATGCGACCACGTCAAAACCATGGGGTCCTGCGCCGCAGCTTGCTTTCCGGTGGTCAGCCTGCCAAAAACTTCCTTCGCGCGCGGGCCATCGTGATCGAGTAGCGCCACCAATCCCAAACCGTACCACGCACGTACCTGGTCCGGATATTTGGCCAGCACTTTTTGAAAGGATAGCTCCGCGGCTCGGGGATTTTTCTCGGAGATTCGCCGCTCGCCATCTGTCAGCGACGCGATAGCATCGGCATCGTTGGGAACTGTCGTTGGCTGAGCCACTTTGTGCCGGGTCATTTCTTCGCCGGCAGGGTCGTCCGCGTTCTGCCCGCGATCCGCTGGGGCAAACTGAATCCCCGCTATCCGCTTCAACTCCGCGGGCAAATTAATCCCTCTCACAAGGTCGGGAAAATACAGGGCCATGGAGGGCTCGGAACTTTCGTACTTGGCCAATCCAAGGAAGATCGGCTTTACGAACAGGTAGCCATCCGCGTCATCGCGGTCCATCGCCGCTTCCCTTTCGCCAGGAGATAGCCGCTTCAGTTTTAACTCCACCGCCCGCACCAGGCACTCGGCGAAGTAGGACGAAAAATCATCTTTCAAGTCCGGCGCAAGGCGGGGCGCCTGCGCGGCTTTTTCGTAGAGCTGCCGTTTCACGGCCAGAACATGGGGGTATTGCTGGGGGAGCGGATCGAGCAGGAAATGCAAGAAGGCATGCCTGACGATGTCCGTCGGGATGTCATCCGAGCCGCTTAGAACGACGGAGTAATGCTCGCCGGAATTCCGAACGTTTGTGATACGTCCGACTAGAGGCTCGATGATGACGATAAATGTGCGCGGAGTCGTGGGATCCTGAAGCTGCCGGAGATAACCCGAAGCCACAAAAACTATCTGCGATACTGGGTCATGAACTTTTTCAATTTCCCGATTGTAGATGGGCTGCAGATCTCTCCAGAGGCGCCCGATTTTTTGCTCTTCGTAATAGTTGGCGAGAATTTCGCTGAAACCATCGAGCGCCAGCACTTCCGTTGGCATGTCGTCTCGCCGAACAGTCATAAGGAACTTGGGCGCGGGGCCGGAGAGCAGCCCAAACCAGATGTAGCGCGAGAGTGTGGCTCCCGTGTCGCGAACTTCGTGCTCCTTGTAGAATTCCCGAACGGCATCTACCGCCGGCCCCTGCTGATGCTGCATCTGCTCACGAAGGCGGGCGCGCAGCGGATGCCAGTTCTCCGCGCTGACCTTGGATTCAAATCCCGCCGCCAACAGGGCGCACATGGTCGTGAACATGGCCTCGCTGCCATCCACGGTAATGTTAGTGGTGGGCGCCGTTCGACGGGGCGCTGGGGGTAAGGGCATCTGCCCGCTCGCCGCTAGCGGTTCGAGCAGAAAGACTGCTGCCGCGCACAACCCGGCCAACACCATTCGCTGAAATTGTTTTGTCATGATCTCTGCCGCAGTTCTCTCTTGCAACCGCTTCTTCAACCTCTGAAAAGGAGTAGACGCCCGAGTCTGTCTCCCAACTTCTCCACCAAAGTTCCCTGGGGCGCACACTGTCCTGTGGCAACCCTGCAGCATCTTGTCAATTTACAAGCGCACTTCCCATCCGTCAAGGAATCAGGAGTTCGACCCAGCCAGGCGCTATCCAACTCTTGCAACGCTCGCGAGCATCTGGTAACAGTGAGGATGCGTTCAAACCCACATTGGGATGGCTCGACCGTATGCGTTCCCCTCTCATGAAAGGAGCGGAGATTATCCTTGGTGTCTGCGCCCTTTGGGGGACATTGCCCTCGGCTCTCGACGCCCAGCTCGTTCCGAACGATGTCGCGGATGTCGCGCTGCGAGCGGAACATTCTGCGGCTCAGTCTTCCGCGCCAGAGTCGGCTCCGGCCGCAACGCCGTCTGGAAAGGTCCGTCTTTTGCAAGAAGTTCAGCTTACTGGGGATTCCTCCTGGGTTGACACCGGCATCGATGTTCAGGCTGGTGAACACGTGGTTGCTACCGCTACAGGAAACCTACGGTACGCCGATCAGCAGACCGACACATCTCCCGCAGGCATTGCCCGAGGCTTCAAAGACCTGCTCCGGATTCTGCCATTCAACGAAGCCGGTCGTGGTGCGCTCATTGCGCGTATCGGAGACAAAGACACCTCGCAACCCTTCCTAATCGGCGCCAAACGCGACCTCGTCTCGCCTTTATCGGGCCGCCTCTCCGTCGGAATCAATCAACTTAGCTCCGACACCGGGAACGGCACGTATTCGGTGCGCATCGAGATTTACCCCGCCGATGCGAGCGGGGTCCTCTTCACTGCCAAGGCCGTGCCGTCGATCCCCGGCGTCGATGAGAATCTTTTCTCCAAGATCCCGCGCCGCATTTGCGATAAAGCCGGCGACCCCGGCGACATGGTCAACTTCCTGATCCTCGGCTCCCAGGAGGCGATGGAAAAAGTGTTCACCGCCGCCGGATGGGTTAAAGTCGATGCCAACCTCAAAGAAACCGTCCTCAACGGTTTCCTTGCGAGCATGTCCAAAGAGTCCTATCTCACTATGCCGATGAGCCCGCTCTACCTCTTCGGCCGTCAGCAGGATTATGGGTGGGCTCACGCGGAACCCATCTCTGTGGTCGCTTCACGCAATCATTTGCGCATTTGGAAGGCGGGCTTCGAGGTCAACGGGCGGACGCTGTGGGTCGGCGCCGCCACGCATGATATCGGCTTCGAAAGGGATCAGCGTAACAACGGCCTTACGCACAAGATTGATCCCAGCATCGACCTCGAGCGCGAGTACGTGGAAAAAACGCTCACGTCCACGGGGCTGGTTGCGGAACTCACGCACGTCCTGCCTAAGAATCCCATGCAAGAGGCAAAGACCGCGACCGGCGGTAGTTTCCACTCCGACGGCCAGGTCCTCGTTTTGAAGCTTGGCGAATCGCCGAAACAGTAGTGAACGTATCCTTTCAGGGGGAATCTAAAGCTCTGCCAAACCCCACCACAGCAAGCCCTGGGGCCTCTAGAATCTATCTAACTAACTGTAATTAATAGACTTATATTCAGACTCAAGGATTTACTGAACATGTTCAGAATTGTTCTTGACAAGTCAGGCGCACCCGACTTATGATTTGAACATGTTCAATACCTCCGCTCTTTCTTCCAAAGCTCAGCTCACCCGCTCCCACATCCTTTCCACCGCTCTCCGCGTCTTTCGCGAGCGCGGCCTCGAAGCGGTCACGATGCGCGAACTGGCCTCTGCTGCGGGAGCCTCCCTCGGCTCTGCCTACTACTATTTTCCCAGTAAGGAAGCCATTATTCAGGCTTACTACGACGATGTTCAGGCCGAACACGCTCGACGGGTGACCGCAGCTCTCGCCGAAAGGCGCCTGGATCTCAGAGATCGCCTCCGTACCGCCTTCCACGCAAAGCTCGATATTCTTCAAGGAGACCGCAAACTCCTTGGCGCGCTGTTTCGCTACACGGGTGAGCCGCAACACCCGCTGTCCGCCCTCGGCGATGGCACGCGCAAGAATCGCCAGCAGAGCATGTCCGTTTTTCATGCAGCACTCGGCGACGAGCGTTTCCCGGACGACATTCGCGCCGTTCTGCCCTCAGCTCTTTGGGCGTTGCATATGGGCATCATTCTCTACTTCATCTACGACGAATCGCCGGAGCAGCAGCGCACTCGCAGGCTTGTTGACGGTGTCCTCACCTTGGTCGTCCGCATCCTCGCTCTCGTACAGTCTTCCCTGTTAAAGCCCGTCCGCGGAACCATCCTTGCGCTCCTCCGCGACGCCGGCCTTCTGCCGGAACCGGATTCCCCGCAAGTGCTCTCGTTTCAGGAGTCACAACCATGACCACGAACTCATCCAATCAACCGAATCATACCCCTCAGCAGAATGGCTACAATCCAATCACGTTCGACGACTTACCAAGACCGGCGCAGTCTTCCACCGAGGATCTCCTTCGCAGCCTTACCAATCCCGTGCCTCGTTGGGCCGTGGCGCCTCTTTTTGGCTTCGTTTTCTTCTCCACCGAAAGAATGCCGTTCCTCGCGCCGTTAACGATCCTGATTCTGCTCAGTTGCCTGCTCTCGCGCATGGAAAATGATGTGCGCAAAATCGCCGCTGTCCCTTTGACTCTTTCCGCCATCAAGCTCTCTTTCGCAATGTCCTCTCAACTGGCTTACAATTTTTGGGTTCCGGGAGCGCCTGGTAGTTCAAATGATGTCGGCTTTTTGTGGCTGCCGATATTCTTCTCCGCTTGCCTCATCTTCATCCCCGTGCGCGAGAGCGTAACATTCAGGATCGTTCTCGCCGCTTCTTGCTTGCTCCTTGCGTCCGGACTTCTCCCCGGACAAGGGTTCCTTTGCATTTTCTATCTGATTGACTACTTACTCTTCATCGCGATTGTCGTCGGCATCTTCGTGGATTTGAAGACGCACCTTCCAACTCAAGGCCGGTCTCGTCTCGGTGCAGCACACTAGCTGATTGGGCAACGGCCAAGTCCGCCAGAAACAACGAAAGGCGGCGCCTCGAATCTCTCAGGCGCCGCCTTACTGTTTCGAGATGAAGCCTCATCCGCCGTCCGCGCATCTATCCAATCGGTTACGCGGGACACGTTGCCCTGCTTAGCTTGCCCTGGTTCCCTCTCGCCCGTTGCGTTGCCTAGAAGCGAAGCAAGTTGCCCTGGGTTGGAGTATGATGGCCGCCGCCGAGCACCCAGCAACCGGCCCGTCAACAATTTCCGGAGCCCCTGATGCCAGTAACCAAGCCGCTCAATGAAACGGCCCGCCTCGCTGCTCTTGAACGCTACGCTATCCTCGATACCGACGCCGAAGAATGCTTCGATGATCTGACGCAGCTTGCCTCGTTTATCTGCAAAACTCCCATCGCTTTAATCTCTTTGGTCGGCGGCGACCGCCAATGGTTTAAATCGCGCGTAGGCTTGGCGGCTACGGAAACGCCTCGTGAAGTCGCCTTTTGCTCGACGGCGATTCTGCAATCCGATATTTTTGTAGTTCCCGACGCGCTTAAGGACGAGCGCTTTCGCGATAATCCTCTAGTCGTCGCCGACCCGCACATCCGCTTCTATGCCGGCGCCCCTCTGATCAACGAGGATGGCTACGCCCTCGGCACGCTTTGCGTCGTCGATCAGTCTCCACGCGAACTGGCGCCTGAGCAAAGGGACGCCCTCAAAGCCCTGAGCCGTCTAGTGCTGGCCCAAATGGAATTCCGGCGCAACTTGATCCTTTTGAAAGAAGCCCTCAGCGACCGCACCAAAGAAGAGCATGAACGCGAACAAGAACTCCTCAAGGTGCAAGCTACGTTGATGCGCGTCCTCGGCCTGCGTCATTCCGTCTCGGCCAGTAAGCCTTAACGAGTGGCTCAGAGAGCTATGCCGGACCGCATTCCGGCACGTCCCTCCCTGTGAACTCTGTGTCCTCCGCGCTGTGTAAAACACTTTCTTTTCAAATGTGGACCGCGAATCTACCAGAAGAATAGGGTTGTACGTTTCGTTCTCAGAGGCGCCTCGGTCCCGCATTTTTGGCAACTAAGCGGCTCCAACAGCACGACGCAAGACTTCCCGCGAAATATTCGCCCCGCTTACAACCAATACGGCGTTGTCGCCATAATCCGAGCCCGCGTTCAGCAGCGCCGCCGTACTCGCCGCGCCCGCTGGCTCGGCCAAGACATGCTCTTCGACCAGCAGAGTCTCAATCGCGCGCAGCATCTGCTCCTCGCTCACAAGCACCACGTCGTCAACCAGGTTTCTAATGTCTCCAACATTCGCAGCGTCAGGAGTGCGGGTCGCCAATCCGTCGGCAATTGTGTCGCACGTCTCCGTCCCCACAACTCTGTTTTCCTTCCACGAGCGAAAATATGCCGGCGCACGTTCCGCCTGCACGCCGATGATCTTTACGCGTGGCGCAAGCTGTTTCGCCGCCGCCGCAATCCCGCGAATCAATGCGGTATCGCCCATGGGCACGACGATCGTGCCCGTCTCCGGGAGCTGTTCCAGAATTTCACATCCGATAGTCCCCGGCCCGGCCGGCAAGTCGGCATCCGTCGCGTCATTCAAGAAATAAACGCCCGGCCGCTTGGCGTACTCCGCCGCTAATTCAAACGCACCCGCCAAATCCGCACCGCCGCTCTCGACAATTTCCGCTCCCAGCGAAGCAATTCGCCCACGCTTTACGGGATTGCACGCAGTCGGCAGGAAAATTCGGGCCCTCAGACCAAGCAGCCTCGCGGCGTACGCCACCGCTGCCCCATGATTCCCGGTACTCGAAGCAATCACCTCCTCGACGGCGCCCTTCTGCAATCTCTGCGCCAAGGCAAACAAAGCCCCGCGCACCTTGAACGACGCGGTTGGCAACTCCACCTCCAATTTCAAGTAGACGCGCTTCCCCGCCCGCCCACTCAAAAATGGCGCCGCGATCAAGCGCGTAGCCGCAAAATATTTCTTGAGAAACTCTTGCGCCTTTCGTATGGATGCTAGTTCTGGCTGGATTTGCAAATGCTCCTCACACCCCAACGTATCGAACCTCTCCGGGCTTGATTGTATCAAGGGCAGCCAAACACTCAGCTACGTGCGGCAGCATCCACCAAAAGGTTCACTTGAGCTGCGTGAGGACAAGCGCCTTAGCCTCTTCGAGCGCAGCAATGGCTGCCTCGCGGGTTACGGTGGGAAAGTGGTCGAGGAATTCATCAAGGGTCTGACCACCCTCGAGGTAGTCCAGCAGCGCTTGAAACGGCACTCGGGTCCCTGCCAACACGGGCACTCCGCCGAGAATCTCCGGATTTTTCACGACGATGCCGGAGGCCATGAATTTACTCTCTGCCGCGAGTCTATCAAGAAACGAAAAACTGACAAAGGCCCATCCTCGAACCGCCCTGTGCGTTCGGATTCGTCACCAAGACTCATCCCTCTCGTGCCAACTCTCACGCCTGCAGCCGTCCCTTCGGGCTAGTGATCCTGCCTGCTCTCCAGCAGGGCGCTCAGAAGGCTGGCGAGTTGCGATTCCTGCCGCAAAACAGCCGGTTTATGTTCGGACGCGCCATCGCCGTTGGTGAGTCGTGCAAGGTTGGCGGCCAAATTCTTCACCGCCACATCGCGCGGAACATAGGTTCGATCTGATGGCGTCACGGCCTCCCAGCCCGATTCCGTTCGCCGCAATTCCCATCGAACTTTTTCGTGCCGGCGCTTTACTTGCGTACTTCCGCCGCCGATCAACACCTTCGAATCAACCACCAGAAGCGCCCAACCATGGTCGCGCTTTACTGCCACCCGCTCTACGCGGAATTGCTCGAAGATGACCATTGGCAACTGCGCCTTCAATGGATCGTCGGTCCGCAAAACGCTTCCATACGCGTCGCTCAATTCGGAAATTCCTTCCGCCACTTCCTCGCGCGTCGGCGGTTTATTTCCTGCGGCAATAATCACGCTCGCGGGTATTTCGAGCGCCGCGTCGGCGTTCTTCGTTACAGGCG
>Ga0210405_10001934_pt1 | contig 22291 bp, 17 predicted proteins | sample IncBWH11MmetaG_FD_155492 | JGI IMG/M metagenome (GOLD analysis project Ga0210405, IMG submission 155492) | Forest soil microbial communities from Barre Woods Harvard Forest LTER site, Petersham, Massachusetts, United States - Inc-BW-H-11-M | ecosystem: Environmental > Terrestrial > Soil >... | reverse complement strand
CAGATGAACCCGTCTCGCTGGGAGGCCTGCGCCGTGACATCGGTCTACTACGAGATCCGGGTAACTGGGATCCTTCCGCCAGAGGCGCTGCTCGACTTCGAACGGCTCACGGTCGCTGTGGGGCGTATCGAAACTGTTGTGCACGGTACGCTCCGAGATCAGGCTGCCCTGTCCGGCCTGCTCGCCAGGCTTGCGGCGTCAGGCATAGAGATCGCGGCCCTGCGTCGTTTCCCTTGGTTTGAACCGGCCTCGTGTGAGCGCGCAATACCGGATGTTACGGCAGCTGATCCACCGACGGTCCGTTTTCCAGGCGCGGCATAACCCGAATCGCCGCGCGACTCGCAAGCGTCCTGGGGATGTCGCCGATCGCTCCCGTCAGGCGTTGGTCGCTGCTGTTGCTGTCACCGTTGCTGTCGGTCGCCGCTGGCGTGAATACTCCTATGGCGGGTTCGGGGAAGCCACCCGCGCTTCCGCCCGCCTTCTGGTCCCGGATCAAGCGTCGGGCTAGCCTCGGCGGACGGCTGGTGGCGCCCAGGTGCCGTTGAGCACGGGTGCTTTCGGCGAGTAGAGCCGCATCGTGATGCCGAGCGGGCCGTTCGGCGCGGGCAGCCAGTTGGCTTCTTTATCCGGGCCGGGCGAGGTGTGCTGAATGTAGAGGTCGAGTGACCCGTCTGCGTTGTACTGGAGCGGGTCGCGGTCGCCGATCGCGAAGCGGTTCAGGGAGTTCGCGGCCTGGAAGCCCTCGGCGTCGTACATGGTGACCGACCAGAACGCGTGCACTGGCGGGAGCTCGGACTGGTCGAAATGCAGGACGTAGTCGTTGTCCCCGGTCAGAGGCCTGCCGTCAGCGTCGGCCATCAGGATCGGGTACACGGCGTCCTCGGCCGAGTTCGCGCCCAGGCCGACCATCGCGACGATGGCGCGCTTGACGTAGAAGTTGCCGTACACGCCCATGGTGTCGATGTTCATCTGCCAGCCGTTGACGACTTTCGCGATCCGGGGGAATGCCTGCGCCATGGCCTGCAGTGCAGCGGCGGGCACGTCGTGCAGGGCGCTTTGGATGGCGGGGTCGAGGTCGGCGAACCTGGCCCCGGCCACCAGGCCGAGGCGGCGCATCTGGGCGATGAGGGACCAGTCCGTCAGGTGCGGCGGTTGCAGTGTCATCAGACCGAGGCCGTAGTCGAAGAAGTCCTCCGCGGACATCCTGTTGACCTGATCGAGCGGCGGGGTCTCCATGTCGACGCCCGGGTCGGTCACGGCGGTCACCGGCGGGGCCTGGCCGCCCCAGCGGGCGAGCGGGGTGACACGGAACGCGCCCTGGATCTTGTGCACGGTCGGGTAATCCGCCGGGCCGTTGGTCTGGGTCCGCCCGATGATCCACACGTACGGTGTGGGCGAGTCGATCCGGTCGACATCGCCGGGCAGGTCACCCTGCCATCCGGGCGGGATCACGGCCCAGTTGCCTGCCTCGGTGCCCGTGGTCCGCTGACCGGGCACGGCGAACACGTCGGTCCACATGTCATACATCGGCAGCTCGTAGTACCGGCCGTCGGGATCGGCCCCGGCCGAGACGACCACCGGGCCGCCGGTCAGGTCGAGCCACGCGGAGGAGTACAGCGTGTCGAAGTTCGGCCGCACCACGGTCTTGAAGTCGGCGGGCGGGAACTGGCGGATATGCGAGAACGTATTCATCGGCCCGAAGCCCGGCCGCTTGCCAGGCTCGATGTTGGTGGCCTGCCTCCGGGTCACGTCCATCGTGACCAGCGGGTACAGGTAGATGTAGGCGTTAATCCCCACGTCGCGGGTCTCAGCCGGATCGCCGTTACCAGTCATGTCGGTCTCCTTGGTACCTGCCCGCTGGCTAGCTAAGCCTCGTTCATGATGCCATCGTGCTTAATGGCTGGGATCACTGGGCAGGGTGAAGGCTGCCCGTTCCCGGCGAGAAAGGCCCGTCGAGACGCCCTTAGTTCGTCGGTCAAGAGCTGACCAATCGGAGCTGAGGCGAGGCGGCTGCATCGCACCCCGGACTAGGCGGGTGAGACTACCGTGGCAGCTCCGTCCGGCAGTGGCGGCACCGGGCTGCCATCACGGACGGTGGTGCCGGCGGCAACATGCCGCGCGCAAGTAGCCGCCATTATGCGCGCCTCGCGATCAAGTCCGGACGGACCGGGAACCCGTACAGGTCCGGGCGATCTGGCCCTGGGGCAAGAGCGGCCGTCACAGCACGGGTGGGTGGCTGGAGGCGATGTGCCGCCGCAAGACGTCGGCGGCGAGGTCGGCGTCTTGCTCGCTGGTGGAGACGTGAAAGGAGAGGCGGAGGCGGCCAGCCCGGGCCGATCCCTTGATCCGCGCGGCGGTCATGGCTTCGGCGGCGGCGCCGTCAGTGGCTAGTGACACGATCGCAGAGTCTCCAGGCTCCAGGCCGATTCCGGCGCGAAACCGGTTCGCCAGGCCAAGGGCGTGCCGGTGCAGGGACTGAGTGCCCACCTGGGCGAGCAGCCGCACGGCCGGGGCGGCGGCAACCCAGGCGTGCCACGCAGGGGAGACGTCGAAGCGGCGGGCGTCGCTGGCCAGGCGCAGCGGGCCGCCGTAGATGCTGGACCACGGGTCATCGCCGGCATACCAGCCCGCGTAATGCGGTGTCAGGTCGTCGATCAGCGTGGGGTTGACGGTGAAGTAGGCGGTGCCTCGGGGGGAGAGCAGCCATTTGTATCCGCCGCAGGCGGTGTAGGCGAAGCGGCTCGCGTCGACCGGCAGCCACCCGACGGCCTGGGTGGTGTCCAGCAGCACCCTGGCCCCGGTGGCGCGGCTGGCGGCGTGCAGGGCATCCAGATCAGCGACACGCCCGTCCGCAGACTGGACCGCGGAGACCGCGACCAGCGTGGTGCGGGAGGTCACGCACTCTGCTATGCGATCCAGCGGCACCTCCCGGACGCGGATCCCGCGGCCCGACTGGGCGCAGAAGGGGAACAGGATGCTGGTGAAGTCACCGGTGGCGGTCAGCACCTCGCTGCCGGCGGGCAGGTTGGCCGCGATGAGCCCGGCGAACACCGACACCTGGCTCCCCACCGCCACCGCGGAGGGATCCACGCCGACCAGGTGGGCATAGGCGGACCGGGCTGCGGCCACAGGCACGTCATACGCAACCGCGTCGGCGGTGCCGGCCCGCCACTGCGCCAGCGCCTGCTGAAGTGCCGCCCAGCTGCGCCGTGGCGGCAGACCGAAGGCGGCGGTGTCCAGGTAGATCACGTCCGCGGCGAACTCGGCCCTCGCCGCCGCCATAGTGACGGGCCTGGGGTCTGGCGCGGCGGCATCAATCTCCATTCTCTCTCCTCTATCTCGCGGCGGCAGTGAGCAGGGGGGCCGGCCGCCGGGACCCGGCGCAGTGCCAGCAGCAAGCCCATTAAGCTGGCCACCGCGACCGGCAGCCACGGCACGCCGCTGCCGCGCTGGACCCATCGCGGGGTGGTCGGCGTCCGGGAGTTCCCGGCCACGACGGTGGTCAGCCCCTGAGCTGCCGGTCAGCGACCGCGCCCGCATCAGCGCCGGTCACCCGGTGCCGTGATCTGTTTCCCAGCCGGGCCGGGCGAGACGTCCGTCCTGCGGTCTGAGCGGGGCATTACTGGCTTGGGAGCATCAGCGGCGTGGCCGTGCCCGGGTCGGCGGGACCCATGAGCGAGACCATCGTGCCGCGATCGGCGGGACCCAGCAGCGGGGTAACGGTGGCCGGGGCGGCCGGGCCCATCAGCGGGGTAGTGGTGCCCGTGGTGGCGGGGCCCATCAGCGGCGTGGCCGTGCCCGGGTCGGCGGGACCCATGAGCGGGACCGCTGTACCTCGCACACCGGCTCGGTCAAGGATGAACCTGGGCAGGGAGATCTCCGGGACCTCGACGTCTGGATATGGACTCCGGGTGTTCATTACGTTTCCTTTCCGTGGACCGGGCCCACGCCCGGCGTTCAGTTCTGCGGGCGGATGACCCTCCTGGTAGAGCCCGGCGGCCACGAGCTGGCTGGCGAGCACGACGGGGGTGCGCTGGCCGGCGCCTGGCCGGGCCGCCGCCTCCTTGAGCACATCGATCTTGAGCTGCACTGTTTTCTCCTGCGCTGAGTGCTTCACCGGGCACCGGCTGCCGGGGTTTCCGCCACGGCAGTGCCCGGCGCCGCAGCGGCGATGAGCGGGCCGGTGGCTGGCCGCGGCGTCCGCCGGGCTCTGGCCAGCGCGGACATGGACGTGATGTGCAGGGCGAACAGCAGCGGCACACCGGCTGTCACGATCAGCGCGAGCGGGAGCTCGAAGATCGGTGCGGCGGACGGCGTGACGTTGACCAGCTGGAATCCGGTGAGGGCGCCGAGGGTCAGGGCCACGACCAGATCGGTCATGCCGAACGCGTTGTGCCATAGGGCGGCGCGGCGGCCCGTGCCCCGCGCGAGCCTGTACGCGACCAGCGGCGCGGCGATGCCGGCGGCGATGTCGCCCAGGCCCGCGGGCAAGGCGAACAGCGCGGGCAGATGACCGAGGGCCATCATGATCAGGAAGACCACCCCTTCCACCCGGAACAAGTGCGGGTACTCCAGGCGGCTCGCCAGGCCCGGTGCGGTCAGGGCGCGCTGGACCACCGGAATCCGGCGCAGGGCCAGCAGTGTGCCGAAGAAGCCGGCCACCGCAATCGGCAGCCACGGCACCCCGTGGCCGAGCCTCGTGTTGTACCAGCCATGACCCGCGATCACCGCGGTGGCGGTGAACCAGCCGCCGAGCACGGCGGCCGCGGCCCCGGCCAGCAGCGCCGCGCGCCGCCGGCCCAGGCCGGCGCGTTTCGCGCCGCTGTACAGCACGACACAGGTCGCAGCCGCGATCGCGGCGGTCGCCGCGATGGTGATCGCCCCTATGTAGGCAGGCGGGTCGTACATGACATCCTCCTCCAGTTAACTATCTACAAGCTACTATGTTGACGATAGTATTTGTCAACTAGTATTCTGGAGGGCATGACCCGGAACGTTCGCACCTACGACCACATCTGCGCGGTTGCACGGGCTCTAGAGCAGGTCGGCGACCGGTGGAGCCTGCTAGTGATCCGTGACCTTCTCACCGGCGCCAAAAGGTTCACCGACCTGATGGACCGCCTCGGCGGGATCACCCCCAAGACCCTCAGCCAGCGCCTGCGCGAGCTTGATGACGCGGGAATCGTCACCGCCGACCGCCAGCCGGGCCGGCGGGAGGTCTGGTACCGGCTCACCCCGGCCGGAGCGGAGCTCGGGCCCGTCATCGACACGCTCGGCTGGTGGGGGCTACAGCACGCCTGGCGCCGGCCCCACCCCGGCGAGCCGCTGCACGGCGAGCACCTGCTCCGCAATGCCATCCGGGCCATTGACCGCGCCACCGACGACCATGAGCCAGCCCGCTGGCACTTCCGCCTCGACGGCGCGGACTACCTGGCCGAAAGCGACGGCCGCCAATGGTCACTCGCCGCAGAAGCCCCGTCCGCACCAGCCGACGTCACGATCACCGCGACTACCCAAGCCCTGACCGCCCTCATCTTCGCCGGATCAGACGCCGACATCGACATCACCGGCAAACCCAGGGCAGCCGAGCGATTCCGGCGGCTGATCAGCACTATGGCCACCGTCGTACATCCCGTCTAGTCCCGTCTGCTCCAGGAACCCTCCAAAACCGGATGTTCTGTGTACGGGTGACCTTCCTGCAAGACGCCAGTCCCAACCGCGCCGAGTCAAGCGATCTGGATTCCTACCAAAATGATTGGTAAAAGCGAATGGTGATCGTCGGTAACGTCGGCCGTATACAGGCGAGCCCAATGTTCGCTATTCGGCTAGATTCGGATGCTGGCCGCCGTGTCGACCGGGCGTGGCCACCGAAAGATCAGTTCACAACTGGGCATGGATGGCCGTGGCACCGCGCGTACAGTCGGCCAGCTCCTTGATCATTTCATGCCTTGGGCTGGGGTCCAGATGCAGGCGGTGGACGAGGGCGGTGTGGCGGGGTTGGCGTCGCCGGTTCGGGTCGCGGCGGCCACGGCGCGCCCGACCCGGGCGGCAGGTAGGCGGAGCAGGGCTTGAGCCAGGGACCGTTCGGCCTGATCAGGGAGCCGGGTGCGGCGGTAAGGAGCTGCGGTACGGTCTCAGCTTAGACGGCCTGCAGACGCTCATCTGACGTGGCGGGAAGCACGCGTTGTCTGGATACTGGACCTTGTGCCGCCCGAATACTCGATTGCATGGCCTACCCGTGCTTTAGCCTGCGGCCTGGAGGCGGTGATGGTTGGCTGGCCGGGTGCTGCTCAAGATCGTCTACCTGCTGGTTCGCCCGGGTACTCGGCCTCTTTGTCCTAGTGTTCCGCAAGGGCCTGGCCAAGGATGCTGAGCTGCTGGTGCTCCGGCATGAGAACGCGGTGCTGCGGCGGCACGCCGGGCGGATCCGGTACAAGCCGGCTGATCGGATCCTCGCGGTCGATTTCCTTCACGTGGATACCGTGCTGCTGAAGCGGCTGCATGTCCTGGTATTCATCGAGCACGGCACCCGCTAGATGCACCTGGGCGGCGTCACGGCGAACCCCACTGCGGAGCGGACGGTGCACCAGGCCCGCAATTTGGCCCTCAGCCTCGGCGAACGCCTCGAGGGCGTCAAGTTGGTGATCCGCGACCGCGGATCGAAGTTCACCCAGTACTTCGACGCTGTCTTCCAGGCAAATGGCACCAGGATCTTGCGCACCGCCGTGCAGGCTCCACGGATGAACGCCATCTGCGAACGTCTCGTCGGCACCGTACGGGGCGAGCTCCTCGACCGCGTGCTGATCCTCGGCGGGGCGCATCTGCGCGCGGTCCTAGCCGAGTACCAGGTGCATTACAACGGCGCCCGGCCGCACCAGGGCATCGCCCAGCGCGTCCCCGATACCAGACATGACACTCCCCCGCCCGCCATGACCGACCTCGACATCAAGCGGATCCGCCGAAAACCCATCCCCAGCGGCCTGATCAACGAATACGCGCACGCGGCCTGACGGCGGACAAACCGCAGTTCACCGGCCTAATCGTATTTCCGAGCGAGACAGGATCGCGAGCGGGCGCGGACACGGCCGGCGACAGGAGCGAGACAGCCCGTGGCGGCAGTTTGAAGGTGACAGCCGCGCACGCAGCGGCCCCGGTCAGCCAGCCGAGCCGGTCTACAATGGGTTCACCTGTCGGCGAAGGCTGGCTATCGCTGGGTTGTGCTGAGGGGTGGGTCGCCGATGGCTGAGCCCTCTGCGGCAGCTCCTGCTGGGGTTGCCGATTCCGGGCCGGACGTGCTGCTGGCGACCAAGCTGCACGTACCGCGCCCGCGGCCGGGGTTCGTGCCGCGTCCGCGGCTGGCGGGGGCGCTCGATGAGGGGCTGGCGCGGCGGCTGATCCTGGTGTGCGCACCGGCCGGGTCCGGCAAGACGACCCTGCTGGCCGGCTGGGCCCCGTCTGGCAACCGGCCGGTGGCCTGGCTGTCGCTGGACGCGGCCGATAACGACCCGGTGCGGTTGTGGCGGCACGTGGTTGCCGCGCTGGACCGGGCGCGCCCAGGGATCGCCGAGCGGGTCGGCCTGCTGCTCGGGCCGCCGGCGCCGCGGTCGTTTGAGGGGCTGGTGACGGCGCTGATCAACGAGCTGGCCGCCCAGCCCGGCGACGGCGAGGTGCTGCTGGTCCTCGATGACTACCACCGGATCGACGCCCAGCCGGTGCACGCGTCGCTTGGGTTCCTGCTGGAGCACCTGCCGCCGGGCCTGCACCTGGTACTGGCCAGCCGGGCCGACCCGCCGCTGCCGCTGGCGCGGCTGCGGGCCGGCGGGCAGCTGGCCGAGCTGCGCGCCGCCGACCTACGGTTCACCTCAGAGGAGGCGGCAGCGCTGCTCCGCGAATCGGCTGGTGCTGACCTGCCCGCCGCGGCGGTGGCGGCTTTGGCGGCCCGCACCGAGGGGTGGGTGGCCGGCCTGCAGCTGGCCGCCCTATCGCTGCGGGGGCAGGCGGATCCCGCCGGGTTCGTAGCGGCCTTCAGCGGCAGCCACCGCTATGTCCTGGACTACCTGGCCGAGGAGGTGCTGGACCGCCAGCAAGAGGAGCTGCGCACCTTCCTGCTGGAAACCTCGCTGCTGGAACGCCTGTCCGGCGGGCTGTGTGATGCGGTCACCGGCCGGGACGGCAGCCAGGCGATGCTGGAGCGGGTGGAACAGGCCGGCCTGTTCCTGGTGCCGCTGGATGAGGTGCGCGGCTGGTGGCGCTACCACCACCTGTTCGCCGACCTGCTCCGCGCCCGCCTGCAGCAGCAACGGCCCGGCCGGGTTCCGGCGCTGCACCAGGCCGCGGCCGCCTGGTGCGAGGAGCATGGCCTCGCCGATGACGCGGTGCGGCACGCCCTGGCCGCCGGGGACGCCGCCTGGGCGGCGCGGCTGGTCGAGCGGCACGTCGAGACGCTGCTCGGCCGCAGCGAGGGCGCGACCCTGCGCCGCTGGCTTTCGGCGCTGCCGGCGGAGTCGGTGCGCGACCGTCCGCGCCTGTTCCTGGCCCAGGCGTACGGCGCCGCCATGGGCTTCCAGTCCGAAGCACTCGAGGCCCTGCTCGATGACGCCGAGCGCGCCTTTACGGTCAGCGGCGACGAACCGTATGAGGCGTCCGCCGGGCGGCCGGTGAGCTCGCTGGCCAATGTCCCCGCGGGGATCGCGTTCCTGCGCGCCGTGCTCGCGCGGCTGCGTGGTGATGCCGCCCTCGCGTCCGACTACAACCGGCAGGCCCTGGCCCAACTGGGCGAGGACGACTGGCTGATGCGCTACTTGGTGCGGTGGAACCAGGCGGCGGCTGACTGGCTGGGCGGACGGCCCGGGCCAGCCGAGCGCGGCCTGACAGAAGCACTCGCCGAGCTGCGGGCGGCCGGCCAGTTCTTCGCTGGCTTTCTCGCCATGCGAGTCTGCTACGACCTGGGCGAGGTGCAGCGCGCCCAGGGCAACCTGGATGCGGCACTGGCGACCTGCCGGCAAGCGCTAGAGGAGGCCGGCGAGAGCAGCCAGACAGCCATCACCGGCCCGGCGCATGTGGGCCTGGCCCAGGTCCTGTACGAGCGGGACGAGCTGACCGCCGCGCTTGACCACGCCACCCGAGGGGTCACGCTCTGCCGACAGCTTACCTTCACCCAGTCGCTGGCCACCGGCCTGGCTGTCGTGGCCCGGATCCGGCACGCGCGTGGTGACGCGGCCGGGGCCCTGGAGGCGATGGGCGAGGCCGGGCGGGCCGGGCTGAGCCCGCAGGTGATCACCCTGCTCAATCCGGTCCCGGCGCAGCGGGCTCGGCTGTTGCTGGCCCAGGGCGACGTCCGCGCGGCCGCTCAGTGGACAACGGCCGCTGGTCTTAGCCCAGACGACGAACCCGGCTACCCGCGGGAGCCGGAGTACCTGGTGCTGGCCCGGGTGCTGCTCGCCCAGAACGACCCCGGCGCGGCGCTCGCGCTGCTGGAGCGGCTGCACGCGGCGGCCGTCAGCCAAGGCCGGGCGGGCAGCGTCATCGAGATCGGCGCGCTGCGGGCACTCGCGCTGGCGGCCGCCGGCGAGAAGAACGCCGCGGTGGACGCCCTGGCCGGGGCGCTCACCCTGGCCTGCCCGCAGGGTTATGTCCGGGTGTTCGCCGACGAGGGCCCGCCGATGGCCGCACTGCTCGGCGCGCTGGTCGCGGCCCAGCGGGCAGAGCAGGCCGCGGCCCGCAGTGTCCCGCTTGGCTGGTTGGCCCGGGTGCTGGGGGCGTTCGGCGAAAAGCCCGCCGCGCCTGCCGCCCGGCGCGGCGGGAGCGGCGCGCCCGCGGTGATGCCGGGCCTGATTGAACAGCTGACCGCCCGGGAGCTGGAGGTGCTGGCGCTGCTGGCCGCGGGTGCGCCGAATCCGCGCATCGCCGAGCAACTGGTGGTCAGCCTCGACACAGTGAAAAAGCACGTCAGTCACCTGCTGGGCAAGCTCGGCGCGGCCAACCGCACCGAGGCCGTGACCCGGGCCCGGCAGCTCGGCCTGATTCCCTAACCCGGCACCGACTGCCCGATCCGTGCGGCACCGTCGTGCCCGGGACCTGCCCGGCCGCACTGTCGTGCCCCAGGGACGGCCGCGGAAGATTCCACCGCGTGCGCACTTTCGGGTGACGCCCCACCGCGGCGCCGGCCCATACCGTCCCCTTGAAGAACCAGTCCCCGAACAGGACCAGGGCCACTTGTTAACCGGCCCGGACATGGCGACTGGCCGAGGAGATGACAGATGAAGCGCATCCGTATCCAGAGACCGAGGGCCCGGCGCGAGCGCGACTGGGGTAAGGGGCTACCGCCCGACCCGCGAGACCCGGATGTCGTCCGGGCCAAAGCGCTTGCCCGTGCCGGTGATCGCGCCGGCAGGAGAACAGCCAGGCAGTCACATTCCTCCCGGCCTGCCGAGACGGCGGGCTGACAGTGCCCCCGCCAGGTGGATCACCAGGTGAGCACTTCGACCCGTTCAAGTTCCTCATCTACGCCGAGCTCGCCGGCGTCGAGATCGGCCCGGTCGAGTAGCGGCTCGCCGCACGTTGACGCCGGACCGCCAGGGCCGCTCACATCTAAGACAACTGGCCGGGCCCTTTGACTCAGCAAGGAGCCACCGCCAAAGGAGACAGCATGACAACGCCCGTTGCGCCTCACCCTTCAGCCGTACCCAGCCCGGTCAGCCAGCCGCCCCCCGCAGCCGCGCGGGGCCTGACTGGACGCCTCGCGTCGGTCAGCGCCCGCCGGCCACGCCGGGCGATGCTCGCCTGGGGGCTGCTGGTCCTGCTGGCCCTGGGCCTGGCCGCTACCTCACTGCACGGCCTGACCAGCACCTCGCACGTGGTCGGGACGACCCCGTCCAGCCAGGCCGAGGCCCTTTACAACCGGGCCACCGGCGGTAGCGCCGGCCGGCAGCCGACCGACGTCATCGTGGTCAGCTCCAAGACCGCCACGGCCAGCAGCGCAACCTTCCGGTCCGTCGTCGGCGACCTAGCCGCCCGGCTGCGCTCCGACCCTGGCATCAGCGATGTCCGGGCCGATCTCGCCCCCGGCAGCCCGCTCGTCTCAGCCGGCGGGCACGCCGCCCTGATCCAGCTGCGCGCGGCGAGCGATGCAGACATCAAACCCGTCGCGAGCACCGTGCGAGCCGCCAACGGCGCAGGCGGGTTCGCCGTCGCGGTCACCGGGGATCACACGGTCGGCAACGACTTCACCACCCTGTCCTCCAGCGACCTGCGCCACGGCGAGATCGACTTCGGGCTGCCGATCTCCATCGTCGTCCTAATGCTCGTGTTCGGGGCCGTGATCGCCGGCCTCATGCCGATGCTCATGGCCCTGGTGTCGATCATCGTCGGCATCGGGATCGCCACCATCGTCGCCCAGGAGTTCAGCCTGTCGGTCTTCATCATCAACATGATGACCGGCATGGGCCTGGCGCTCGGCATCGACTACTCGCTGTTCGTTATCTCCCGTTTCCGGGAGGAACGAGCCCGTGGACTCGATAAAGACGCCGCCATAGCAATGACCGCCGCGACCGCCAACCGGGCCGTACTCTTCAGTGGCACGACCTTCGTGATCGCGCTGCTCGGCCTCTTCCTGGTGCCAACCAACGTCCTGCGCAGCCTGGCCGCCGGCGCCATCATCGTCGGCGTCGTGTCGGTCACCGCCGCTCTCACGCTCCTTCCCGCAGTCCTCAGCCTGCTCGGCGACCGCATCAACGCCCTGCCGATACCTTTCATCGGAACCCGTCTGGGCCGGGCGGGCGCCGAGGGACGCCTCTGGCGGTCCGTGATCACCAGGGTCATCCGCCGCCCGGTCATCAGCCTCGCCGTCATCGGCGGCCTCATGCTCCTCGCTGCGATCCCGGTGCTCGGCCTGCACATCGGCCAGAGCGGCGTCGCTACCCTGCCCGGCTCGCTGCCCTCCAAGCAGGGCTACCTGGCCGTCGCCAGGTACTTTCCGGGCCAGGACCCCAACCCGGTCGAGATCGTCACCCAAGGCAGCAGTCACACCGACCACACCGACCTGGCCAGGCTGCAGGCGACCCTGGCCGCTGACCCGCGCTTCGGGCCCGGGACCATCCAGGCCGCGGCCCACGGTCACGCGCTGGCCCTGACCGTGCCCATTCAGGGCGACGCGGTGTCCAGCCGTGACGTCGCCGCCGTGGTGGACCTGCGCCAGCACCTGATCCCATCCGCCTTCGCTGGCTCCTCCACGCAGGTCTATGTGGGCGGCAAGACCGCTGAAACCGCCGACTACTTCCACGCCGTCAGCGCTCCCACACCGTACGTGCTGATCTTCGTGCTCGGCCTGAGCTTCCTGCTCCTGACCCTTGCGTTCCGGTCCGTGGTCGTGGCCGGCCTGTCGATCGTGCTCAACCTGCTCTCGGCCGGCGCCGCCTACGGGCTCCTGACCCTCGTCTTCCTGGACGGCGTCGGCGCGAGCCTCTTCGGGTTCCAGCAGGTGACCGCGATCGACGCCTGGGTGCCCCTGTTCCTGTTCTCGGTCCTGTTCGCCCTGTCCATGGACTACCAGGTGTTCCTGATGAGCCGGATCAAAGAGCGTTACGACCAGACCGGCTCCACCCGCGAAGCGATCACCGAGGGAATCTCCTCCACCGCCAAGATCATCACCGGAGCCGCCCTCATCATCGTCGTGGTGTTCAGCGGCTTCGCCCGCGGACAACTCGTCATGTTCCAGCAGATGGGCTTCGGTGTCGCCGCCGCCCTGCTCCTGGACGCCACGCTCATCCGCATGGTCATCCTGCCGAGTGCCCTGAGCCTCCTCGGCCGCCGCAGCTGGTACCTGCCCCGATGGCTCAGGTGGCTGCCCCACCTCGAGGTCAAGGCGCCCGCCGCCCGGCCCGCCACAGGATCCTGACCGCTGACCAAGAACGAACCACCCTGGAGGCGAACCTATGCGATCCAAACCCATGATCCTCGCCGCGCTGCTGCTCGGGGCGTTCCTCATCAACCTGGACACGACCCTGGTGAACGTGGCGCTGCCCGCCCTGGTGCGCGAGCTGCATGCCACCACCACGCAGCTGCAGTGGGTCGTCGACTCCTACAACCTGGTCTTCGCCGCGCTGCTGCTGACCTTCGGCAGCCTGTCCGACCGGTTCGGCCGCAAGGGCATGCTGCTGGCCGGGCTGGCCGTCGTCGGGGGCGCCAGCCTGGCCGGCGGCTTCACCACCAGCCCGGCGCAGCTCATCGCGGCCCGGTCGGTGATGGGGCTAGGCGCCGCCATGACCTTCCCGGCGACCCTCTCGCTGATCTCCAACGTCTTCACCGGGCGAAAGGAACGGGCCCGGGCCATCGGCTTGTGGGGCGCGATCGGGGGCGTGGCCATCGCCATGGGGCCGATCGTGGGGGGCTGGCTGCTGGAGCACTTCAGCTGGGCCAGCATCTTCACCGCCATGGCGCCGGTCGCGGCAGCCGCCGCTATCCTGACGGCGCTGGTCGTTCCCACCTCGAAGGACCCGGACCCGGCGGCCCTGGACATCCCCGGCCTGCTGTTGTCGTCGGCAACCATGGCGCTGCTGGTCTTCACCATCATCGAGGCGCCCGCCTGCGGGTGGGCCGCCGGGCGCAGCCTGGCCGGCTTCGCCGCCTCGGCGGTCCTGCTGGCCGCGTTCATCGTGCGGGAGCGGCGTGCCGCGCACCCGATGCTCGATGTGCGGCTGTTCCGCAACCCGCGGTTCAGCGCGGCCAGCGCCGCGGTCACGGTGTCGTTCTTCACCCTGTTCGGCTTCATCTTCTTGATGACCCAGTATTTCCAGTTCGTCCGCGGCTACGGCCCGCTCTCGACGGGGGTGCGCCTGCTCCCGGTGGCGCTATCGGTCGGCGCCGGATCGGTCGCCGGGACCGCGCTCGCCGTGCGGGCCGGGACCAAGCTCATCGTCACCATCGGGCTGGTCGCGATGGCCGTCTTCTACGGCTGGGTAGCGGCGACCACCAGCGCGACGACCAGTTACGGCGTCATCGCGGCCCAGATGGTGCTGTACGGGCTCGGCCTGGGCCTGACCTCGGCGCCCGCCACCGAATCCATCATGGGTGCCATCTCCCGGGCCAAGGCCGGCGTCGGCTCGGCCGTGAACGACTCGACCAGGCTGGTCGGCGGTACCCTCGGCGTGGCCGTGATCGGCAGCGTATACGCATCGGTCTACGGATCACGACTCACCGCCACCCTGCCAGCCCGCGTGCCAGGCCAGGTCGCGGCGATCGCGCACCAGTCCGTCGGCGCGGCCTACGCGGCCGCCGCCAAGATCGCGGCCCTCGGCCACCCGGTCCTCGGACAGGCACTGCAGCACGCCTCCGCCAACGCCTTCCTGCGCGGCCTCACCGTCGGCTGCCTCGTCGCCGGCGCCGTCGCCGCGGCCGGGGCCCTGCTGGCCGTCCTGTTCCTGCCCGCCCAGCCTGCCCGGCCAGCGAGCCCGGCGCCCGCTGAACCCGCAACAGCCAAAGGCCGCCGCGTTGCCGGGACCCATGCGCACCCCGCCCCAGCGGCCAGGTAACCCTGCGGCCGCAAACCGTTGCCCCGCCACACCTGACTGACACCGAAGGGATCACTGCCATGACCGGACCGATCACCCGCCACCGCGACATCGAATCACTTAAGACAGCGGCTCGCTGGCCCGGCGCCGACCGGAACACCACGGTCATCCTCGCCACCCGGCTCGCGGCTGCCCGCGCGGACGCCGAGGGATACCGCTACTTCTCCGAGCTGGCCGCCGCCCAGCCCAGCGACGCGCTGCCGCTCACGCTCGCCGGGTTCTTCCAGGCCCGGCTGGGCGAGGATGCGGACGCCGCGCTGGCCAAGCTGGACCAGGCCGCGGCCACCGATCTCGGCCCGCCGCAGTACTTCCGCGGGCTGGCCCTGGCCGGGCTGCCGCCAGACCGGCGGCGGGCCGAACAGGCCATCGCTGACCTGGAGTTCGTCCTGGCCGTCCGGGACCAGTTCCCGCCCATGCTGATACGCGGCGTGTACCACGGCCTCGCCGCTGCCCATGCCGTGCTGGGCCACGCTGACCAGGCCGCCGAGGCGATGCGCAAGTCCGGGCTCGGCGCGGCCCCGGCCGGCACGCAGCTGATGTTCGGCGGCTTCTGGGTCACCGCCGCCGACGGGTTCCGCTTCACCTCGCCTAGGATCCTGCGCCCGGCACCTGGTATCCAGGTCGCCCAGGGCTACGACTTCTGCGACCTGGCGTTCATCACGACCAGCGCCGGCGTCGTCGCGATCGACGCCGGGACCACCCAGGACCGGATCAAGGCCGTGCTCGGCGCCCTTGACCCGCCCGCCGACGGCGCGATCAGCCACCTGATCCTCACCCACGCGCACTGGGACCACATCGGCGGCGCGGACGCGCTGCGCGGGCCAGGCACCCGGGTGATCGCCCAGGCCGGTTTCCCCGCCGGACTGGACCGTGAGCAGGGTGACCGGCCGCGGTTCCGCTACTTCACCGGAGCGGCCGGGAGCCTCCCCCCGGCCGTCGTCCCTGACCAGCTGATCAGCCAGCCGACGCCACTGACTGTCGGGGGCACCGAGCTGGTCCTGTACCCGGCGCCGGGCGGGGAAACTCCAGACGCGCTGATGGTCCACCTTCCGGCCGGCGGCGTGCTGTTCGCCGGCGATGTGCTCATGCCCTACCTGGGGCAGCCATTCGCCGACGAAGGCTCCCCCGAAGGGCTCCTGGAGGCCCTCGCCTTCATCGCCAGCCTGCGACCCCGCCTGCTCATCCACGGCCACACCACGCTCACCGACCAGTTCACCGCCGAGGCGGTCCCCGGCCTTGCGGCGGCTCTGACCCAGCTGCACGGCGAGGTGCTGGACGGCATCCGCGGCGGCCGCACCCTCCCGGACATCCTGGCCGACGCCAGCCTCCCGGCAGTGCTCCGTGATCACCCCGCCGCGGTCGTGCCTTACCTGGTGACCCGCGACCACTTCACCGAGCGGCTCTACCACCAGCGCACCGGCTACTGGCAGCCAGACCTGCGCGGACTCGAGCCGGCGACCGGCGCCGAGTATGCCGCCGCCCTCGACCTGCTGGCCGGCGGCAGGGACGAGCAGTTCGCCGCCGCCGCCGCCACCCTCATCGGCCAAGGCGATCACGCCCTCGCCCTGCAGATCATCCAGCCGGGCCTGCTGCGCCACCCCGCCAGCAGCACCCTGGCCGGGCTGCGCCGCACCGCACTGCACCGCCTCATGGAGCAATACCAGCAGCTCGACCCGTTCAAGTTCCTCATCTACGCCGAGCTCGCCGCTGCCGAGATCGGCCCCGTCGAATAGCCGCCCGCCGCACGCTGGCGCCCGCTACCCGAAAGGATCATCATGAACATCCTGATCCGAACCAAAGCACCCCACAGCGCGACCGCCCCCTGGAAAGCTGAACGAGACAGCGAGCAAGCAAGCGCTGGAGATCGAGCATCTCCGCAAGACGTACGGAACGCTGGTCGCGGTCGACGACGTCTCGTTCTCGGTCGCCGAAGGCGAGATCTTCGCCATCCTCGGCCCGAACGGAGCGGGCACGGCCACCACGGTCGGGTAATGCTGGCGGCGGCAGGCGCTACCGCCCTGACTGTCACGCTTCTCGCGTCCGGGTGCACGACGGCGCGAACCCCGGCGGCAGGGACCGGTTCGGCGACCATAACGGCGCCAGCGACCAGAGCGCCTGTTACCGTCCCGGCCACAACCATTGCGGCGACCGCGCCGCCGCCCGCGACCCGGGTAGAGACCTTCGACCCGTGGACAGCAGCGGGAACCTTGCCGCCTGGCATCAAGGTGCTCAGCCGTTATTCTGGTGGCCGTTGCACGATGAGCTCGTCGTTCGACGCGGGAAACCCGGACGCGTGGAGATGTTTTCTCGCCAGCGGGGCGTTTTACGACCCCTGTTTCGCTCCTGCCGCGCAGTCCGGCGTAACCCAGGTCGTCTGTAGTGACTCCCCGTGGTCCGGCGCGGTCATCATCACCCTGGCCAGGCCCCTCGCCCGCAGTTCGTGGGGCACGCCGAGGCCCTCCGCGGCTGCGTACCCCTGGGCGATGGCTCTGGCCAACGGCCGGGAATGCGGACTGATCGAGGGCACTGCCCCGACGAGGGGCGGCGTCACCTTTTACTTCGGATGCACGGATGGTTACGCTTCGTTCCCCGACAAAGGAACCGAACCCTGGACGGTCGATTACACGGCAAACACTTCAGGCCCTGTGGCCCCGGTCGCCGTGACGACAGTATTTGCTTGAGAGACGCGAGCGCAGCCGATGGACCTGGGACGTAAGCGGGGTCATCCGCGCCGTTGGCTGGCGGTTGCGTGAAGCGGTGGACGCTGGCCCGGGTAACAACGCTGGGCGAGCTGGCGGCGGCCGGGCGGGAGGGCGAGCAGCTGCAGATGGCGATCGCCCGCCGCCATGCCGCCGCCCGCCCCGGTCAGCTCGGGTTGTTCTACATTGACAGGCACACCAAGGCGAAATTCGGCACCCGGGGCGCGCAGAAAATGCACGTAGCCCGGCTCAAGTTCCCCGCCCCGGTCACCGAGTAAACCCCGGTCGCCGACGGTGCCGGGGACCCGCTGCTGGTTGTGATGGCCCAGCCGTCATCCTCCCTGGCCAGCCAGATCCACGGCCTGCTGGCCCAGCTCCGCGGCATCGCCGGCCAGGACCGGAAGGTGATGTTGTTCTTCGACCGGGGGCGGCTGGTCCCCCGACCTGCTCGCCAACATCATCGGCACTGAGCTTGCCCCCGTAGCCCGGATACCTGACCTGAGGTGGCGTCGGCCATCAGGAAGGATGTTCTTATGCCTGCACCACACCCCCTGGAGTTCCGGCAGCGCGCGGTCGAGCTGGCCCGTCAGGACGCCAAGCCCGGGCCGTCATACGCTTCCACAAGGGGCCTCCCATCGTCGTAGATGACGTAGACACCCCGAGCATGAACGCCCGGGACAGCTACGGGGAGCGGGAGGCCCCGCTCCTTCATGGCATCAGGTGAGATGCTCGACCTCGGCGGTCAGTTCACCGCCCGCGTCGCCGGTGTTGACGACGCTGCTCGGCTCGAACAGGAGCAGCGCGGTTTCGGTGTCGGCGCTCGGACAATGCTCGACCCCTTGTGGTACGACGAAGAGCTCGCATGGAGCTAGCACCACATCGCGATCCCGCATCTGTATGGTGAGCTGTCCGCTGAGCACTAGGAAGAACTCGTCCGTGTCAGGGTGCTGGTGCCAGGTGAATTCGCCCTGGACCTTCACAATCCTGACATCGTAGTCGTTGACCTGGGCAATCTTCTTGGGCGACCAGTGCTCAGTGAATCGCGCCAGCATCGCGTCGAGGTTCACCTGTTCCATGTCATCATCCTTTCTCGCTGACAAGGTTCTCCCACATGCCGATCTCGGCCTGCAGGTCAGCAGCGACGCCAGCGTGCTGCACCGCGTCCTGCCCGAACCAGCAGCCACCTCCTAGCAGATACCCAAACGAAACCGGTCGCCATACAGGTAGCTAGCGAGATCCACGCCGAAGATGTACACGTCGGCGGCCGGCAGCACGATGAAGCCGATACGCTAGCAAGACGGTCCAGAACGTACGGTTCGGTGCGGCCAGTACGGGCTGTTAGGGGATCAGGCCGAGCTGGCATCCTGGGTGCAGGCCGATGTCCTGGGCGTGGAGGAAGGCGGTGTCACTGGGCTTCCTGGCCCGCAGGGACAGCGCCGGGGGTTGTGACGGTGCTGTCTAGCTACGCAGCACCGTCTCGCAATGCGCGACCGTGGCCGGGGCGTACTTAACGCCGGGCACGGGCTTGCCCGTGACGCCGTTGACGCCGCCCGGGAAGCCGCCCGCCCGGCCCGGCTTGCCAGTCACCTGCAGCCAGCTGATGAAGTCCCCTGGCCTCCACCCGGGTGGCCTGATCCCAGCCGACGCCGGCGGCTGGCAAGAACAGGAACCAGCGCGGCAGATCCATCCCATTCGAGCGCTGCGTCGTCGCCGGCCGTCCGCACGCCTGCAGATCCCGCAGATACGCGGCAACCGGAGCGACCGTTGCCTCGCTGCCGTCTTTCAGCCGGTACGGCTCAAACGGATTGCCTGTCGCCTCAAGCGACCCATCCGGCAAGGCCACCAGCGACGCCAGATCCTGCGGACGATCTCCCATTTCGACATGAGCCCGGACCGTACCCGTCCCCGCCGGCGCGCCACCGCCCAGCCAGCTCATGGTGGTATTCGACATTGGATTCTCCGGTACTCGACTGGCCACCCGCACTGGCCGCTGGCGGATACGAGCGCCGACTTCTCACCTCAGACTGGTGGGAGGCGGTCGCGAACCGCGCACATCCGACCGAAACCAGGGCAGCTCGACGCTGAGGAAGGGCGAAGCCTTGCATGTCCTGGAAGTCGGTAAACGCGGAGCTCATCGAATCCATCACTCAACAAGCGGCCGAGGGCGGTATGACCGACGCCGCCATCGTAGCCCTCATCGGCGCCGCCGACAGCTTCACCATGTCTACCAACCCCGCCAGCGACCCTACCCACACACACCATCCCGAGCTAAACGAAACGAGCGGACGAACGGCCGCGGCGCACAACCTCCGGACGCATGATGTCGCGCACCAGACGCTCCCGGCCGGGGACGACGCGTCGAGCCCGGGCCTGATCCATTTGCCAGCACAACCGACGTGGTTCACGAAAGGAACTGCTCATGTCCATCAAGAGCGAGGCGCTCGCCCAGGGAGGCACGCCGACATATGTCACCGGCTTCGACGGCGTCCGCGTCCCGGCCACCGACTACAAGCCGGTCTGGCTGGACAGCATGGCCGACGGCGTCACCCTAGAGGGCTCGCTGATGAACGGCGTCGTGGAGGGCGCCGAGGCCGTCCGTTCAATCGTGGCCTACATCCGCACGATCTATGAAGACCAGGAGATCAGCTTCGCCGGCCCTTACGGCGAGGACGGCTTCTTGGAGGTCTACACCACCCGGGTCCGCGGCGAGCAGATCAGCAACGTCGTCCTGGTCACCCGCAACGCCGCCGGCAGGCGCACCACGTCGCGGCCAACTACCGGCCACGGAACACGCTGCTGCTCTTGTCCCGGCTGATAGGCGAGCACTTCGCCGGCACTCCCTACGGCGAGCACTTCGCCTCCAGCGCCCCGGAGTGAGGGTTCGATGGGTCACTTCATTGCGTTCCTGGTTCTGTCCATCTTCCTCGTAGGCGTCGAACCTCTGGCGAGTGGACGTCGGGTCCAGGCAGGCGAAGCCATCGCGCAGCGACGCCCGCAGGGACGACCTAGAGGCGGCGGCTGAGAGCGGGACGATCGATCGGCGAGGAAGAGGCACCGTGCAGCAGTGGTTGCGCGGTTAAGCGAGCCTGCTGATTGTTGACGGCCTGACTTTCTGAGCACCCCTGGCGGCTGTCTGGTGTGCTCTTTGTTGATCCCGCTTCCGGGCTGTTCCCCAGCGGGCCAGGATGTTGCCGTGTTCCTCTTGAAACGTGAGGGATCCCTCCTCGCCTCGTTTTGCGCCGATCGCGGGGAGGGATCCGAGGCGGTGAGTGGCCCGCGGCCATCGGATGGCCATACCCGCTGCCGGTCGATGCCGCAACTGCGGAACGGCTGGATGAGATTCCCGGCATCGGCCACCTGTTCGCCATCGCCGCACCGCGGCCCAAGCTGTCTCAGCCGCACAGCGAGGTCGGCCACAAACTCGCTGAGCTGATCGAGCAGTGGGACCAGCAAGTAGCGACCCTGCTCGCTGTTGGTCACAGCCGGGCCGATCCGCGATGCCCGCCGGGCAGCTCCTCGAGCCTGCCGGAGTCAGCCGCCGCACGTCGACCAGCGCGCCCGGGGCGATCATCCCAGCCGCATCAGGTCCACCAGGTTGGTCCCCCCGGCCACGAAGGTCCCGTCCGGGAGCTGCCGCAGGGCTGCAGGTTCAGCCGTTATCGACGCTAGGCAGACTCGCGTGTTTGCACCTGGGTGCATTGCACCCAGGTTGGACGAACCCCTGCCATGTCCCAGGGCGTGATGCATTCCGCCAGGCGCTTCTCGTCGACCGCCGGGACCCCGCGGCCTTGTGGCGGGCGCGGAACGCCTCGTACGGCTGGCCGGTGTCGAAGATCAGCCGGGTGACCTGGTGCGGGAACGAGCCGATGTCCATCACGCCGGCTCGCCCAGGAATTCATCGACATCACCGGCGAACTCGGCGTGGTGCTGGAACAGGAACCCGTGCGCGGAGTCCGGGTAGATCTTCACCCGGGCCTGCGGGATCAGCCCGGCGAGCAGGTGCGAGTAGTGCGGCAGGATCATCGGGTCGCTGTCGCCGTTGGCCACGAACACCGGCATCTGCAGACAGCTCAGCCGCTGCAGCAGCGCATGGTCCGGGATCCCCCAGGTGCACACCGCGTCGTATTGCGCCTCGCGTGTCTGCCAGGTCGCCGGGGTATCCCGGTCCTGGGTCCTGGCAGACATCCGACGCAGCGACTCCTGCCCGTCCTGCCGGCTGGCCGCCGACCGGGTGAAGAACACCCCGAGAAACCCCTCCGGGCTGGTCTGGGGCGTGCCCACCGCGCCGATGACCTCCGGCGCCCAGCCGTGCATCCCGGCCGCCCCTTGCGGCGCCGCGGACGCCAGGACCAGCCTGCGGACGATCGCCGGCCGGATCAGCGCGATCTCCTGCGCGACGAAACTGCCGATCGAGAACCCCAGGATGTCCGCCTGGCCCAGCCCCAGGGCGGTGATGAACGCGACGGCGTCGCGCGCCATCTGCCCCACGGTGTCCGGCGTTTGCCCGGACGAGCCGCCCACCCCGGTGTTATCGAACATCACGACCCGCCGGCCGGACGCCAGCGCGTCGATCAGCGCCGGATCCCAGCTGTCGAGATTCCCGCGGAAGTGCTGCAGCAACACCAGCGGCACCCCGCCATCGCCCGCCTCGCGGTACGCGTAATCGACACCGTTCGCAGCGCCGACGAGCTTGTTCGGGAACTCTGCATACGTCATGGCCATAGGCGTTCTACCAGTCAACGTTCCGTCGCCTTTCCACTGATCGCCGGCCAGATCCTGTGTTTGGTGGGGACCATGATGCCGGCTGAGACGGCGTCAAGCTGTTTGTGGTTGTGCTAGTCACTCGGGGTCCATTCGGGTCGTGAACTTTTGCGTGGCGTGAGGCGAGTGCATGCCGTCGTTGCTCGGGGCATAGGGTTGGGTTCCTCCCGGTTGTGCGTAGCGGCCGCCTTGGTGGCGTGGCCTGGCTGCGCGCTTGGAGGAGGTGCGGTGCGTCGTGATGGAAAGGCTGACTCCGGTGGGGGC
>Ga0210405_10001932_pt1 | contig 22296 bp, 18 predicted proteins | sample IncBWH11MmetaG_FD_155492 | JGI IMG/M metagenome (GOLD analysis project Ga0210405, IMG submission 155492) | Forest soil microbial communities from Barre Woods Harvard Forest LTER site, Petersham, Massachusetts, United States - Inc-BW-H-11-M | ecosystem: Environmental > Terrestrial > Soil >... | reverse complement strand
CCGCGAATGTTTTGGCTCGGCGACCCAATCCTGTCCGCATCTCTGAATCCATCAGAAGTTGCTCCACAGCGCCGGCCAATCGGTCCTCGTCTCCAACTGGCACCAGAATTCCGCGCTCTGCGGTCACCAGCTCCGAATTTCCCCCTACGTCGGTCGCGACCACCGGGACGCCAGCGGCCATTGACTCGAGGATGGCATTGGATAAACTTTCCGACGCGGACGGCAAGACAGAAACGTCGAGGGAAGCGAGAATCTCAGGAATATCGCGACGATCCCCGAGAAATTGCACATGATTTCTAATCCCCAGCTCCTCCGCTTGTCGTTCGAGCTCCGGGCGGAGTGGGCCGTCGCCCGCCAGGAGAAACTCTGTCCCCGACAATTTACTGTGTACCCGGGCTGCCGCGCGCAGGAAGGTGCTGTGATTTTTCAACGGCGAGTTCATCCTCGCAATCATGCCAACCCGGAGCAGTGAAGCGGAGCGATGAAAAGCCGGATCCGCCTTGGCAAAGGCTGTGGGAGGCAGGCCGTTGGCGATGACTGTGACTTTGGTTTCCGGCATGCCGTTTGCAATCAGCCGATCGGCTGCGGCTCTCGAGTTGCACACCACGCGGTCACACCAGCGGAGCACGCTGAGCTGCGCTCGTGATTTGGCCGGGGTGAGCAGATCTCCCAATTGCCTCTGACTGCCGATCACGGCCGGCACTCCCGCCCATCGAGCGGCTGGAATCAACAACAGGTTCGTATAGAAATCGAAAGCGTGAGCGACCTCTATATCTGACTGCCGCAGATGTCGGACCAATTGCCGACGGGCTTTCAGTGAACGTATGCCATACAGGCTGCCGCCGACGGAAAACTCTGCGACGTCGTCAAACCCGTCGAGAAAGAGGCCTCGACGCGCGATACAGCCGATCTCGGTTCTAAACTGTGTGCCTTGGAGGGATCGCGCCAGAGCTACAAACTGCTGTTCGCTTCCACCAGTCTCGAAACTGTTGGTCATCAAGAAGAGGCCATGCTGCCCACCAGCGGAGTCTGAAGAATGAGTCTCTTTTCCGATCACCCTGACCTCTCGTGGAGTCCCGCCACGCAGTTCGGTGAAGCCTCCGGAGATTGAGTCGGCAAACCCTCCCGAAAGTTGCGCTGCCACAGTTCGAACATCATGAGCCGCCAGATTTCGAGGTAATCGTCGGTGTGTCCTCGGAAGAATTCATCCAGCAAGTGGCGAACCCCGCCTTCGTGAAAGTATCCACGCTGCAGGGTTCGTGGCTCCAAAATCAACAGAACGAGATCTTTAAGTTCATTGCGCAGCCAATGAACCAGCGGCAAAGCGAAACCCTGCTTTGGCCGGTGAAGCACTTGGTGCGGCACTCCAACCCGCTTCGCCAACTTGGTTAGCATGTATTTCTGACCTTGTGTTCCGATTTTCCATTGTGGCGCCAAAGCGGTGACCCACTCCAGAAAGACATGATCCAACATCGGAACTCGAGCTTCCAACGATGTGGCCATGCTCATCCGGTCCACCTTTGTCAGAATGTCTCCCGGTAGATAGGTCTTGCTGTCCAGATACAGCACCCGGCTTAGGGGATCACTTGCGGGAGCATGGTCGAGATAGGCACGGAAGATATTTAGCGGATCGGCATCGCCCTGAAAAGAATTGATGAAATCCTTGCTGAGAAGTTCAAAGTTCCTTTGCGCCGGTAACAACGACACGGCCTCTATGTATCGCTCCGGCCAAGGGAGCGAAATGCTATATGCCAGGTTTCGCCCCGGCACACCATAAGGGAGCCGGGGATAGACAAGTTCACGGAAACATCGGCCGGCCCATTGTGGAACGGGGTAGCGCGATCTCTCCTGCAAATAGATCCGATATCGATCATAGCCGCCAAATGCCTCGTCGCCTCCGTCGCCGGACAATACCACAGTGACGTGTTCGCGCGCGAGACAGGAGACGTAATACATGGGCAGCATGGAAGGGTCCCCGAACGGCTCCTCCATCGAACGGGACAGAGTCTCGACGCTGTCGACCACATCCGGTTCCAACATCAGCTCGTGATGTTCGGTGCCGAATTTCTCCGCCACCATACGGGCATAAGGAGCCTCATTGAAGTCGGCATGCCTAAAGCCTATCGAAAAGGTTTTGACCGGACTTGAGCTCTCCCGAGCCATGAGCGCAGTAATCGTGGAGGAATCGATGCCGCCGCTCAGCAGGGCTCCGAGCGGAACGTCCGCGATCAGCCGGATTCGCACCGCTTCGGCCAGCCGCTCCTCGAGTTGTTCCAGACATTCCTCTTCGCTGAGTGGCGAATAGGTGCCGTATCTGGGCAAGTCCCAGTATTGGCGAATGCCAAGTTCGCCTCCCTCGAATTCCAAAAGATGTCCCGGCGGTAATTTCTTGATTGCCGAAAATGCTGTCAGTGGGTCAGGAACATAACCGAAATCAAAATAAGCCAGAAGAGCCCGGGAGTCGATCGCGGAACGCTCGGGGGCCGCTGCCAGAATTGCTTTAATCTCCGATCCAAAGAATAGACGGCTGCCCGACAGGGTGTAATGCAGTGGCTTCTTACCCAAACGATCGCGAGCCAACAAGAGATAGCGACGCTTTTCGTCGAACAACGCGAATGCAAACATTCCTCTTAGCTTATGAACGCAGTCGGCACCCAGATCCTCATAAAGGTGGACAATGACTTCAGTGTCGGTGTGGGTCGAGAAATGATGGCCACGGTCTTCGAGTTCCCGGCGGAGCTCGCGAAAATTGTAGATCTCCCCGTTAAATACGATCCAGGCGGTTCGATCCTCGTTGAACACCGGTTGGCGCCCACCCTCCAAATCAATGATGCTTAGGCGTCGCATGCCGAGGCCGGCGCCGTTCTTGAGAAACAGCCCTTCATCGTCCGGTCCGCGATGGATTATCGTCTGGCACATCCGGTGAATGATGTCCTGACTAATCCAGCCATCATCTTTCGTGCCTACGATCCCGGCGATTCCACACATAGGGTCAGCTCTTCAAGGCGACATTCGCTGCGTTTATAGAGGTACTGCTTGCCGCGGCAAAACGGGATCTTTTGAGCCGGTAATCCCGGTATTCGCCAGGGTCTCCCTCTCGTCCGTCGCATGCGGCGAGAATAATATTTACCATTTCTCGAGCCGAAACAAAGTGAAGCGTTTCCGATCGTTGTTGCGCGCTTTCAATAAGCGCACGGAGAAACTGTCGCATTGTCTCTCCGAGCATAACTTCACGATCTCCGGGATCCATCCCATGGCACTGTAGCTTGACGAATAGCCATTCGGGTCGCCCCTGGACCTTGATGCCGGCCTGTTTCCAAAGGCGCATGCGATACAAGCTCGATGGATTCGTCGAAGTGAGCGAGCCGTTCTCGACGGTCACAAGCCGTCGTCCATCAGGGCGGATAAAGCCTAGCATCAATGGGCCTTGTACCATGAGTGGAAACTTGTCGGGTGGACTTCCGACCCGAAGGTTACGGCCTCGACGATGAGCGCCCCGCCGGCCGAGCGGGCCCGAACATTCGTACAAGCAATTAATTTTCGGGATGTGGGCACGGTGAAATGGGCCGGGCGGCAGTGTCATGTCTGCGTAGCACCCGGTTTCTGCCAGGATATGCATCTCCGAATCAACTCCGCAGTTGCGTCCCCCAGCGGAATTGGCAAGCGCGAAATTGCCATGCACGAAAGCGTAACGGGGTGGACCCATGCCATCCAGATAAGAAAGGCTCCCATGTTGCAGCGCCAAAGCATCGCGGAACGTCAACAGCTGGCGGCGTGTGTTTTCCTCCGTGTCCGGCGCTTTTAATCCATGATGCAAGTGAATTTCGATCTCGCCCCAACCGGCGTTACAGTGCGACGCCAAGCGGTCGAGCAGGTTCCTATCGTATTGCTCGGCTGGGTAGAAGTAGGTGTGGACGAAGGGCCGACCGTCATGGTCCCGGTAGGAATCAAATGCCGACGGATACTGACGGCACCACTGTTCCAGCCTTCGTTCCTGCTCATCAAAGCCGGCGCGCGCCTTGCCGTCGTGGGGCACGATCGCTGGCTCAAAGTGATCGGCCAATGCGATGATCAAATGCGTTTTCCCGGCCCGCAGGCGGCGCGTGATTCTCTGCCACGCATAAGAAGGAACCCAGCGCAAAGTCCGCGTGGCCTTTTTGCCGGCCACAACAACCCGCGAGCGGTCTGGCTGCTTAGTCATTGCTCCATGGACCGCATTCGCGAAACGCTGAGGGGGACGTCTTGGAATGCACGCGGAGCTTCGCGAGCTGCGTTGGCGGGCTGAGCCATGGGTTTGACCCCTTTAACGCCAACGGAAATATCGGCGACCGTCAATCCTACAAGGCCGCAACTCTCGAACCATCGGAAGACCTGCTCATAGGTGTGCTTCGACTGATACTTGGGAGAATACCAATCCAGGGTATCGAGAACTCTGAGTTCTGGGCTCACGCTTAGGTTGACCGGAAAAACGTGATGTACAACACCGGCCGCGGGACCGCCAATTAAAGGAACAGCGCGAAGACCCCGGTCCAGCCAATAGAAGAACGGCACCGCGGTGCGAAAAAAGGCATGGAGTCTCCGGATCGAGAGGCGGTGGGTAATCTTCCGGTACTGATCGCTAAAGCGATACCAATTGTTGTAGCCACTATACAGCCACACGGCAATACTTCCTCCAGGCTTCAGATACTGCGGCAGGTTCTTAAACGCCCGTTCGCAGTCGGGGGTGTGGTGAAGCACGCCAATGCTGTAAATACAATCGAAGCTTTCCGGCGCAAAGGGTAAGGCAAGGACATCGGCTTGCAAGGCCACGAAATTCCGGTTCGCCAGGTTGCGGGCTGCAACTTCCGCAGCTGCACTTAGGTCGATCCCGATCACCCGGGCTCCCCAGCGCGTCGCGACATCGGCGAACCTCCCCATGCCACAGCCCACATCGAGAACCAGTTTCCCGCTGAGGTCCTCCTTGCGAAGACCTGTTTTCCTTTGAAAGTTCCTTTCCGAGAACTCTGGTCGAAGCTGAGTTCTCGAAAACTGCCTCCACTGATAGCCGAAGCTATCAGCATAGTTGTTGGCATCCACAAAGCGCAGCAGACCGCGCACGCCGGGGAATTCTTTTCCGCAGGCCGAACACCGGCAGCCGCGCTCCACGTCTTCCAGAGGGGAGTGGCAGACTGTACAACGCAATAGAGCGAGTAAGTCAGCGGATACCGAGGGCACCGAGTCTCCCTTGCTTGGCATGAAAGCCCACTAAACGTTGCCGGGGCCACTTCACTGAGGACAACGCGGGAACCTCTGCACGTCCTCGCTCCCTGACCATGGCGACAAGAACAGACGTGTAGCACACCGTGAAATATGGGAAAAATTGATACGCCTCCGGGGCAAAACACGCCCCCACGACGAAGCCGATGAGAGAACTCTTCAAGGCGCCCACAAAAAGGATGGTCTCGCTGTCCAGATTCCCGGTTTTGCCAAGGAACCTGAGGTTTGCAAAGCCCCGGAAGAAAAACATCAGGTAAAGAGTCAAACCCGCAAGCCCCCCCTCCGCCGCGATCTGCAAGTAAGAAGCATGCACTTCTTTCCACATTCCCGAATAGACAACAAAGTTGCCGTCTCCCACTCCAAGAATAGGATAGTGCGCAACGGCCTTTACGGCCTTGAACATCAGGAGTTTTCGCTCCTCATAGGACCCTTCGGCCGCTATTTCGAGCCTCGAATTTCCCGCGCCTGAAATGGCCGCAAATCGTCTTGCCAGGTTTCTGCCGGTACCGAGCATTAAGACAGCGCCAAAAAATATCGCTGCCGCAATCAGGTAGAGGCGCTTTCCTTTCACTCCGAAATGCCACAAACACACTGTCCCGGAAATAACCAGATCGATAAACCCGGCACGCGATGCGGTCAGCATCAACGCCGCGAGCATCCCTAGTATGCCGACCAACCACAGGACCTTTCGGGGCACACCTTTGGCAGTCAGCAGGAAAGCCAAACAAAAAGGCAGAGATAAGACAATGGCAAACGCCATGTCGTTTGGATTCGAGTAGAAACCACCGATGACACCACTTAAGCGCGGGATCGAGCGACCCTTGACGATGGCCATGATGGAAACCACGGCTACCGACGCCGACTGGATGAAAATTATTGTCCGCAGTCGTTTCAGAGTTGTGATCAACAGAAAAGTCAGCAGCCAACCAATGTAGACTTTGGAAAAATCAATCGTAGCCGATACAGCTCCGCCCTTCCAAACCGGGGAGAGGAAACCGGAAGCAAACAGAATGACGATGAGCACAACCAGATACTTGCCTTCGATGGGTACGTCTTTGAAACTACGCGGGGTCTTGCCCGCACTGAGGAGAAGACTCAACATTGCCAGCGCGCCTGATATCTTGGCGAGGGGAATAACCGAGAGGCCGGGGACTATGTCGGTAGGGCGCGCGCAATAAATAAAATAAAACGCGGCCAGCCAAAAAAAAGCTCCGCTTAACACTTCCTTTTCTCGCCGTTTAGCAACCCGCTCCAATCATCTCTCCTAGTGCAGAAATAATCCCGCCGGTAGCGACTTTCCGATTCACTCCGGCCGTTCGGCGCTGGGATCAAGACAGCCACCACTATTGCAATTCACCGTGAGCGATTTTGAACCTGAATAACTCTGGGTAGTCTTGAACTTCGCAAACCCATGGGACGCCGCTGCGAAACAAACGGAGCCGAGCCCGGTTGGTCGGGCAAAGCTGCGCAAGGGTATGTTACCATTCGCCACCGCGCCAGGCCATCGCCCTATTATGAACGTTTGGTAAATTTTCTCTCCACTCTCCATCAGAAAATCCGAACCTCCCCGCCGCAGCCCCTGACGCGAGGACACCCAGACTTCCGGCTCGGTTCCATTCCGTACACAGTTCAGAACTCTTTTTAATGATTTTATGGGTAATCATTGAATCCCACGCAAGTTGCGGTTATTTTCTAAGCAGAGAGATATCTCCAACGACGATACCCGAGTAGAAACGAAATCACGGCGCAAAAGGCACGGATTCTGGAGGAACCTTGTTGAGACCAGTTACCACACTACCGGATTTCTTGATTATCGGTGCCCAAAAAGGCGGGACGACTTCGCTGGCCGATTACTTGAACGCTCATCGGGACGTTGTTCCATCGCAGTACAAGGAAGTTCATTTCTTCGATAACGACTACGGCAAAGGAGTGGATTGGTACCGATCGCATTTCCAAGTCCAGGTACGGCATCGCATCCGAAAGATGCTTCTAGGAATACGCTTCGTAGCTGGCGACGCGACGCCTTACTACCTTCTTCATCCCCTCGCAGCGTCAAAGTGCCATTCACTGCTACCGGAGGCCCGGATTATCGTGATGCTGCGAGATCCGGTGGATCGTGCCTATTCTCACTATCACCATCAGGTCCGACACGGGCATGAATTTCTCAGCTTCGAAGAGGCACTTGAAGCCGAATCATCCCGATTGGAGGGCCAACTGGAACGATTCGCGGCCGATCCACTGTATCGCAGCTTCGATCATCAGCATTTCAGCTATCTGGCGCGGGGGGTGTATTTACCGCAGATTGAATCCTGGAGAACGTTCTATTCTCCCCAGCAAATACTGGTTCTTTCCAGCGAACAGTTTTTTGCGCAGCCCTCAGTCGAATATCACAGGGTTTTGAAATTCCTGGGGCTCCAAGCCCAAGAACTTCGCGAGTATCCTGCGCAGCACGTGGGGTCATATCAACCCATGTCCGCTGCGACCCGAATTCGTTTGATCGAGTATTTTGCGCCCCACAACCATAGCCTTCGTGAATATCTCAATTCGACTTGGCCAGGCGTGGGAGACTGTGTGGTCTCGAAATGGCATCACCCAAAGACCCTGGAACAAGACAAATTGGCGCGAGTCTAGCGAATCAGGGCCATAGTCGCTAGCGAGATGAGACTTAAGTTGCAGTCTTTCCGCCGAGCGAGTGCCTTATTTGCACAGGATCAGCGATCATGCAGAAAATTAATCACTTGTTCACCCCGGCGGCGGCCAAGCCGTGTAAACTTCCTTGTATTTTTCAGAATCGAATCGCCGTGAACGCTCTGCCATGATGCCGGACGTCAAATCAAGAAAATCGGATGGGCGGGTCCTCGAACTGGATGGCATGCGAGGGGTTGCGATCTGGATGGTGCTCGTGTTGCACATCCTTTTCGGATACAAGAATCCCCCCGGCGCTCTGCGTTATGTGCCCAATCCTGTTTTGGAAGTACTGGGACACGGCTGGCTGGGAGTTGACCTTTTTTTCCTTCTGTCCGGCTTCTTGATTACTGGCATCTTGCTGGAAACCAAGCATTGGCCGCACTACTTCCGCAACTTCTACATCCGCCGGTTTCTCCGCATCATGCCGCTTTACTTTACGATGCTGGCCATCTGGTCGTGCTTTTACCGCAGGTGGTGGCGCTATTTCCTGTTGAGTGCGGTATTCGGAGCGAATCTTTCATCGTTGTTCCACATACGCGTGCCGCATGGACCCGGAGTGATGTGGTCACTGGCCATTGAGGAACAATTCTATTTGCTTTGGCCGCTCGTGGTGCTACTGCTGAATCGCCGTACGATTTTCGTTCTCTGCGTGGCGATTTTTCTGGGATGCCCGCTTCTCCGCGGTATCTATGCTGCTCGTGGGATGAACCCCGAGGTGATCTACGATCTCTCGTGGTTTCGCTTCGATGGGTTAGCATCAGGAGCGATGTTGGCGCTATGGGCAAGTTCTCAACATCGCTACCGGGGCGGCAGAATCGCAGCCGCCCTGCTGTGTGCCCTCGCGATATTGAGCCTGGCCGGCGTCCGTTTCGGGCTTTTCGGCACCAAGACTCCTCTCGCCGTTGCTTTGAGGTACACCCAGGCCTACCTCGCGTTTGGCGCATTTTTCATATTGGCGCTAGCCTTCAAGGGCACAAAGTGGACAGGTTTTTTGAGGAGTCGTTTCATGCGCTTCTCCGGTGGACTTAGCTATTGTTTGTACCTGGTACATTTGTCTATTGGCGATGGCTATGTGTATTTGTTCAACCACCAGCATTTCCTGCACGTCGGGCCAACTACGGCAGTCCTCCTAAGAAGTGCCGTGATCTTGAGCGTTTCTTTTGGACTCGCTATGCTGTCCCGCAAGTATTTAGAACAGCCGATGCTTGCGCTGAAAGATAGATTTACGGTTTCTCAACCTCCAGCCGAGGAGGCAATCGCGGCTACACTGGTACAAACCGTCGGCTAGAAATACGGACTCGTCAACTGGGGAATATGTACGATGATCATTCGCAACCTGGAATATGCGGCGAAATACCTACTCGGCGTCGATCGGGCTAACCGGTACTTCGTCGTGTATCCCGACGACACCTTTGTCATTTCCTATCCGAGATCGGGAAGCACGTGGAGTAGATTTCTCGTTGCTAATCTCGTGTATCCCAACGAAGCGGTGACCTTTGCCAGCCTGGACCGTTTGCTTCCGGCAACCGCTGCGGTCTCCAGGCGCAAGCTTCAGCGTTCGCCGCGTCCTCGCATCATAAAATGCCATAATTATTTCGATCACAGGTATCAGAACGTCATTTACATCGTTCGCGACCCTCGCGATGTTGTCCTTTCGGAATACCGTCTCGCGCTGAAGCGAAGGGAAATCCAGGATCGATATCCACTGGACCGCTTTGTCGCCCGCTTTGTCAGGGGCGAAGTAAGCCCATACAGCTCGTGGAAACAGAATGTCGGAACATGGCTCGCTGCGCGCGGGAATAGCGATCGGTTTCTCTTGCTTCGTTATGAGGATATGGTCGAACAGACCACCCACGAACTCGGGAAGATTGCGCGATTTCTTGGAATTGAAGCCACACGGGAGCGTCTTGCTCTGGCGGTGGAGAAAAGTTCGGCAGATCATATGCGGACCCTCGAGAAAGAACAGAGCGAGATTTGGGTGGTGACGAAAGGCGCTCGCAAAGACATTCCTTTCGTGGGCGAGGCAAAAGCGGGAGGCTGGAGATCAGATTTGCCTCAACCCTGCGTCGACGAGATCGAGAAAGCCTGGGGCCCTCTCATGGTCCAACTGGGATATGCTTTGACGCAGTCTATTCCACCGCTGGGAGAAGTTCAGAGCGTGTTCTCTCATCAGCAGTAAAAAAGGTTCAGAGGCGGGTGATTGCCTCCAGGGCCTGGCTCCAATCCAACAGCAGTCATTAAGCATGTCCCGTGGAGAAAATCATAGATGACCAAGCTTTACGTGCTAGGGGGAAGACAACGCCGGTCCTTGCTGAAAGAGCCGGTAAAGGAGTGGCGCTGGTACGATACCGCGCTAATCCTGGAAGTCGACACGGCAACCGGCGCCGTCCGCACCTGTGTTGAGTACAAGACCCCGCCCGAAGTGCGAGCGGGCGACAACGCCTCTATTAATTTTCACAGCGGCGCGCTGATTGGCGACACTCTTTATACTTGCACTGCGACCGAAGTCCTAATTTTCAAGGTGCCGCAATTTCAACAAATAGGGTATTTTTCACTTCCCTGTTTTAATGATCTTCATCATGTAACTCCCACCTTTGACGGGCACCTTTTGGTCGTCAACACCGGGCTCGACATGGTGGTCAAGTGCACTCGGCAAGGCCAAGTAATCGCCGAGTGGAGCGTTCTGGACGAGCCTCCCTTTGCCCGCTTCTCCCGGGAAATCGATTATCGAAAATGGGAGACGACAAAACCCCATGTTTCGCATCCCAACTACGCATTCGAATTGGATGGCGAAACCTGGGTCACGCGATTCAACCAGCGCGACGCGGTTTCTCTCAACGGTTCGCGGAAACGCATTGAAATTGCAATCGAGAGACCCCACGACGGCATAGTCGCGGGGGAACGAATCTTGTTCACGTCAATCGACGGCAAGGTTGTCATCGTAAATCGCCACACCTTGCGGGCTGAGCAAATCTTCGACCTCAGGGCCATTCAAGATCGCGATGGACAGGTATTGCCCGCTTGGTGCCGCGGCCTGCTACCCGTCGACGAGCGTAAGATTTGGGTGGGCCTTACGCGAGTTCGTACGACTCAGTTCCGAGAGAACATACGCTGGATTAAAACCGTGGTCCATGAGGGTACTGTTGTGAAGCCCACTCACATCGCGCTTTTTGACATTGTGGATAAGCAATGTTTGAAGGAATTTGATCTGGAGCCGTACGGAATGAACGCAATTTATGGCATATTTCACGCGCCAACCGCGAACACGCCTGTGCCCGAAATTTGAGGCGGATAGGGTATCGCTGGCAAGCGAAGCTGGACTCATTGCGGCTCGGTCTTGACTTGATACTTCACGCTGATGGTTCTTAGCAGCAATCTCACGCCCTTGCTCACACAGCGGCTCAAATAAGACGGTTTGGGATACAAATCAGACCGGTTGACGGCGATTGAGAGTGTTGCCAGGAGGAAGCTGACCATTCCCCGTATTCCATAGGTCCGCTTGTACAGCTTCCTATGTTTCCAGACGAGTTGTGCGGCTGTGAGGTACATACGCCAATACTTCCTGGTTAAGCTTGCGTGTCCTTCTTGCCGATATCGGACCAAAGGTTGACGTATACCTTCAATGCGGTAGCCAGCTGCGCAACATCGAATCACAAGATCATGATCTTCGCTGCCCCGAAACCGGGCATCAAACCCGCCCAGGGTCCGGAATACTTCGGTGCGAATCATGATGGTTTGCAGAAAAACCCAATGATTGTGCGTCAGAGCCTGAGCCAGGGTAAGCTGCGGCCCCCAATCGCAGGTCCGCAGCTCGTCGGGCCGGGTTGCGAAGAAGGCCCAGACGGAGCTATGCACGAGATCGCATTCCGTATGCTCATCGAAGTAGCGCCGTTGCACCTCCAGCTTCTCCGGCAACCAGACATCGTCGTCATCTAGAAACGCGATAAACTGGCCGTGCGCTTTTCGAACTCCCGCGTTGCGGGCTTGCGCCGCGCCCCCGCTCGCGGCCATATCGACAATCGTGCACACGTCCGCATAACGATCAAGATGTCGACGCGACGATTCCTGGGAGCCGTCATTGACTATAACGATTTCAAGCGGTTTGAGCGTCTGTGCCAGCACTGATTGGATGGCTTCGTCTATATATTGCTCACGATTAAAGTAAGGAATGATGACGGAAACATCGCTTGACGCCCGCGACACCGTGTCTGCGACCCCGCTCATCGGGTCATGATAGCAGTTCGATCAATCGAGACGACCGCGATGGATCTCCTCCATATGGCAGTGGTTCGGATGATTAGGCGATTTCGTACACTGACACTGACTGGGAAATTGATTGACCGAATCCTCAGGGCAAATGTATAGTGGCCCTGTCTCCCCGTTCGCCTGGGCCCCTACTTCGAAAATCTATGATGAGGAGTGTGCTCGATGAAAGTGAACGTCTGTCGAATTGCAGTCAGCGCCACACTGTTATTAGTTTTGGGATTAATTCCACGAGCCTTTGCTGCAACTGTCGCAGTGGGCACGTGCACGAATTTCCCCTACTATACAACCATCCAAACTGCAGTTACCGCGTCACCCGCCGGCTCGACCATTGAGATATGTCCGGGAACCTATGCCGAACAGGTCACCATCAACAAAAAGCTGACGTTAATGGGAGTGGCGAACTCGCAGAGCCAGAAGGCTCCCGTAATCGTTCCGCCTTCCGGCGGGGTGGTGGCCAATACCACCGACTTCGACAACTCGAATTCTCCCATAGCGGCCCAGATACTGGTGCAGAACACCACTGGAGTTGTGCTCGATGCTATCGCGGTGGATGGCGCCAGCAACGGACTTTCAGGTTGCGGCACCGACATTATGGGAATTCTCTTCCAGAATGCTTCCGGCACCGTGGAGAATGTCGCCGTGCGGAATCAAACCCTCGATCCCGGCGATGCCGGATGCCAATCGGGCGAGGGGATTTTCGTGGAAACGCAGAGCCCATCAACCTCTACAGTCGTCGTCGAGAGCAGCTCTGTGCATAATTATCAAAAAAACGGGATTACAGGTAACGACATCGGAACCTCGATCACGATTACTCTTAACGATGTGCAAGGCTGGGGACCGACACCCTCCATCGCACAAAATGGAATTCAGGTATGTTGCGGCGCTACGGGCAGCGTCACCTCTAATCTGATCATTGATGACGTTTACACTGGCCCAAGCTACGGTTCTTCCGGGATTTTGCTGTATGACACTCTGGAGAATAGCGGGATTTCCGTAAGCAAGAACAAAGTCGGCAACACGCAACTTCCGGTAGTGCTCTATACCGACGAGTTTGCGCCCAATCAATACGGCGATGGAGTGACCGTCTCGAGCAACAAAATATTTGGCGCAATTGATTTCGACGCAATCGATGCCTGCACCAATGGGAACACCATCACGTCGAACACGGTCATGAACAGTTGGGACTCGGCGATCCACCTAGACGCCAGTTGCTCGGGAACCGGCAACAACACGGGAAACAACAACATGGTCACTAGCAACATTATCAACGAAGGCGAGTGTGCCGGGATTTTGGCGGACAGCGGAACCACAGGAAACACCACGACGCCCAATACTTTCTACAACGTCACCTACAAAGTAGCGAGTTCGACGACCGGCTGTTCTTTCGCTCCGGCAGGTCCAGGTACTGGCCACCGCGCATTCAGCCCCAAGGGAAGACCTCAGAAGAACGCGCAAGCGGGGCGCTAGACCGCAATCCGAACCCGATTAGCATGTGCGCTGTCAACAACCTGACAGCGCACTTTTTTCTTGCCTATGCCGCCGGGGAGGGGGCCCACCCCTTGATTCTCTGTTTCGGGGACATCACTACCGGAGCTGCTTCAAGGTATAAGCGTTCGTGGAGTGTTCTACTTGGGTATCGCGCCGCTAGGTAGTGTCCTAACTTGCTGGAATTAAGACACTACCCCGGACGCATTTTAATCTTCTTTTAATATGGGGCCGTTAGACTAATAGTTTCTCTGGATGTGAATCAGAAGTCTGTGACAATTTCCGGCAGGCGTTCGAAATCGGCGGGAGTTGGGTTACCTTTCAAGATAAGGATAAGAAATGTCAGGGGATGGGAACTCGGTTAACTCTCGTATTCGTACTTTTGTTGTTCAAAAATTTCCTGCGGCCCGGAAGCGGGCAATGGATGATGACGTGCCGCTGCTGGCATCGGGCATTGTTGACTCCCTGGGAGTATTGGATCTGGTTGCTTTTATCGAACAGTCATTCATGATTCAGGTTTCTGACGACGAGCTTACGCCTGACAACTTTGCAAACATCGGGACAATGTCTTCTTTTGTGGAGAAGAAAAGAAGTGAAGTGAGGGTTCCGGAATGAGTTTGGCGATAAGACGGGCATCGCTGGCTCAGGATAAGCAGCAAATGGTGGAGCTCTTAGACAGAAACATCACTGGGGGGATTCAAAGGGGACAGTTTGAGTGGCGCCACGAGGCCAACCCGGCAGGTGCTGGCTGGTCCTGGATCATTTATGAAAAGCACAACGGCGCACCTGTGGCAATGGCTTCCGTGTTCCCCCGCAACATGTACCTTTGCGGAAAACCGATCGTTTGCGGCCAAGTCGGAGATTTCGTCGTCGATGCACCTTACCGCAGTCTGGGTCCGGCGGTGATGTTACAGCGCGCAACCTTCGAGCCGGTTAACTCGGGTGTGTTCCCTTTCTGCTACGACTGTCCACCGCACGATCAAGGGATGTCAACTTTTGTGCGTCTCGGTATGCGTCCCAACTGTGAGATCGGTCGTCACGTGCTTCCCCTCCGAACGGATGAATTCGTGGAGAAGAAATTAGGAAATGGTGTATGGACAAAGCCCCTGGTTGCAGCATCCAATTTGGCCCTCAAACTGCGCGTCGCAAATCGCACAACGCCAGGCTTGGAAATCGCCGAGTTTGATGGAGTTTTCGATGAAGAGTTTTCTCACTTGGATAAGGCCGTGCCTAGTCCGAGAGCGATCAGGGCCAGTCGATCCGCTGCCGATTTGAACTGGCGCTACCGAAAGAATCCGGTGTTTGACCTTCGAGTGCTAGTGGCCCGCCGAAAAGGGGAGTTGGTGGGTTTCTTGTCGTACCTGTTGTTTGCAAGAAGGGCGTCGATTGTAGATGTATTCGGCCGCGACCTGGCGCAGGTAGGAATCACGTTGTTAGAAGCTGCCATCGCGGAGTGCCGTCGAAGAAATTTGACCTCTTTGGAAGGCTATTGCTCTCCAGAAAGTGAGTTGAGCCGACTTTTCAAAGAGATTGGATTTCGTTTGCGCCACAGAGCGGTGCTAATTGTGGCGTATGCAAAGCCGGGCGATCCGTTAGGTGCGCAGCTAAGTTCGGATCTAAACTGGGCGTTCAATCAGGTCGAGATCATGTCGTAGTCTACGTTGCGAAGGACGACTTAAGAAATGGATTTCCTGTTTCAGCACATGTTGCGAACGAGCGCTGCCCGTTTTCCCGGGAAAGAAGCGCTGGTTCACGGCGAGGATCGTCTTAGTTTCGCAGATGTCGGCGCCCGCGTATCCGGACTGGCGTCAGGCCTGAGAAACGCTGGTCTTCAGCCCGGAGACCGAGTAGGCATTTATCTTGATGCTAGCATCGCCCAGGTCGTGTCTGTCTTTGGGGTTGCTCAGGCGGGTGGAGTGTTTGTTCCCATCAATACGATTCTTTTCCCCGACCAGGTAGCCCATATTGCAAAGGATTGCAGCATCTCAGCTCTCATCACCACCGCGTCCAAGCTGCAGTCGCTCCTGCCAATTATTCCACAAATTCAGTCTCTTCATTTCTTAGTCGTCGTGTCGGATGAGGCGAGTCCGCACACGACTCTTCCGCAGCATGACTTTGACAACATGGCGAAACCAACATTAGAGAGCGCGTGGCAGGATTGGGGGATTGAGAGGGACCTCGTCGCCATCCTTTACACGTCCGGTTCGACAGGAAAACCGAAAGGGGTCATGCTGAGTCACGCGAATGTGATCGCCGGGGCGACCATCGTCTCCACCTACCTCGACATCACCGCGTCCGAGCGCATTCTAGCCGTGCTGCCATTCACTTTCGACGCTGGCCTGAACCAGTTGACAACCGCCTTCCAGCAGGGCGCCACGCTGGTTTTGATCAATTTTGTGTTTGCGAAGCAGATTGTGGAAATGCTGGTCAAGGAGCGAATTACCGGGCTAGCCGGTATACCCACGGTTTGGAGTTTGCTGGCCCAGCCCTCTTCGACTCTGCAAAAGAATACTCCGGCAGCACTGCGCTACATAAGCAATACCGGCGGGGCAATGCCGCAGAACGTATTGGAATCCCTGCGAAGGATGCTGCCAAGCACGCGTGTCTTCCTGATGTACGGGCTGACTGAGGCCTTTCGCTCAACCTATTTGCCGCCAGAAGAGTTGGACCGACGGCCGACGTCGATGGGAAAGGCGATCCCGAATACCGAAATTCTGGTCCTCAATGAGCAAGGCCAAATGTGCAAGCCCGGGGAAGTCGGAGAGTTAGTCCACCGCGGCCCCACTGTTTCGATGGGGTACTGGGGAAACCCCGAGGCCACCAACCGAGTCTTGAAACCGAATCCGTTATTGCCTGCGGAACTCGGAGACGTGGAAAGAGTATGTTATTCCGGCGATCTCGTACGCATGGATGAAGACGGATTCTTGTACTACGTCGGGCGCCGCGACGCGATGATCAAGTCCTCCGGAATTCGCATCAGCCCCACGGAAGTGGAGGAAGTGGCGTTTAAGAGCGGGAGGGTGCGACATGCGGCCGCCATCGGTGTTCCTGACCCGTTGCTTGGGCAAGTCGTGAAACTCTTTGTCGTCCCGCGCGATGGCGAACCCGTGGACAGGGATGCGGTCCTGGCATTCTGCGAGGAGAAGATGCCGCGCTACATGGTGCCAAAGTTTCTCGAGGTCTTACCGGAACTGCCGAAAACCAGCAGCGGCAAGATAGACTACCCTGCGCTTCGGCGCCGTGAAGGTTTCGCATGAGCTTGCCCGAGCTTGTCGCGTCGCACTGGAAATGCAATTCTGCCGGGGAACTGCTCATCGGCGGTATGCTCGTATCCCCGCTTGCCCTACGACACGGTACGCCGGTTTTCATGTACGACCGCAACATCGTTGAACGAAAATACAAGATATTGCGGGACGCACTGCCCCAGCGATTTGCGGTTAGCTACTCGGTCAAAGCCAATCCCAACCCGACTTTCTTGAAGTTTTTTCTGCAGAAGGGCTGCGGACTGGAAGTCGCTTCATGGGGCGAGTTCTACCAGGCACGTAGCGCCGGGTGTCCCGCCCAGAACATTTTGTTCGCTGGTCCGGGCAAGACGGAAGCAGAGCTTGAACTTGTGATTGCTCAAGGGATCGGAGAAATCCATGCAGAGTCGGAACTCGAAGTCGAACGGATAAGCGCAATCAGTCGAAAGCTCGATGTGCGCACACGGGTTGCCGTCAGGGTGAATCCAACCGACGTAGAGGAGGGCGGCGCCATGCGCATGGGAGGCAAGTCGGCGCCATTTGGTGTGGATGAGGAACGGCTGGACTCTATACTCCATCTCATCGCGCACAATCCGCATCTCGACTTCCGTGGTATCCACCTGTTCGTCGGAACACAAATCCTCGATTCGCAATTGCTGCTGGAGCAGTACAAGAACGGTCTCGATATCGCGAGGCATGCGGCTGCCCTCACCGGAATTCCGGTGGGCGTGTTGGATTTTGGCGGCGGCTTGGGCATCCCATATTTTCCCGGAGACCCGCAACTGGACCTTAACCGACTCCGCGAAGGCTTGGCCGAACTGATGATCGGAATTGAAAAAGAAGAATGTTTCGCCGACACCAAGTTCATGGTCGAACCTGGTCGCTTTCTGGTTGGCGAAGCAGGTATCTACGTCACGCAGATCAATGACATCAAGACATCGCGCGGCAAGAAATATCTAATCCTGGATGGGGGGATGAATCACCACTTGGCCGCTTCCGGAAATCTGGGGCAGGTCATCAAGCGCAATTTTCCCATGGCCGTTGTGGGTAGACTCGATGCCACGCCGACGGAAACGGTTGAGGTCGTCGGGCCGCTCTGCACTCCGCTGGACACGTTGGGCCGCTCGGTGCAGTTACCCGCACCTGTGATCGGCGATTTAATCGGAATCTTCCAATCCGGAGCTTATGCCCGAAGCGCCAGCCCCTTGGGCTTTTTGAGTCATCCCACACCACCCGAAGTATGGATTGAAAACAATTCGGATTTCCTGATTCGCCGGCGCGGCGGTCCTCAGGATTCTCTGCGAGATGTTCAGCCCGTTGATGCGGCCGTCGAATCAGCTCTGTGATCGGGGGGACCGTGGTAGACCTCCCGCTGGCTTCTGTTGTTCGTGGCCCGGCCTCAGCCCTACATTGATCTTGTGCAAGAGATTCCAGACAGAGCCGGGAAGATTATCCCGCAGCCACTGCTTCCCCTCGCTACCGTGGTGTACTGCTCGTAGCACGATACCTCCCAGGCTGAAGGGGCGAGCGAAGTGTAGATTTCTATACTTCCCAGGCTGGGCGCCCCATGCAGCTTTATACGGATCTACTCCGCCCAGAAAATCGTAACTTCGAGCCTTTTCCAGGATCAGCTGCTTTATTACCGCCCCTCGTAAAATGAAGCCTACTCGATCCGATGAACGTTCCGGGTCGTATCCCTCTTGCAGCTGAAAGACTCGATCCCCGAACCGGAAAGCAAATTGCGTCGCGGCGATTACGCCGTCCAGTTCGAGTACCCACATCTCCAACTGCCCTCGATCCAGAAGGGTGCGGCTTAGCCGCTGGTAGAATTCACAGCGCTCGACGGAACCGAATGATCCGGGCTGTCCTGCTTTTTGCCAACGCAGCTGGTGAAGCCGGAAAAGCGCATCCAGACAGACTGGCAATTCGCTTTCGCGAGTACAGCGATAAACTCTGGTGGAGTACCGCTTTTGTACGCGGCGAGTGTAGCGATCCAGATTCTTTCGGTCTTCACTGGAAAGTAATTGAAGATATCCTTCCCATGTTTCCGGCAACGGGATCGAAGAGCAACGCTCGGAATGCTCAAACATTAACCAACTCGGCTTAAGAAGGTCGACCAGAGCGTTAGCCATCGGAGAGCGCACGGGCATGCTGTTGAGCTGGCAAATATCCCAGTCTCGCTTTTGTTGCACCAGATACCACAGAACTGCCTGTGCGAAACCGGCTTCGAACCGGGGCCGGGCTGGCAAGTCGAGATTGTCGGAATCACCGCTGCCATCCCCCATCAGCCGCAGGACCCGCAGCCCGGGAAATCCGCCATAGCGTTCTCTGGATATTGAAAGAGGAGCCAATCCGATCAAACGCGAATCCGAATCGAACCCGGCAAGGACCAATAATTGCCGCCCCTTTCCAAAACTCTGCCACCAAGATGAGAGCCATGCCGAGGACGAGAAAGTGGTGGCGAGCGGATATTCCGCAAGTAACTCATCCCATGTCGTCGACAACTCGCGCAATTCATCCAGGCTGCGAAAAGCGCGGACAGTCAGTGCTTCCGGCGGCGTAAGTGTATCGCTGACGCTCATCTTAATTCCGGGGATCCTGAGAAAGCAGTATTCAAGATCGGCATTTGGCAGCATCTCACGCTTGGAAAGCCCGCAGGTTGCGCAATCGGTGGTTCAGCACGCGACATCAGACGAGCCACCAGAATTCCGGCGCCTCAAACGTCGAGCCAGTATATTCATTGCGTCCGACGCAATGTATCTGAACACAAAAAGCAGCTCGCCAACAGCTGGCATCGGATCGGAAAGTCGAAAAACTGCATCGCGCACCGCAAAACCGAAATCTGCGGTTAAGCTCCGGAGGTCGAGAGACAGGGCTTTACGGGCAGACTCCGAGTGCCTGGCGATCTCAAGCAATCCGTGCAGCCGCCAAAAGTATCCGGCCGTCCATCGCCACTTCATGCCGGCCGGGTATGGGTTGGGAACGCCTGGCGATGCGCCATGCACAAGTTTCCAGTGGTAGAGCGGAAAGTCGATTCCCGAGATCACGGGCAAAGAAATCGTGCCCCAGTAACGGCCATTTACTTCCATCAATACAGCCCGGCCATCGGCCGGATTGACCTTGTATTCCACCATCGCAACCCCATCCCAGTGTAAAGCTCTAAGAAGAGCGAGCGACGACTTAACCAGAGCAGGGTCCGGGTGCTCGGCGACGGCAGTGACGGCAAAGCCACCGTCATACGGCAGTTCTTTAAGGCGGCGGTGCTGGAAAACCGTCGAACACTCGCCCTTGTAGATCAGCATTTCTATGCCTACGCCGGCTCCCTCGCAATATTCCTGGAGCAACATGGGCGGCGAAAACAGCACCGGTTGTGGGAATCGCTGAACGAGATCATTCGCGTTTTTGAGTAGACAGCTCTTGACCGCTTCCTCGTGCTTCAGTTTCTCTGTTGGCTTCAGAATCCAGGGAAATGGAATGCTGCTGATCAATTCGCTCAATTGGCTGGATTGAGAAATCACCATTGTCCTTGGCACTTGGATCCCGCATTTCTGCGCGATTTCCAGGGTGCAGGATTTGTTCAGAACAAGACGCAGGATGTGAGGCGGGGGGCACGCAATGTGCAACACGTCCTTGAAGCGATCATAATGCTCCATCACTGCGACGAGAGCCTGGTCATCGGCGGGGATAAGCATGTCGTGGCCATACCGAGTGATGAAGCTATGAAGCTGGTCCGCGAATGCTTCCGGCGTTTGGTCGGGGTTGGGCAACCGTACGAAATGACGAATTGCGCGGGAGCGAACACGGGGTTTCAAGGCAAAATCGGCAACGTCGACCGGCACCCTATAAGAGTGCAACGATCGCGCGATGGTACAAACGATCCGTGGTACCCAACCCACTACGAGAACGGGACGCTTCACAAGATATGGTTTCCGGAGACTACAAATATATGGAAATCTGAGGCTAAAACTCCAACAACCAGGGACGTTCACGGCCAAGACCCACCGGATCAAGACCGGGGCTTGCCGTCAATTGCTTCACCGCGCTCCCCGGTGCAGCAACACAATCTTTATGGTTTGGAACATGATAAAAACGTCGAGCCCGATGGACGCGTTCTTGATATAAAAAAGGTCGTACTGCAGTTTCTCTTTCGCGTCCTGAACTGTGTTGCCGTACTTGTACTGAATCTGAGCCCAGCCGGTGATTCCCGGCCGCACTAAATGGCGCACGCCGTAATAGGGTATTTCTCTGGTAAGCCACTCAACAAATTCCGGCCGTTCCGGACGGGGTCCGACAAATGCCATGTCACCCTTTAACACACACCATAACTGCGGAATTTCATCCAACCGCGTGAGACGCAAAAACCTCCCAATGCGGGTGATACGTGGATCATCGTCGTCCGCCCAAGTCGGACCGATATCTGCCTCCGCGTCCTGGCGCATAGTGCGGAATTTGTAGCAATAGAAAGTCTTCCCTCCTCGACCGACACGTTTTTGACGGTAGAGTGCGGGACCGGGAGAATCCGTCATGATCGCGATCACGATAAACGGAAGTAGCGGAGCCGCGAGCACCAGGCCGATCAAACCTGCTGTCAGATTCACCAACCGCCGCACCAGGCGGAAGCTCTCGCTAAAACGAAATCCTTTGGCGAAAATAATCCAACTGGGATAAAGCTGTTCTACTTCTATTTTCCCGGATATTTTCTCCAGCCACGAAGTCGCCTCTTCGATGTGAACTGCGCCCTGCAATCTAAGCTGCAGGAGTTCTCCCATCGGCATGGCATCTCGACGGTCCTGCATGGCCACAATGACGCGGTGTACAGATTGATCTTCCGATACTTGTCGCAGATGCGAAGCCACGCGGTCGCGTGTCAGGACGCCGTCTATCTCCCCAGTCCAGCCGACCACGTCAACCCCCAATTCCGAGCGGGCTTGCAGACCGTCGATTAGCCTCTGGGCCCGCTCGCCAGTTCCCAAAATGTAAACCCGCTCTCTCAAGTAGGGCTGCCGCGCCAGCCATGAATACGCGCTCCGCCAAGCGAGGAGTGCCAGAGTCAGTATTGTCAGTCCCAGCAGGAACGAAGAATTCCCCAACATGAATCCGTGAAACGCAACCGCTGCAACAGCCAGCCCCAAAGACAAAAGGCCTGGGATCAAAAGAAGCCGAAAATAAAGCTCCCCTTTGTCGTCAAAGCTTGCCGGGTTGTACAGATCAAACCAGTGGGCAAGAAGCACAACCAGGGCGGTCACGGCAATGATTTTGTAGTAGCCGTACTCGAAGTTCAGGACGAGGTAACTGTCTTCGCGGTACCTCAGCATTGTCCCCAGCAGAAAGGAGACTCCGACTATCACAATCTCGCCTA
>Ga0210405_10001931_pt1 | contig 22306 bp, 19 predicted proteins | sample IncBWH11MmetaG_FD_155492 | JGI IMG/M metagenome (GOLD analysis project Ga0210405, IMG submission 155492) | Forest soil microbial communities from Barre Woods Harvard Forest LTER site, Petersham, Massachusetts, United States - Inc-BW-H-11-M | ecosystem: Environmental > Terrestrial > Soil >... | reverse complement strand
GAATCATCATCATTCGCATGTATCTTTTCGTTCTGATCCCAAGTACGGCCTTTTTTTCGTCCACGATCGTCGGAAGTTGTTTGCGCGTCCTATTTCTTGATTACGGTGTGGATTTCTGCGATATATCCCCCCGGGAATTGCACGACAACGGCTTTCCGTTGGTCGGTCTTATACGGAGGTACGAGCACGTCGACGCCGCTTGCTTTGGCCTTAGTGAGCGTGTCCGTCAGATTCGTCACCTCATATCCGGTCGTCTCCCTACCGTACGGATACGGAAGGTGACCGTCGGTAACCATCGCGGTCAACTTGCCGAACTTCGATTCGATTCTCACTCGCCGATAGGTCTCTGCGGGTCTTCCGATTTCGACACCCGGTGCGCGCGGTTCATCAGAGATGACACTCCCGTGAGAAAACGCGACAAAGCTGGACACAAATGCATCCACTCGGTCCTGCGAGACATAGACCCGGTTCTCCGGAATAGTTTGGAGCGGAGCGTAAGACGGCGCGCTGGTGTGCCAGTACAGTTGTGTGTTCACGCCACCCGGCCATTGAATGATCGCATCTCGGCCAATCGGATCGTTGAAGGGAGCGACTAACACATCCGCTCCTGCTGCCTTGGCGGCGCGGATCGCCTCGTCCATATCAGTGACCAGATAGCCTGTGCGCTCCAACCCGAATGGATACGGAACCGGCGTCTTGAATCCGAATACGGACACGGTGCCTACAAGAGTCATGACCAGCTGCGACATGGTGCTGCTGGGTGTCGGAGTTACGGTGAAGACTCCCTGCTTGGTGGTTGTGCCACCGAATGTGGCAATCAGGCTCGCGACAAAACGGTCAAAGTCCTGTGGAGCAACGTAGACATGCGTCGTGTCGAACTGCGGGCCGACTGCTACGCCCGCCGTTTTGGGTATCCGGAGATTTTGGGCGAGTGTACTGAAGTATCGCGATTCCTGCGCTAAGCCAATCGTCAGGAAGACAGCAACAGACGTTCCAGAAAGGATCTTCTTCAAGCGCATTCTATTTCTCCTAAGTCGTCGATTACCTCGTGGCTGTGAAACTGGTTCCTGGCTCCAGCCAGCCCTCAAAGAAGATCACCTGCTGTGCACGTCGGTCGTATCCACTTCGTCGGTCCTGGCGATGTGTTCCGCAAAGATGGAACTTGGGTCGTAACGCGCCTTGCGTGATGGAGGATTGTAAAGCGGACGGTCGTAGCGTTCACCGACGAGGCATACGGATGCCGCACGTGAAACGTCGAGCTTCTTCGCATGAATCCAAGTCCCGAACTGCTCGCCAAGCACCATCCCCAAGAGGCCGAGTAAAGCGACGATCGGCGGTGCCGGACTCTTCACTCGGATAAGTCCGTAAAGGACACCCACTCCGAGACCCACGACGAAAGACAAAAACAACACCTTCATTTCGATCCTCCAGCCACGCGTGAATCAGAATGCAAAGCAGTCGCAACCTAGCCCCCAAAGCCCAAACTCACCCAGCACTTGGAGGTGCGATCGCGGCGCTCCGCTATCTGGCGATGCCTCGACATGCGAACAGGCCGCGGAGTGAGATGCACCAAGAGTTTTGTTCTGCGTCTTCGCGTAACCTCCATATTCTTTGACAGGAGACCAGCCTGGACTCACCGGCAGCGGAGGCGGCGCGAGTTTTGAGAATTCTTCGCTGGCGTAAACGACCTTCCCACCCACGATTGTAAGTACTGATTCCAGATGCTTGATCTCCTCTTCGGGGATAGAAAAATAATCGCCAGAGAGAACCGCCAAGTCGGCCAGCTGGCCAGGAGCGAGCGCTCCTTTTTTGCCGTTTTCGGTTGAAAACCAGCTGCTTCCCATCGTGTAGAGCTTGAGCGCTTCCGTTCGATCCAATCGGTTCTCTTGCGGATAAAGACTGAGCCCCCCGATGGTCTTGCCGGTGATAAGCCAGTACAGAGAAAGGTAAGGGTTGTAGCTCGAAACGCGGGTTGCGTCGGTGCCTGCCCCCACCGGAACACCCATTTCCAACATGCGTCGGATCGGCGGAGTACGTTTAGCTTGCTGTGAACCGTATCGCTCGACGAAATATTCTCCTTGAAAGGCCATGCGGTTCTGCACCGCGATACCGCCGCCTAGCGCCTTCACGCGCTCGATGTTGCGGTCGGAAATTGTTTCGCAGTGATCGAAGAACCAATGCAGGCCGTCGAAGGGGATTTCCCGGTTCACGTCTTCATAGACATTCAGTGCCCGCTCGATGGTCTCGTTGTAGGTCGCATGCAAGCGAAACGGCCAGCGGTTCTCCACGAGATGGCGAATCACCGCTTTCAGCTCGCTTTCCATAACGGGGAGCATGTCCGGACGCGGCACGAGAAAGTCTTCGAAGTCGGCGCAGGAGAAAACCAGCATTTCTCCCGCGCCGTTGACACGATAGAAGTCGTCACCGTCGCCGGGCCTCGTCATCTTCGTCCAGCTCTGGAAGTCACCGAGTTCGCTTTTCGGCTTCTGAGTAAAGAGATTGTACGCGAGGCGAATCGACAGCTCGCCATTGCGATGCAGTTCGTTCACTACGCCATAATCATCGGGATAACTCTGAAATCCGCCACCCGCGTCGATCGCGCTGGTGATGCCGAAACGATTTAGCTCGCGGAAGAAGAGTCGAGAAGAATTAAGCTGATCTTCCAGGGAGAGCTTAGGGCCCTTGGCGAGCGTGGAATAGAGAATGTTGGCATTCGGCTTGGCGATGAGAAGACCCGTGGGATTTCCGTGCCGATCGCGCTGAACCTCACCAGCCGGGAAATCCTCCGCATTCTTGTCATAGCCCACTGCACGCAACGCCGCTGCATTCAATAATGCGCAGTCATACAAATGCATCACAAACACAGGTGTGTCTGGAGCAACGGCGTTAATCTCATCGAGCGTAGGCATCCGGCGTTCGGCGAATTGGAATTCGGTCCAGCCTCCGATCACCCGTACCCACTGAGGCGCGGGCGTTCTTGCAGCTTGTTCTTTCAGCATCCGCAATGCATCGGCCAGCGAAGGGACACCGTCCCAGCGCAATTCCAAGTTGTAGTTGAGCCCGCCCCGGATCGGATGCATGTGTGAATCGTTGAGACCAGGGATGACGGTTCGTCGGCAACCGTCAATTACGCGCGTTTGCGGGCCCCGAAGGGGCAGAATTTCTTCATTCTTGCCCACAGCGGCTATCCTTCCGGCCGTTATGGCGATCGCTTCGACAAATGAGGGTACGCCGTTTGTGGCGATCTTGGCGTTGTGCAATATGAGCTCAGCAGACATGGCGGTCTCCGTTTCGAATTTCCCCAAGGGATTGAGAAGGGCGGAGAAGGCTCCGCCCTTTGGGCCTTACTTGTGGGCTGCGAGGGCGGCTGGAACTACATATTCGGCAAACTTGGTTGCTGGCAAACCATGGACCATGGTGTAAGCGTATTCGACCCCAATACCATAAGCTCCGAGATGTGCTCTCACGATGTCCATGACTGCGTCGTAGGTTTCCCTGTGAGCCCAATCGCGCTGCCATTCGAGCATGACGGACATTGAAGTGACGGGCTTTCCCCCGGCTTGAATGACGCGCTTCATCGCATTATCGTGAGCAAGCTGGCTCACGTCGCCGCAGCAATCTTCCACCACATAGACTTCGTAGCCGTCGTGAATCGCCTGCACCGTCGGAAACGCAACACAGACTTCCGTCCAGAGTCCGGCCAGAACGATTTTCTTACGGCCGGTTTTCTCGATTGCCGCGACAAAGTTCTTGTCATCCCAGGAGTTCATCGAGGACCGCTCGATCGGTTCCTGGCCGGGAAACACCGCGCGAAGCTGCGGCCACATGTTCCCGCTGAAAGACTTCGTCTCGACCGTCGTCAAAATCACAGGTACATCGAACACCTTTGCGGCTTTTCCGAAGGCCACGGTGTTGTTGATAATGGACTGCCGATCGAAGTTGCTTACGCCGAACAGCATCTGTGGTTGATGGTCGATCAGCGCCACGACGCAATTGTCCGGAGTCAAGAGTCCCTTCTCACTCAGTTTTGGACGATTGCCGTTTGATGATTGTTGAGCCATACGATTTCAAATCCCCCTTTCAATTAGTAGCCTCGAAACTGGCGCGATGAGGGAAAGCAACTGTGTGTCCAACGCCGAACATGCGCCTGAGATTTTGTAATCCGTCTTGTTTTCAATAAAAAGGAGACGCTAAGTTCAGAATGAGGAATTGCTCTTGCAGCTATGTCGTGCCAAGGTTTTGACGATAAGGTCGAGGCCGCGACTGAGTTGCGGGCTCTTGCACGCCGTGCGGATGTAGCAAGCCCGCACAAACCTTCGCGTAATCTCTGCGGTATCCCTGATCACGCAACGTTTCCGATTTCTTTCTGCAACGAACTCGTTAGGCTTTCGATTCTGCGGTGCAGTGAAACGAACGCTTGGACTCGATCTGCGGTCTCTGGTTGCGATTCCGATCCCTCGTAAGTACTGACCGCGTGTTCCAAACGCGCAAGCGAGTCTTCCAAGAGACCTACCTTCGATGGCCGTCCTTCGATTCGATCCGCGATGGCTTCCAGCGCTTGCGCCAGTTCGTCATCGAACGCTCGCTGTGCCACGCCTACGGTTTGTGGTAGCTCAAAGCCAGGAAGTCGGGCGCGGTATTTCCACAGTGCAATTTCAGTTACGAAAAGGAGTTGCAGCTGCGGCTGCCACTGTCTGAGCTTAGTGCGCCATGCGAGGTCTTGCTGGCGAGAAGGTCCGAATTCAAAGAGAACGCCATCTGCGGACGCTCGCATGCCGTCGAAATTGTTGTTGATCGCCTCACGGAGGGAGTAACTGCGTTCCGCGGCCACTTTGTAGTCCTTCGAGATCGGCTCTCGTGCAAATTGAGCTAGCAATCGAACCGCCGAAAAGAACGCCCTCTTCATATCTGAGACGGCGGATGCTCCCCACAGTTGATCGAAGACGAGCCACATCATGATTAATCCGAGCAAGATGCCGACGACACGATCTCTGGCTATCGAGAGTGAAGGCTCAATCGCGAATGAATTGAGATGGATAAGGTAAAAAGCAACTGCGATCTGCACCCCAAAGTATGACAAACGCGCGCTGGAAGTCATGAACCAGGAAGCGAAGCCGGTGACAATGACAAAAAGAATGGTGAATCCCGCAATCGAATCTAGATAGGGCAGGATGAATATCTGTGAGCCCATCCCAATAAGGAAGCCACCCACGAGGGCTCCGGAGATGCGCAGCACCTGCTTTTGTCGAGACGAACCGACGGTAGAAAGCGCGGTGAGGAAACAGGTTGTGACCGCTGTGCTGATTCCCGGCCAATCCAGCCCGTTGTAAAGGATGTAGCACAAACCGGCCGTCAAACAGCCTTTCAACGCAAATTGGATGTGCGCAACATTGGTGAACGCATCGCGAACGAAAAACGACGGCGGTGGATCGCCAGTTGAGGGCTGTGGTGCAAAAACACTGAGCGATTGGGAGCCTATGAAAACTTCTTTCATGAGCTGGACCGTTTTCTCCATCTCGGTCACCAAGGGAATGGCGTGTTGAACATTCCCTTGAGCCACATGGAATGCATTCAAACGTGGAGTTCCTTCCGCCAGCAAAGCCGCGCGAACGCTGCCGACGTTCTCGGCCAGAAGACGAATTTGTTCGCGATCATCACCAGACAGTTGGGTGGGACTCCTCAGATTAGCCGCAAGATCGACAATCCGGCCCGTAAGAGCGATCACTGCTCCCATTTGTTCAGCATAATTCGGTGCATAGGCAGACCGTTGCAAGATGCGCCGCAACATGGATGTTCCGACCATGGCCAGGCGTACTACGTTCGCTTGAGTGAGTTGATCGACAGGGCAGTTCTCCGCAAAACACAGTAATAAGTTTTCTACGGCGCCAAGGCGTTCCGCGACGCCCGTGACGACGTCCTGGCCGGGCTTGATACGCGAAAACAGCATTTCTACCCCTACGGTAACCACGACTCCAATCGCGGATGCCAGACAGAGCCGCAGGGTATCTTCGACATTCGTTTCGGCGGAGAGATGGCGGTCCCAAATAGGCACTCCGACGCAAAGCATGATCGCGAAGGTGGAACTAGCACCGAAGTTCTTGATCGTGCTGATCGCGTAAAATCCCAGAAAAAACGAAGCTATCACCCAGAGAAGATGCAGGGTTGGTACGCTGATGACGAACCGGGCCGAAACCAGAAGATACAGGGCGCCGATCCCGGTTGATGCGAGGATCGACACCGCCGATTTGAGCGTGGCCTGAGAACTCTCTCGCGACACTATGAGGGCGTAGATCGCTCCCTGGAACGCGTAGGGGATGCCGAAGACCATGCAGATCATCATGACCAGGGTCGCGGCGATAATCATTCGTGAGACCAACGCTGTTCGACCCGGGTACGGCGACAGTTCGTCTTTAAGAAACTCTCCCAACCAAGACAGGGAAGAGGGCGTCGCTGAGACGCTTTGTGCGGCGGTAGCCATGCTCAATTTCCACGAATCGTCACAACCGCAGACTCGCCAACTCGAAAGAGCTCTGGTGTCGGATTTTCCACACGCACGCGAACTGGGTACCTGGATGCCAGGTGTACCCAATTGAGCGTTCGCTGCACGTCCGGTAGGCCTTTGTCCAGCTTGCCGATGACGTCAGGATCAGGAGTGACTCCAAAACCTACGCTGTCCACGATGCCCCTGAATCGGACATTGGGTGTTGACAGGACGTAAACATCGGCGCGCATTCCCGGTTTAATGTGTGACAGCTGTCCTTCGCGGAAATTCCCAATCGCCCACCACGTGCGCGCGTCAATTAAAGTGAAGACGTCCTGGCCCACATGGGCGTATGCCCCTTCTGAAATTGTCAGATTTGTGACCAGGGCATCAAACGGCGCATACACTTGGCAGTTGTTCAAGTTGTAGCGGGCATCCTTCACAGCTGATTCCCGCGCACCTCGTTGGTTGATCAAAGGCTCCAGTGTAGTGACCGCGTTATGTGCTTGCTGGTGTTGCGCCTTGCTCTGTTCGAGAGCCGCCTTAGACCGCTCGTATTGCGCTTGCGCGGATTGGACGCCTGCCTGAGAAAGCCTCAATTGCGAATCCGCTTGCTTCAGTGCTTCCGACTGCGCGACTTCAGAGGTCCTTGCACGGTCCACCTGATCGACGGTGACGAACTGCTTTGCCAGAAGCGGCTCAAGACGGCGCAAGTTGTTGCTCGCGTACGTCCACTCTGCCTTTGCGCGGCTCACCCCTTGCTCCGAATTGGCCACGTCCGCCCGCGCTTGCTCGACGGCCGCAGCCCAACGTGCCACATCGGCTTCGGAACTGGAAATATTCGCTTTAGCAACGGAGACGCCGCTTACTAGCGCATTGATTTTCCGCTGCTCGTCAGCGATTTGTCCTTCGAGGACGGCCTGTTCCGAAAGAACCCTTTCGAGCGTGTACTGATAAGGTCGCTCATCAATCTCGTATAGCATTTCGCCCTTCTTGACGAATTGGTTGTCCCGCACGTTCAGGCGGACAATGGGACCCTCGACTTGCGGAGCGATGCCGATAAAGTTGGCGAATACCTCGGCATCGTCGGTTCGCGGAGAGTAGTTAATGTGGTAGAGCACAGCGAGGCCCAGCACGACTGCCCCTAGTAGAATGCCGATGCTCACCCAGCCGCTAAGTTGCTTGGTGGTCGTCGCGGTGGAATCGAGTTCCATGGTCTTTTCGCCTCGCTGCTAAAAATTGCTATGCAAGAAATTCAATAAGAGTCGCTAATAAAAAAAGAGCAGCCACAGCAGAAAGGTAAAGAGTGCAGCCAGGCTCGGGTAAACCAGCAACGGTAATGCTGCTTTCACCCGCAAGTGCAACAATGCCAACCGGACGAGGGCCGTCAGCGCAATCGCTACAATGAAACACGCCAGCCATGCCGGGAAAAATGAACCTAGTACCTCTACGGACGGCGCCCGCGAGCAACTCGATAGTAGCGGGGCCACTAGCAAGAGGGGCAGAAGTCTTACGAGACGGAGATCTCGAAGGAGGGTCATGGTCTGGGTCGCATTGCGTTCAGTTGAATTGAGTCCCCGGCTCTGAAAGCTAGAGCAGCTAATGTCGTGAGGACCTGCGTGCGGGCGAGGACGTCGGTCGAGCGAGCTTGCGCGAGTGTTCGTTGCGCTGCGGTCACGTCCAGCAGATTGCGAAGCCCGTAATTATAGGACTCCAGAGCGGCATCGTAGGAACGGCCAGTGGCTTCGAGCAGCGCAGTTGCAGCTTCGCGCCGGCGCAAGGCAGTATTCAAATCGGAGTATGCGGCCCAGACTTCGTTCGCGATTTGATCGCGCAAAACGTGAATTTGAGCCTCCGCCTCATGAACATTGGCTTCCGCTTGCGCGAGCCTATTTTTTCGTGCCCTGCCGTCGAACACCGTCCAATTCAAGCTAAAGGCCATGCCACCAGCCAGGCCTGCTGTTTGTCCCCACGGAAATTGCTGTTGCAACCCGTACAGCGACTGCGCGGTTGGCGTAGCAGTGAAATTTAGTGAGGGATAGTAGGCCGCACGCGCTTCCTTGACCTTCGCTTTCGCTGCGTGGACGTCAGCGATCCGCTGAAGGAGGTCAGGACGCTGCGCCAGTGCTCGGTCCATCGCAGAGTTGACGGTGTCGTCGATGTCGCTCGGAATGGTTAGCTCCCGTAGAGGCTGGACGCGTATGGCAGTTTCTGGAGTCGTTCCGAGAGCCGTTGCTAGGTTCCCGTGAGCAATCTCCTCGGCTCCCAGCACTGCTTGCAGTTCGTATTCCGCCTGTGCGGTTGCACTACGGGCTTCAAGTACATCTGGCAGAGTCGCTAACCCGTGGTTCAGGCGCTCTTGGGCCGATTGCTGCACGGCCTGCGCGTTCGAAAGATTCGCCCGTGCGGCTTCTTCCTGGCCTGAGGCATTCAAGAGTTGATAGTAGGCCCGCTCAACTCCGTAAATCACGTTGCGGTGTGTGTTATTGAAGGTGAAGTTCGCTGCCAGGGCCTCGGCTTTGGCAGCGTTGATACGGCCGGCCCGCGCGCCGAAGTCAAAGATCGTGTAATTCAGATTCAACATGACCTGTAAGTCGCCGATGGTTTGACGGAAGAAGCGGTCTACCAAGTACGCTTGTTCGCGATCAACGCCAGCCAGCGCCGCTGCCGCTATTGTGGGATAGAGTTCGCTGCGCGCGACACCCCACGCGGCCGCTTGTGCGCGGGCGTGCTCCCACGCAACGCGCGTCTCTGGATTGTGCGATTCGGCGAGATCGATGAGTTCTGGCAAGGAGTAGGTCTTCTCCGGATCGAAGTTGAGTTTGGCTTCGGTGAAATTTCCCGCGTCCGCTTCGATCCTCGCTTCCCCAAGTCCGTGGCAGGGATGGTCAGGTGACAGAGGTGCACGTTGTGCGAGTGCGAAAGTCGCGCCGTGCGAAAGAATGAGTACGATCGCAGCACGAACTACCGCTCGCGCGACGCTTGGTCGGAGTCTTGACTGACCAACCACGGAGCTCCTAAGAATCGACGCTGCAGTGCAGGCTGAACTGAACCGAGCCGGTTTATGCTCGATAAGAATCAGATTGCATCTGCTTTGAAACACTCAGGCCTGGACCAAAAGAGATTCTGGAAACAGCACTTATTCGCGCATAAGAACTTCGCTACTGAGCGATGAGAGTCGGAGCCGGTCGTCCGGCCAATACGGAGTCGATATTGTCCAGAGCCAGCATGCCCATCGCCACGCGAGTCTCAACAGTCGCACTGCCGACATGCGGCAGTAAAAACGTGTTCTTCAGCCCAAGATAGCCTGGGTGAATTTGCGGTTCTCCCTCGAATACGTCCAGTCCGGCGGCAGCCACTTGTCCGCTCCTGAGTGCAGCAATCAGATCTTCGTCTGCCACCAGCCCACCCCGTGCCGTGTTCACGACAACGGCACCAGGCGGGAGTAAGCCGATTGATTTGGCATTCAGGAAGTGGTGAGTCTCGGGAGTTTCGGGTGCGTGCAGACTAAGAAATTGACTAACCCGAAGTAGTTCGTGTGGGTCCTCATGATAAGTCGCGTCTTCCTCTAAGTTGGGGGGCAGCTTCGAGCCATTGCTGTAGTGAATCTTCATCCCGAATCCCCTTGCCCGACGAGCCATCGCTTGCCCTACTTTGCCCATTCCAAAAATGCCCAACACTTTGCCGCCTACTTGCCAGCCCAACAACATGTTCGGACTCAGAGGTCGCCAAGCTCCTGTCCGGACGAGTTCTTGCGCCTCGTACGCGCGACGCGAAGCACCCAAGAGAAGCAGCATGGCAATGTCGGCCGTTGCTTCATGGTTGACACCTGGGGTGTAAGCGACCGAAATTTTCTTACGGGCGGCGGCTTTCAGATCGATATGGTCATAACCCACTGAGTACGTCGCGATTATTCTTACTGTTGGCGAAACTCTCTGAAAGAAGTTGGAATCCAACCGGTCCAGCAGAGTGACGAATATAGCGTCAACCCCGTCTGCTGCTGCTAACAACTGCTCTCGACTGAAAGGAACCGTATTCGGATTCCGCCTTGGGTCGTAGTCCCGGTCGATGCGGTCTTCAATTTCCTTCGGAAATTGGCTTGCGACAACCAAAATTGGTTTCTTCACGCGGCTTCTCCTGATCTCGGAACTTCGAATTCAATCCGCTGCCAACACAATGCACGCTCTTCCCCTGGACTTGCTAAGATCTTCGTATCTAGTTCGGGTAGGGCACGCGAAGCAGGCTGCCTGATGTCGACGGCAAGACGTACCGAAAACCAGCGTAGACCATGCTTAGATGTGCGCTCCTAGGTGTACCTGGAGGGTCAAACCAAGGAGTCCGACTCACATACGAATACTGCGTGTAATATTGGAGCGCTCCGTACTTATCGGACTTCCAGAAGGTCTGCAGCCAATCGAAGGTGTATTCCTGAATGACGCGGTTGTTTGTGTTAGGCGAGCCTGGCCCTCCATACCCGATGATCGTGCCCGGAGCGGCAGCATTCGTGGTGTCCGGGAAGAAATTTCGCCCGAAATAATCTTGTCCGTAGTAGACGGCAAATGCGGACTTTTTAGAGGCGATCCACTCGAAGCCGGCTAGGCCCGCTCCGGTGTGAACCATGGAAGGAAAGATGTCGGTTCCCGCGGCGTTCGGCCGAAGGACTACTTGTGGTCCGTCCGATACCAGATAGTGGGAGCCGCCTTCGCTCCAAAACGTATTGAGCAAGAAGAGGAAGTTGTGGAAAAGTTCATAGTTCCCAGCTATCGACCCACCCCCGCCCACAACCGAGTGCGACGTGAAAAATTTCTCGCCGATAGGCACGACAGCGGACCTCGCTCCCGTAATCAGTCCGACCGCTTCCAAATGAAGATGCCTGCCTCCAAGTTTTGTGTCGTAAGCGATCTTGGGAATGATGTCTGGAAAAAGATTGGGAGCCCCTATTTGGGCTCCGTTATCAAACTGCGAGCTAACTGTAGAGGCAAATGCCGATGGAAGGACAACGAAATTTCCTATGAATTGGTTGGGGTCCTCAATAGCCAGTCCAAACGCCAAGTGATCGTTGGCGTGATAGGCAACGCGGAGCTCCGCAGCGCGGGTGAAGGTCAGGCCAACTTGGAAGTTTTGATCCTCGTTGTAGGTCGTGGCCTGATCAGCGGGCATGGGGCCCAACCCGTTTCGATTGGGGGTCAGCCAACTGTAAGTTTGCCCGCCAAGAACTTCCCATTTGCCGCGTTTCAAGTCCAAAAAGCAAAGGCGCAGACGAAGGGTGTGGCCGTTCACGACCTGATACACATTGGTGGCGTCATTGCCGCTGAAGTCCGCTTCGCAGTAGCCGGTAACATCACTGCGGCCGACTTTGTCTGTGGCCAGTAAGTTAAAGCGGGAATACTGCGCGGTGGAACGATACTCTGTAAGGTGGCCCTGCGCCGTGTTGCCGTACGGTATAGCTGCGAAGTTGGTGGCGATGTTGTTCTGTGTGTTGGTGGTGCGAAATATATTTTCAAAGTCCACGAACCCGCCGGGAGTAAAAACGGCGTCGCCTATGTTGAAGGATCCCAACGACGCTTGCTCTGATTTGCCGTGTTCCTGACGTTGTCGAGCGAGCGGTTGCTGCTGGATATTTGCACCTGCAGACACAGTCGTCGGCCCAGGTGAGGATACGTCCGAACCACTAGCAACTCCGTTGCCGCGACTAGGCAGCTCGCTCGAAGCAGAGACTGTCACTGCATTCTTCGATTGTGCTTTTAGTGTTTCAATTTCGCGCTGTTGTGCGGCCATCTGCCTTTGAGTTTGCAATAGAGCTTCGCGAAGAGCCTTGACCTCGGTGGCCAAATTGGTGTTGTCCGCCGAGGAATCAGAATCTGCGCTACTGAGCTGTGCTCGTGCGACGCCCGGTAGAAGAAGGCACGCGAATAGGATGTGGATCGGCTTCATATCTAGACAGCTTCCACACTCTTTCGCGCGTGGCCGGTTTCGCGCAAAAACATACTGAGCAGGATGGCGAGGACAATACTCGTGATCCAGAAGATGCCGCTGGCACGAAAGTGGGCGAAATGATTTTGCGTGCTGGCAAAACCCTTGCCGAGTAAATCGGCGAAAATGGGTCCAACCAATGCCGTCACTCCGAAGGTGAGGAAGTTGATTCCACCTGTCGCGCTTCCTTTGACCTCGTCAGGATTCACTTCCTTGATGATGGTGTACGGAATCATCGCGGCTCCCGAGGCGACGCCGAATAGGAAGCAGCCTATTGCCGTAGCCGTGTGACCAGTGCTGAAGGTGATTCCCGTTGCGGACAACAGCATGGCGACGGCGCCCCCGATAAGCACCGGCTTGCGACGGCCCACAAAATCCGCGAGCCAGCCGAGTAGCGGACAACCAATCACCCAGCCCAATGGAACCAAGGAACCCGTTACCACTGCATCGTGGAAGCTGAACATCCGGTCGCGCTGAAAAAAAGCCACGCCCCAAGTCATATCACCGATGGTGGTGGGCACAAAAAGAAGTCCTGCCACAACGCCGCACAGATACGATTGCGGGTTGCGGAAAACAATCGCGTAAGGACGTAACACGGACGTCCAGCCGGAACCCACGGATTGTGGGCGGGTTTCCGACGGCGTAATCACGAATAGGAGTACGCCGACTACGAGGCTGGCGATGCCGAGCCAATGCCAGATGGATTGCCATCCGACGCCGTGCTCGAGCCATGGGCCCACGACGAATTGGCCCGCTGACCCGCCAAGCATACCGAGACATTGTGTTACGCCGATCGCTGTGGCCAGCCATCGTGCGGAAAAGCCATGAGTGGCTAGATAAACCGCGCCAGTGAAGGCGAAGGCTGAACCCGCGCCCTGTAGGAGCCTTCCGGCGTAGCCCGCTGCCGCGGTTGGAATGGCAAACAACAGGCAGCCAATAGCCAAAATGAAAATGCCGACGGGCACAGCTTTCTTTGCCCCGACGCGATCGAGCGCAGCACCGGCGATAAGGCTGGTGGTCGAGTAAGTGTAGTAATAGGTTCCGAGAATCGCGCTGACGCCGATGGCGCTGGTGCCAAATGCGGTTGCGAGATGCTCGATCATCACCGCCGGCGCTGACCTGGAGGCGTACTCGAGAAAGTAGAAGCAAAGGGCGAGTCCCCACGCGATTTGGTATGCGTGAATTCGCCATCCACTGGTTGCGTCGGCTGCAAGAGGTGCCGCGATTGGCTTTGTCGTCATTTGAGGACTCGCTTTTCAGGTTCGCTAGCGAAACAAGTTGGTCTTGGCGAGATCGATGACTTCATCGCCGCGTCCGTTGAGAACCGCTTTCAGCATAAACAGGGAGAAGCCCTTGGCTTGCTCCAGCGTGATCGTCGGAGGCATCGCGAGTTCCTGACGCGCGACGAACACCTCGACCACGGCGGGACCGTCGTGTTTCAGAGCCTGCGCAATCATCGGCTCGACCTGGTCCGGCGTTCTCGCTGTCAATCCCAGAAGCCCCGAACCTTCTGCGATCTTCGCGAAATCTGGACTCTGCAGGTCGGTTGCAAACTCGAGGAAACCGGAGGCCTTCTGCTCCAGTTCCACAAAAGCCAGTGATTCATTCTTGAAGATGATTACTTTCACCGGCAATTTCTGTTGTTTCAGGGTAATGACATCCCCCATGAGCATCGAGAAACCGCCATCGCCAGACAGCGAGATAACCTGGCGACCTGGATAGGCAGCTTGCGCTCCGATAGCCTGAGGCATTGCGTTGGCCATAGAGCCGTGATTGAAAGAGCCAAGCAGACGCCGTTTCCCGTTCATCGTGAGATAGCGTGCGGACCAAATTACTGGCGTACCTACGTCGCAAGTAAAAACCGCGTCTTCGGCTGCTAGTTTGTCGATAACCCGGGCAACATACTGAGGATGGATTGGAGGTTTATTGGAGTTACTGGTTGCCAGTTCATCCAAACCTTTGCGTGTTTTGCGATAGTGTTCCACCGAATCTTGCAAATGCTGTTGGTATTGGTGCTGCTCCAGCTTTGGTAGCAGGGCTCGCAGAGTAGTCTTCGTGTCTCCAATGAAGCCAAAGTCCAGCTTGCTCCGGCGTCCGAGGTGCTCGCCGCGAACGTCGATCTGCACGATGGTCGCGTCCTTGGGATAGAAATCGCGGTATGGAAAGTCCGTTCCGAGCATCAACAAGACTTCGCAATTCATCATTGCGTGATAGCCGGAAGAGAATCCGAGCAGTCCTGTCATGCCCACGTCAAAGGGGTTGTCGTATTCGATGAATTCTTTACCGCGAAAAGCATGCACGATCGGAGCCTGGAGCTTGCCGGCAACCTCCATCAGCTCCGCATGGGCTCCGGCGCAACCCGCACCGCCGAGGATGGTGATCTTTTCCGATCGATTTAGAAGTTCGGCAAGGATGTTGAGTTCCTCATCCGATGGACAAACGCTGGATTTCTGTTCGTGAAAACGTACACGGGGCCCGTGGACGGCATCTTTCAGAGCTACGTCCCCGGGCAACACAATCACGGCGACGCCACGCTTGGAGATTGCCGTCTGAATGGCCGTTTCCAGGATTCGCGGCATCTGGTCGGGATCGGAGACGAGCTCGCAGTAGTGGCTGCATTGCGCGAAGATATGTTTCGGGTCAGTCTCCTGAAAGTATCCGCTGCCAATCTCCCGACTCGGAATATGCGCGGCAATCGCAAGTACTGGAACATTGTTGCGTTGACAGTCATAGAGGCCATTGATCAAATGCATGTTCCCGGGTCCGCAGCTACCGGCGCAGACCGCCAATTTCCCGGTGAGATGTGCCTCGGCTCCCGCAGCAAAAGCTCCCACCTCTTCATGCCTCACATGCACCCAATCAATATTCTTTTTTATGCGGATTGAGTCCGTAATGCCGTTAAGTGAGTCGCCAACCACCCCGTAGATTCTCTGAACACCTGCTTCAGCAAGAACATCCACCAACAGGTCCGCCACTTTTTTAGTCATGCCGCCACCTTTCTTTGGCTCTTGGCCATTTCTTGCGGAATGAGAGGGTTGCAATTCGTTTTCCATCAACGAGGGCGGCAAGACCTTCTAGATGACCAACATAAAACGGAGCGTCGAGTAGGCTGGCCAAACGTCTAGCGTTTTCGTCATGGGTTTGACAGCACAGAGCGTGCTCGCAGCCATACGTCTCAAGTGGCGTTGGAGACTGGCGCTTCACCGCGGAGCACAACAATTCGGTGAAGGATCAAACAAGGAATGGCACCGCGCGCACGCGGACACTGTAGGAGAGCGAGGGCTCACGCCGCGCGAATGGATGACTACGATTCGCCTCACGGACTAAAGTGGAAGTGCTTGATGGAGTGATGACCGACCGACGTACCTTGAAACTTTGCGGATAACTCGCCCTAACAGAACTGAATTGCTCGAGCTAAAAGCGCACGAGGGCATCCGTTGCGAACATCAATAAACAGCTCGCGACAGTGGAGTTTCGAAGCAATGACTTTTGGGTCGCGAATGCCATTCCCACACCTAATCTGGATTGATTCCGCGTCTGTCAATAGACTCGTCCGTTTTTTCCAGTTCCTTCAGGAACTTGTTGTAGTCGCGCCATACATTTCGCCACTGATCCGCAGCCAGTTTTTTTGAAGTTGTGCGTGGCTTAGTCGAACAGAGCGCCACAGTGAGTATCGCGGCGATAACCTGGAGGTCTTCCATTCTTCTCTCCTCGTAAAGAAACTATACGACTCGCTTGACTGTTAAGTGCTCGGTCGGCTAGCCGACGGCCCGTTCTTCGTGAGCCCAAAATCGTTCGCGAAGAACCCTTTTGAGGATCTTGCCGGAGCCGCTTTTCGGTAATTCGGTAACTGAAAACTCGACGCGCCGGGGGATCTTGTAATTCGCCAGGAATTGCCTGCAATGGGTGGTGAGGTCGTTCGCGCTCATAACCATTCCGGGCTTCCGCACAACGCAGGCCATCACGATTTCACCCCACTGTGAATCAGGGATTCCGAAGACCGCTGTTTCACGAACTGCGGGATGCTTGTAGATGACCGCTTCGACCTCGCCGGAATAAACATTTTCGCCACCTGTGACGATCATGTCTTTCAGGCGGTCGAGGATGTAGAAATAGCCGTCCGAATCCTGATAGCCGATGTCTCCCGTGCGAAACATTCCGTTTCGAAATGCCAGTGCCGTGTCTTGCGGATCGTTCCAGTAACCACGCATGACGTTGGCGCCCCGTGCGACCAATTCGCCGTGCTGTCCGGCTTCCACTTGCTTTCCCGTTTCGTCCTCGACTCGCAGATCGATTCCTGGACAAGGCCGGCCACAAGATAGGAGCTTGCTTTCGACATGCTCCTGATCTTCGAGCCCTGTGAGGAACCCGGTCTCGCTGAGTCCATAGGACTGGAGAAGTTTCACGTTCGGCAGAAGGGTTCTTACCCGATGGACAAGTTCCGGCGCCATTGGAGAGCCTCCATAAGCCAGAACCTCGAGGCTGCTCAAGTCATACGGCTTTGCCTCGGGCATCTGCGTCAGCAGGTTCAGCATTGTCGGGACGAGCACCGTGTGAGTCACGCGTTCGCGCTGGACCAACTCACAGAAACCTTGCGGACTGAACTTTGGAATCGTGACTTGCCGCGCACCGAAAGCTGGTGCTGCGAACATGGCGGGAAAATCGGCAATGTGAAAAATCGGTGCCGCATGCAGATACACGCCGCCTTCTCGATATCCCATCCAATAGCTGAAGTGGTCGAGGTTCGCCAGGATGTTGGAGTGAGTCACCATGACGCCCTTCGGCCGGCCCGTCGTGCCGCTGGTATAGATGAGGGCCAGTATTGCTTCCGGGTCATAAACAGGATCTGGACAAGAGTTGTTCGCAACATCCAAGGGCTGTTCATCGAAGACAAGTTGCCACGGAAGCTGCACGGCCGGTTTCGGGAGCGAGGAATGCCGCACCAGCCCTCGCGGCGTTGCATCCAGCAGAATTCGATCGATTTCAGCTGCGGAGAGCCGCGCGTTTATCGGGATTGCAGTAACACCAAGCCAGCTGCAGGCATAGACTAACTCGATGTACTCAGGAGAATTCGGCAACAGAAGCGCGAGGCGGTCGCCCGCCGCAAGGCCGTTAGCGATGAGCGCAGCCGCAATGTTTCGAACGCGTTCGTGGAGCGCCTTGAAAGAAACAGCGGCGCCGTCGACAACCAGCGCCGCGCGTTGCGTGTAGTACCGGAAGGCCCGGCCGAGCGAATGAAAGTAAATCATCGTGTGCTGTCCAATGAAGGAGCGTCTGGAGACCAGCGCACCTCACTGATTGAAACTAGTCGCCGTGGCCTCCGGCGATTGCTGCTTTGGCCGCCTGTTCACCCTTAGCGCGGGTAGCGAGCAGTTCCAGCAGCATGCCGTCGCGTTCACGGTTGAGTTCGTCAACCGAGCGGCCTGCTGCCTCTTTTTGCACGCCATCGATGATCGCTTGTTTAGCCTGGGGACTGAATTCGGTGATCGTCCCGAGGTCTTTCCACCACGTGGCTACGGGCCCGGAGAGGTGCTCCATAAAGTGGTGAATTCCGCCCTCACCACCGGCGAGGTGAAACAGGAGATTTGGCCCCATCACTCCCCAACGCAGTCCAGGTCCCCAGCACACGGCCGCGTCCGAATCGGCGACATCCAACACGCCCTGCTCAATGAGGTGAACGACCTCGCGGTACAGCGCTGCCTGAAGGCGGTTGGCTACGTGGCCGACGACTTCTTTGCGGACATGAATCGGTTTCTTACCAACCGATTCATAAAAGGAGATGGCGCGCTCGACAGTTTCCGGCGATGTTTTTTCGCCGGCGACTACTTCAACGAGCGGCACGACATGGGGAGGATTGAAGGGATGTCCGATAACACAACGTTCGGGATGTTTGCAGGCAGACTGCATGGTGCTCATGGTCAGTCCGGAGGAACTTGATGCGATAATTGCATCCGGCCGAGTCGCCGCATCCATGTCGGCGAAGAGCTTGATCTTGAAGTCCTTCCGTTCGGGTCCGTTCTCCTGCACCAAGTCGGCATCCGCGAGCGCCTTCTTCAAATCTGTTGTGAACTTCAGGTGATCGCGCGACGCGTTCTTGGAAAGTCCGATGATGGTGAGGTCTTTCCATGCGGCGTCAATGTAACGGCGCAAGTTGGCTTCGGCGTCGGGTGCCGGGTCCGTTGCGGTGACATTGAGACCGCGCGCAAGGTAGAGCGCCGCCCAACTCGCGCCGATGACTCCTGTGCCTACGATTGCTACGTTTCGAATCTCTCTGCTCTTTGCCATACATTTCTCCTTGTTAGAACTAACTAAATGTTTCCAAATTTCTCGAACTCACTTGCCCGCGGCTGCAGCTCCAAGAGGAGTCTCGGCGGCGCGAGTTTCCTTGTCGGATCCGTGATGATTTATGATCAGCCGCGATCCCCGTTGCCCGGTGATATAGGTCCAAATCCATTGGAGGAAAACGGTTAAGCGAAGACTTGACGTCGCCAAAAACTGGAGGTGCACGGCTGCCCAAGCGAGCCACGCTGAGAGGCCACTCACACGGATCTTTCCGGTTTGCAGAACGGCGAACCCTTTGCCCACAACCGCCATGGTGCCCTTATCGAAATATTTGAATGGTTTCGGCGTCGGTCCGCCCAGAACGCGGTTGTGAATCAACTTGCCCGCATACCTGCCTTGCTGAATAGCCACTTGAGCAACGCCCGGCAACGGTTTGCCCTTGTCGTCGAGAGATGCCGTGTCGCCAACGACAAAGATCTCTGGGTGTCCTGGAACGCTGACGTCAGGCTGCACGCGTACTCGTCCTGCTCGATCGGTATCCACGTTGAGCCACTTACCTGCGGGTGAGGGTGCAACGCCGGCTGTCCAGATCACCGTCTTGCTGAAGATCCGTTCACCCGCGACCATGATGCCGTCTGCGTCGATTTGGTCGACGCCATGACCAAGGCAGACCTCAACGCCTAATTTTTCGAGGTGTGCCTTAGCGGATTTGGAGAGGTCTTCAGAAAAGGGGCCGAGAACTCGAGGTGCCATATCGACCAGCACAATGCGTGCTGAAGACGGGTCGATGCGTCGGAACTCCGCTTTCAGGCTGGTCCGAACGAGCACCGCCAAAGCGCCGGCCATCTCGACACCGGTGGGACCGGCGCCAACCAGAATGAAAGTCAGTAGATCACGATGGCGTGCGGGATCATCTTCAGCCTCTGCTAGTTCGAAAGCCTGCAATATTTTGTTTCGGGCTGCCTCGGCATCCGCGAGACTCTTCAGTCCGGGAGCGAATTGTTCAAATTCGTTGCGGCCAAAGTAACTGTGCGTGGACCCGGTAGCCAAAATCAGATAATCATACAAAATCGGGACGTTCTGCTGGTCGGCGTCACTCACAAAGACGCGCTTCTGGTCTTTGTCTACTCCCGTGACCTCGCCCAGAATCACGATGGTATTCTTTTGCTTACGAAAAATTCCGCGGATGGGAGTTGCAATCTGGCTGGGACTGAGGACCGACGTTGCTACTTGATATAGCAGAGGCTGGAACAGGTGGTGATTTGTCCGGTCGATCAAAATGACGCTCGCAGGAGTATTTCGAAGGGCCTTGGCGGAGGCTAATCCGCCAAACCCTGCCCCGACAATGACGATCCTAGGTTGCGGCATGCTCACCTCGATTTATTGCCCTTTCGTCCAACTCTACTCGGAGCGTTTCGATTTCAACGCTCCGAATTTACACCACCGTCACCGGCTCGCTTTTCCGCGTAAAGTTCGGTGGGCGTTTCTCGAAGAACGCCGTGAACGCCTCCTTCGCATCGGAAGAGCGGAGTCGCACGGCGTACTCCTGGTTCTCCAGCTTTGCTGCTTGCTCAAGCTGCGGACGGAGAGGTTGCCGCATAAGTCTCTTGCAGGCTTGGAGCGCGCTGGCAGGTTTCTCAGTCAACTTTTGCGCTGTCTCGGTGGCCACTGCCAGCAGTGTTTGTTCCGGCACGACACGGGTAACCAGCCCCAGTTCCTCCGCGCGGTGGGCATCGAAGGACTGTCCTAACTGAATCAACTCGGCCGCTCGGAGATACCCGATCCGTGCGGGAATAGAGTAGCTCGTTCCAAATTCCGGCACCAAGGCCAGATTGATGAAAGGCATTTGGAATTTTGTGGTCTCGCCGGCATAAACAAAATCGCAGTGTGTCAGCATGGTGGTTCCGCCACCGATGGCGAAGCCGTGCACAGCGGCAACAATGGGCTTATCAAACTTGATTAGTGCATCGATCAAGCGGGATTGCGGGCTGTCGCCCGGTCCCATTGGATTGTTGAGGAAGTCCTCGATGTCGTTGCCCGCGCAGAATGAGTCTCCCGCTCCATGCCAAAGCACCACGCGGACGCTATCATCTTTTGCTGCGGCGTTGAGGAGACCCGCCATGGTGATGTACATGGTGGACGTCATCGCATTTTTCTTGGTCGGTCTATTGAATTGAATTCGCAGGATACTTCCGGAGCGTTCAGTAACGATGTCGCTCATCTTCCACCTCCGGTAGCGGCCGATTCCAAATTCGAAGCGTGCGGGATTGTGCCGCTGGCACGAAAACCGTCGATATCGTTAGTGGTGAAACCAAGCTCTTTCAGCACCTCGTCGTTATGCTCGCCAATTCTCGGCGCGCGTCTGGCAGGCGCTTTAGTAACACCGTGCACTTGAATAGGACTGCTGATGGTCGAGGTCAACTTCTCGCCGGCTCCTTCGAGCGGAACGACGATGTCATTCGCTCGCAATTGCGGATCATTAACGACTTCCTGCGGCTCTCGCACGGCCCCGAACGGGACGTGAACGTCGTTGAAGACCTCATACCAATGCGACATTGGCTGCGAACCAAAAATCTCATCGAGCATGGCCGTCAGTTGCGGCCGGTTCTGCGTCAGCTTGGCGGGATCCGAGAATCGCGGATCCGTTAGGATATCTTCACGACCTAGTGCTTTTAGAACCGCGGGTACCTTGTCCGGGGTAGCTACCATAACGAACCAGGTGCCATCGGAAGAACGATACGTATTCAAAGCTGCATTTGCGGGATGTGTTCGATCGTGCAGCCCATAGAAACTCGCACCACATAAAGCGGCCTGGATAAATACGCTGGCCGACCAGACACCCGCTGCGAGGAGTGAAGTTGTGACGTAAGATCCTTTACCAGTGCGTTCGCGGCGATAAAGCGCGGTAGCAATGGCGGCATAAATGCAGACGGCGGTTGCATTGTCCCCGCTGCCTGCGACTGGCCAGGTCGGCGGCTCTCCAGCATCGCGCGTCATGAATAACAAGCCGCTTCGTGCCCAGAAGGCCGTGAGATCGAATCCTGGAAGTGCAGCATCTGGACCTTTCTCGCCGAAGCCGGTGAGATCGGCATAGATCAGACGCGGATTCCACTGGGAGACATCGCCATATTCGAGCTTCAATTTCTTGCGCGCGGAATGCGGTGTGTTAACGATAAACACGTCGGCCCACTTGGCTAACCGCTCGAGAACCTGCTGCGCGTTCGCAGCTTTCAGATTGAGCGCAACGCCACGCTTGTTTCGATTCGACAATGGGAAGGGATAAGGCTCTTCCGAATTCGGCTGGGGCGGGATTTTCTGCCCCTTTCTCCACAGCTCTCCCTCAGGTGGTTCGACCTTGATGACATCCGCGCCGAAGTCGGACAGGATCGTCGCCGCGCCGGGACCCGCGATGAAACTGGCGAGGTCCACAACTTTCAGGCCTGAGAATATGTTTTCGTCTGCCATGAGTTTCCTTCTTTCTTTCTGTTTCTGACTAGAAGTCTAAAAGCCATGTTGAGGCCCGCTGTTCGCTAGCGTCGCTGGAACTTTGGAGCACGCTTTGCAAGAAAG
>Ga0210405_10001928_pt1 | contig 22326 bp, 19 predicted proteins | sample IncBWH11MmetaG_FD_155492 | JGI IMG/M metagenome (GOLD analysis project Ga0210405, IMG submission 155492) | Forest soil microbial communities from Barre Woods Harvard Forest LTER site, Petersham, Massachusetts, United States - Inc-BW-H-11-M | ecosystem: Environmental > Terrestrial > Soil >... | reverse complement strand
ACGAATTGCTGCCCGGCGCGCAAAAACACCGGCCCGCCGCCCGCCAGGGGCCCGGTCCGGATTTTCGGCCCTTGCAGGTCGGTGAGAATGGCGATCGGCTTTTCGTGCTCGATGGCGGCCGCGCGCAGCATTGCGATGTTCTTCGCATGCTCCTCGTGCGTGCCGTGCGAGAAATTCAGCCGCGCCACGTCCATTCCCGCGCTCAGCAGGCGGTCAATCATCCGCGGCGAACGGCTCGCCGGCCCGATGGTGCAGACAATTTTGGAATGGCGAAAGCTCATGCTCTCTTCTGTGCCCGGGATTCTAGACTGCTTTCATTCTCTACAGGAAGGGCAGAAAATAGCGAAAGGTCTTTTTCTCTGCTCGCGATTCGATTCTCTTCTTCGTTAGCGCGCCGCGGCAAATTCCGCAACAATTTTCGTCAGCACGTCCACCCCTTTGGTGAAGGACGCCAGGGGAATCCGCTCATCGTCCCCGTGCATCCGCCGGAAATCTTCTTCGGTCAGCGGGAAAGGCAGAAAACCGTAGGATTGCACATTGTGCAGCCGCAATTGCGCGGAATCCGTGGCCCCCGCGGACTGAAACGGCACCACTGTCGCGCCGGAAAATTCCCGCCCCGCGACTTTTGTGATGGTGGCGTAGAAATCATTTTCCAGCGAAGAGGGCGGCGCCGCCAGCCCGGCATCCGGCTGAATCTCAAAACGGATTTGCGGATCGTTCACCAGCTTCGTCAGCTCCGACACCAGCACGTCGATGGTGTCTCCCGGCAGCAGCCGGATGTTCAGGTTGGCGCGCGCCTCCCCGGGAATCACGTTCACGCGCACTCCCGCCGTCAGCATCGTCGGCGCGATGGTATCCCGCAGCATCGCGTTCCACAGCGGATTCATGTCCGAAATCACTCTCTGTGCGTGCTCGCCGCGATCTGTCGTATCCAGAGAGCGTATCCACTTGGCCGTTTCATCGTCTTCGATGGCCGCCAGTTGCTCGAAATATCGTCGCACGATTGCCGTGAAGTGCACCGGCGCGGAGTAGCTCCCGATTTTCGCCACCGCTGCCGCCAGATGGACCACAGCGTTGTCCTTCGTGGGCATGGAGGCGTGCCCCGATTTCCCGCGCGCAATCACCGCGACGTTTACTGGTACTTTTTCGCTGGCCTGCACCGCCACGTATTGCACTTTGCCGTTCTTCAGCACGACTTGGCCGCCCTCATTCAGCGCAAACCCCGCCGCAAACTTGTCCCAGTATTTCGCGATCAGCATCTTGACGCTGGCGTCCCCGAACTGCTCCTCATCCGCCGTCGCCAGGAAGATCACGTCGCGATTCAGGCGCGGGTTGGCGCGCTTCAGCGCGATGAACGCCGCCAGATTCGCCGCCAGCATACCCTTGTCGTCGATGGCGCCGCGCCCGTACAGGTATCCATCCTTTTCCACCGCCGCGAACGGATCGACCGTCCACCTTGCCTTGTCCACGCCCACCACGTCCATGTGCGCCACCAGCAGCAGCGCCCTCGAAGGCTGGGCCATGGCAGCGCTTCTCAGCCGCGCCACCACCGCGCTCCGTCCCGGCGCCAAATCCAGAATTTCCGCCTTGATGCCTTCCTTCTCCAGGACCGCCGCAATGTACATCGCCGCGATCTGCTCGTTTCCCGGCGGATTCGTCGTGTTGATCTTGATGAGATCCGCCAGCCAGCCATGCGCCTCCTTCGTAATCGCCATCGCCGGTGTATCTGCCGCAGGCGGAAGATTCGCCGGGATCCCCGGCCCCCCCGCAGAGGGCACCTGCGCCGCAACCGGAAAACTTGCCGCCATCACTAGCGCCAGCACCGCCGCTACCGCCATCTTCTGGACCACGCGATTCCAGTTCACGAATCCGTCCTCCTCCTCATGGCTGGCCGCAGCACAGCCGCCTCAGCAACGCTTTGCTTCAAATGTGCTTCATACTAACATGCAGGTGTGGGCGCTTGGCCCCGGCGTTGGCGTTGCGTTGCTTAAATTCAACCGCTGGGTGGCCGCCAGCTTTGCCTACAGGCGTGCGTCATCGCCGGTTGGAAGTTTTTGATTGCGATCAAGGGGTACATGATGAAGACCATTCTTTCGGTATTTCTCCTAGCCGTTCTGGCGACTGCGTTGGTGTTGCCGCTCACGGAAAATTCCGTTCGCGCCCAGGCCCCCACCGGCCCGCAGCCTGGTGCCGCTCCTCCATCGCAACAGCAGCAGAATCCCGCGCAGACTCCAGCGCCTGCTGCCGCGCAGCAACCTCCGCAGGCCGGCGTCACCATCGCGGTTGACGTTCCTATCGTCACCCTCGATGTGGTCGCCACCACGCAGCATGGCGACATTATCCCGGGTCTGAAGAAAGAAAACTTCCGTATTCTCGACGACGGGGTGCCGCAAACCATCACCAATTTCTCCCCTACGGAAGCTCCCATCACCATGGTCCTGCTCCTGGAATTCAGCAGCCGCGGCTATGGCGGCTATTTCGCTTATCTCGGGAAATATTGGTCTACGGCAATGTTTGGTGCCCTGAAACAGCAAGACTGGATCGCTCTCGAAACTTTCGACATGAAGACCCGGATCGAAGTGGACTTCACTCAAAACAAAGACGAAGTCCTTCAGGGAATCTATCATCTCTATTTCCCCGGGTTCAGCGAATCGAATGTGTTCGACGCCCTGCTGGAAACCGGGGATCGCCTGAAAGATGTAAAGGGCAAGAAGTCCATCGTTCTGATAGCCAGCGGCGTGGACACCTTCTCCAAGCACACCCTTGATCAAACCATGAAACAGCTCCGCCAAAGCGACGTCACGATTTTTTGCATCGGGCTGGGACGCGCTTATCAGAACTTCGCTGATATGAACGGTGGCATGGGCAACCTCAGGCGCATGGATTACCTGCAGGCCGAAAATCAGTTAAGGACTTTTTCACAGGAAACCGGAGGCTTTTCCTGGTTCCCTCAGTTTGCAGGTGAAATGCCGGACGTGTTTCGCGATGTCGCCGCTTTCCTGCGCCATCAGTACAGTCTCTCCTACTCCCCAACCGGCGGCGCGAAAGACGGCAAATTTCACAAAGTTAAGGTGGAGTTGGTCGCGCCCGACGGCGGTCCGCTCACCGTCCTGGACCAAAAAGGCAAGAAGCAGAAATTCCAGGTCTATGCCCGCGAAGGCTATCAAGCGCCCAAGGGCGGCGTCGGCGACTAGCCTGGCTGGAAATTAGAAAATTGAAATTGGAAATGGGAAAACAGGAAGATTTCCATTTCACTGCGAGCTGCAAATTTCGATCTTCCAATTTCAATTTTCCAATATCCATTTCAAATCAGTAGCCGCGCGCAAAGTCCACCCGATTGAATAGTTCGCGTCCGTCAAACCATCTCTCCAATAATTCGATCAGGATCGCCGCCTGCCGTTCCCACAGCCGGTCGCTCACCCCGCTCGTGTGTGGAGTTATGAACAAATTTGGCACCTTCCACAACGGACTCTCTGGCGGCAGCGGTTCCGTCTGTGCTACATCCAGTGCCGCACCGCCCAGCGCGCCGCTCTCGAGCGCCTGCACCAGAGCTGCTTCATCCAGGAGCGATCCGCGCCCGACGTTGATCAGTCTCGCGCCGCGTTTCATCCTTGCGATTTCCGGCGCGCCAATGAGGTGCTTCGTTTCCGCTGTCTCCGGCGCGCAGATCAACACATAATCCGGGCCCGGCAATGCTTCCCGCAGTCGCTCCGCAGAAAAAATCTTTTCCGCGTTTGCACGTTCGCCCGCGCCCGACCGCGTTACTCCCCAAACCTTCATGTCAAAGGCTTTCGCACGCTTCGCCACTTCCCGCCCGATGGAGCCGTAGCCCACGATCAGTAGCACTTTGCCATTCAGCTCCGTCAAATGCTGCGGCTTGTCCCAAATCTCCTGCTGAGTCCACCTCGCACAGTCCTGTCCACGCACCGAATCCGGAAAATTCCGCGCCAGCGCCAGCAGCAACCCCATGGTGTGCTCGGCCATCGGCACGGAAAAAATTCCGCTCGGGTTCGTCACCATAATTCCGGAATCTCGCAGCTCCGGGTACATCAATTGCGCCACGCCCGCCGCCGTGGAGTGAATCCATTTCAACTTCTTCGCGGCCTTCAACTGCTCCGCGCGCAGCGAATAGCCCACAAAAACATCCGTATCCGGCAATTCCTCCGGCAAGCGGTCGTAATTCGGCAAATGCAAAACGCGCATCTCCGGCCACCGCTTTCGAATCGCTTCCGCCATCGCCGGATTCGGCCGCCATTCGGTGAACGGATGCCACACACAAATGACCAGTTTTGTTTTGGCAGGTTTTGTACGCCTCATGGTCGGATTATCTATGAAATGATGCGCAAATCCATGCCGGTCATGTCCGCGGGCCGCGGTTGGCCCAGCGCGCTCAGCATTGTTGGCGCGATGTCGCGCAGCGAGCCGCCCGGCTTCAGGCGTAGCTTGTCGTCATCGCTTACCAAAATAAGCGGCACCGGATTCGTCGTGTGATACGTGTGCGGGCCACCGGTCTGCGGATCGATCATCGTCTCCGCGTTTCCATGGTCGGCGGTGATAATCCAAACACCTCCGCGCGGCTTCAGCGCTTGATAAATCCGGGCCAGTCCCGCGTCCACCGCTTCCACCGCTTTGATCGCCGATTCCAGCTTTCCCGAATGCCCCACCATGTCCGCATTCGCGTAATTCATGATGATGGCGTCGAACTCGTTTTTCTCGATGGCCTTCACCACCGTGTCCGTAATTCCCGCTGCTGACATTTCCGGTTTCAGGTCGTACGTCGCCACCTTCGGCGACGGCACCAGAATGCGCTCTTCTCCAGCAAACGGCTTCTCCACGCCGCCGTTGAAAAAGTAAGTCACGTGCGCGTACTTCTCCGTCTCCGCCGTGCGCAAATTCTTGTACTGTAGTTCGGCGAAAACCTGCGCCAGGATGTGCTCGAGTTTTTCCGGCGCAATCACGTACTTCAGCCACTGCCAGTTCTTGTCATACTGAGTCATTCCCACGTAAAAGAGATTCTTCGGCCGCTTTGCGTCCACAAACTTGTCGAAGACTGGCGCCGCCAGCGCATAGGTCATCTGCCGCGCGCGATCAGCGCGGAAATTGAAGAAAATCACGGCGTCATCGTCGCGGATCAACCCCACTGGCGCGGCAGAAGCTCCGTTTCCCTTCGTTACGACAATTGGCCTGATAAATTCATCCGTCACGCCCGCTTCATAACTCCGCTGCAGCGCCGCAATCGGGTCATCCGTCCGCGCTTCCGCCTCCCCGTGGACCAGCGCGCGGTAAGCGAGTTCCACGCGCTCCCAGCGGTTGTCGCGGTCCATCGCGTAGTAGCGCCCCACCAGCGTTGCGATTTCGCCCACTCCCAGCTCGCGGATCTTCTGCTGCAACTGCCGCACGTAGTCGCGCCCGCTGTTCGGGGGCGTGTCGCGCCCGTCCATGAAACAGTGCACAAAAACTTTCTCCACTTTTTGCTGCTTGGCCATTTCCAGCAGCGCAAACAAATGTTGCATGTGCGAGTGCACGCCGCCGTCGCTCAGCAATCCCAGAAAATGCAGTTGCCGCGTCCGCCCGCGCTCCATCGCTTGCTGAAACAGCGGCACGTTCTGCAGTTGCTTGTTCGCGATCAGCAGGTCGATCCGGGTAATGTCCATGTGCACGATCCGCCCTGCGCCCATGTTCATGTGCCCCACTTCGCTGTTGCCCATTTGCCCTTCGGGCAATCCGACAAATGGCCCGGAGGTGTGAATCAAAGTGTTGGGAAATTTGTGGATGAGTTCGTCATAGGCCGGCTTCCGCGCCAGCGCAATCGCGTTCCCCTTCGTCTCCGCGCGAAATCCCCATCCATCGAGCACCGTCAACACAATCGGTCTTGGTCGTTTGGTCATAGTCCTTCATTCATGAATGCAAGTTGGCTATTGCGCTGAGCGGGGCCAGCCTGCTGTTATTGCGTGGCAAACTCGCACAGTGCCGCTAGCAGCCTGTCCACTTCTTCGGCTGTGTTGTAATGAACTAGCCCGACGCGCAACACACCGCCGTGCTGCTCGACGCCGAGGCGTTCGGAAAGATTGAGAGCGTAGAAATTCCCGTCCCAAGTGAAGATTCCGCGATCTCCCAGGAATGTAGCAATCTTTGTGGGATTGTGACTGCCCAGCCGGAACGATAGAGTCGAGCAGCGTTCGTCAAACCGCTTCGGGTCAGTGATGCCGAAGATGCGGACGCCTGGAATCGTCTGCAATCCATCGATCAATCGAGTGAGTAGTCCGGTTTCGTATTGGTGCGTGGCGCGGTATGCCGCTTGCAGCGCTTCGCGGCGGCTCTTCACACCCGGGTCGCAATGCCTTCCCAGCTCTGCAAGGTAATCCACGGCGGCGCCAATCCCGGCGATCAATTCTTGCACCTGTGTCCCCGTTTCCCAGCATTCGGGTGACGCGTTGGTGGCCGGGCGCACCTTGTAGGGCGTGAACTTCTCCAGAAGTTCACGCTTGCCGTAAAGCGTACCCATGTGCGGCCCAAAGAACTTGTACGGCGAGCACACAAGGAAATCGCAATCCAGCGCCTTCACGTCAATCAGGCCGTGGGGCGCGAAGTGCACGGCATCAATGAACATCAGTGCGCCCGCCGCGTGCGCGAGCTTGGTGATTTCGGCGACGGGATTGATGGTTCCTACCATGTTGGAGGCGTATCCCACCGCGACGAGCTTCGTCCTTCCCGAGATTTTGCGTTTCAAATCGTCCATGTCTAACGTGCAATCGTCTTCGCGAATATCCACCTGCCGGATGACCACGCCATTTTCTTCCAGCGCGCGCCATGGCGCGACGTTCGCGTCATGATCCAGCGTGGTCACCACAATCTCGTCGCCGGCTCTCAGTTTGCGGCCGATAGCGCGTGCGAATGCAAACGTGATCGTGGTCATGTTTTGCCCGAAGACCACCTCGTTCGGATCGCAATTGAGAAAATCTGCCATCGCCGCCCGCGTTGAAAGAATCATTTCATCGTTGCGCCGGCTGGTAAGAAACGCGCCGTAGGTATTCGCGTTGGCTCCCAGAAAATAATATTGCACTGCGTCCATCACCTGTTTAGGGACTTGGGTACCCGCTGGGCCATCCAGAAAGGCGGAGCCGTGGCGCTGGTACTGCAAACTCAGCGAAGGAAATTGTTCTCTTACCCAGGCGATATCAAATGATTTTGTTTCGGTGCTATGCATCACTGGCGTGCTCATTGTCTCTTTCCCGGCTGCAGGTGGTTACGATCTCAAGTCCGCTAGTTTCTCATACGTGACGCGTTGGTTGTAAGGCGTAGCATCCAAATTGGGGCCACATTTTCGCGCGCTCCTCGCCCGGCGCGAATTCGTCCCCGTTCGCCCGTGATACGATATTGGGGGTCGTTCCTCACTCATGCCGCTTTGGCGCCGGCTATAAATCAAATGGGCGGCCGCGAAGCGGCCAGCCCCGCGCCATGTTTCTCTATGAGGTGTTTCGTGCCCGAAACCATTCCGCCGACCGAGCGCACGCGCGTGGTGCGCGAAGCGCATCGCGGCGCTTACGACCGTGAAACCATCGACAAGATTCTCGACGAAGGGTACGTGTGCCACGTCGGATTTTCCGTGGATGGCCAGCCCTACGTGATACCCACGTTGTTCGCGCGCGTCGGCGACGCAATTTATTTTCACGGCTCCGCGGCGAGCCGCATGCTGCGCAACGTGAGCAATGGAATTTCCGTTTGCATTACCGTGACTCTCACGGACGGATTCGTTCTCGCCCGCTCCGTCTTCAATCACTCGATGAACTACCGCTCCGTCGTGGCGCTCGGAAAAGCTGTTCCCGTCGACGCGCCGGAAGAAAAACTCGCAGCGCTGCGCGCCTTCACTGAAAAAATAATTCCCGGACGCTGGAACGATGCGCGGCAGCCCAACGAAAAAGAACTGAAAGCCACCAGCGTTCTCCGCCTGCCGCTCTCGGAAGTTTCCGCGAAAATTCGAAGTGGCCCGGTCGAGGACGATGCCCCGGATTACGCGCTGCCTATCTGGGCGGGAGTGATTCCCCTTTCCCTCACAGCGGGCGCGCCGGTACGTGATGATCGTTGCGATCCTTCCATTCCAACACCGGCGTACGCGGCACGGTACCAGCGGTGAACCGTGAGTGAATTCACTGCCGCACCCATCAAGCCTGCCGTCACAATTGCCGCGCTAGAAGCACTGGATATTCGAGTCGGCACAATCGAGCGCGTGGAAGAGGTTCCGAGTTCGGACAAGCTCATGAAACTGACCGTAAATTTCGGCGATCACGCGCGAACGATTCTCGCGGGGATCAAGAAAGAGCGAGAAAATCCGCGCGAAATCGAAGGGCGCCAGGCCCTCTTCGTGGTGAATCTGGAACCTCGAAAGATGGCCGGCGAGATTTCCGAAGGCATGCTTTTCGATATCGGCTACGCGGATGGCATCACGCCAGCGCTCGGCGTTCCGGAACGACCCGTTCCAAACGGCACTCGCGCCGGATGAGGCTACGGCTGCACGGCGCGGAGAAAATCGGCAAGCAAGCCGTAGGCGGTGGCTTCGATGCCCGGATTGTGTTCAACAATCGACAAGCTGAACACATCCAGGTCGAAACGAATCGCCGAACTCGTGCCTTCCAGATTCGCAAGCGGATCGGAAGCGAGCAGCAGTTCCGGCTGCACGCTGCAGGCCGCGGAGTCGCCGCGGCGTTCCGCGCGGCACACGAGTTTGTAACGCATCCCCGCGGCTCGCACGGAACGGATTTTATCCTCGCTGAGTTCGCGGATGCCGGTGCGGTGCACTTGCTCGAGTTTTATGGGCACGTCCATGAGGACAATCGCCAGAGCTGCGACTTTCACCGCTGAGTCCCAGCCGTCGAGATCCGCCGCGGGATCCGTCTCCGCCACGCCCAGGGACTGCGCGCGCCGCACCGCTTCGTCAAAGGAGCGGCCTTTTTCAATTTCCGTGAGAACTACGTTGGTGGTGGAATTCAGCACGCCGGAAAAACCGCGCAATTCCGTGGCTGGCAACCCCAGCGGAAACAAGGAAAAAATGGGCACGCCGTCCATGACCGTCGCTTCGTAAAGAAACTTTTTCTTTTTTTCGCGGGCGAGAGCGGCGAGTTCGCGAAACGCGTGCACGATCGGCCCTTTGTTGGCGGTGATGGCGTGCGCGCCGAGTTCGAGCGCGGCTTTCAAGTGCTCGATGGCGGGCTGGCCGGTTTGCGCAACGAGCGAACTGGCTTCAAACAAGACGTCGGCGCGCGCGTTTTCCAGCCACTCGCGCACGTCCCGGCACCCATGGGCCGGGTGGGCGGGCCAGTGGCCGCCGAGGATGGGGAGCGGACTTAGGCCATCATGGTCGGCGACCCAGCCGGCGCGGCGCGTGGCCAAGCCGGTGAGGCGCCAGCGCAGGTCATAGCGGCGGCGCATCTCGGTTTCCTTGGCGACCAGCAAGCGCAAAAACGCCTTGCCGACGTTGCCGAAGCCGACGATGGCGAGATTGTAGGAAGGGATGGCTCGGCTCTTTCCGGATCAGCGTGCCGTCGCGGCGGTCAGTTTTGCCGCAGCGGAAGAGATGAGCGCGGCTTCGTCCTGCAGCACGCGGGAAACGACCACGACGCCTTCGTCGGCGAGTTTCCACTTCTTGAGCTCAATGGCCTCGCGGACAGCGGGTACGGTCTTGACTCCGTAGCCAGTGTAAAAACCGGGAGCGTAGAGTTGGTGTTTGAACCAGGGCCGGTTGGAAAGGCCTTCGGTGGTGGTGAGTTTGCGCTCGCTATCGATGAGCATCTTGTTGACTTCGGCGAGCGAAGCCGAGGCCAGCGCGGAACCGGCGTTGGCGTTGGCATGTTCGAGCGCCCTACGGTAGTCGGCGGCGCTGCGCGTGAGCGCGTCCACGGCGTCCTCGAAAGGCGCGAAATTGAGGTGCGGCGGAACGGCTTCCACGGACGGCGGGACCATAGGCCGCCGGGGATCGTTGACGGCCTTGAAAACGCCTTCTTCGATTTGCTTGTTGCGTTCGCTAATTTCGTCCTGCGTTTTTTGCGAAAGGGCTTTCAGTTCCTTCAAGTACGTTTGCACGGTGTCCGCAAAGTCTTCGAACTCGAAGGGCAGCAAATCCGCGTCGGCCAAACGCATCACCGCCGTGCCGCCGGTCTGCGCGAGCGCGCGTTCGTAGACAAATTCCGTGTCGCTGAAGTGCGTGTACCAGTAGAAGTCGTCGTAGATGGAATGGTAGATGCCACCGTCGTCTTCTCCGCCGAAACCGATATTCAGCGCCGCGACGCCGTCGTGCTGCAGAAAGGCAGTGTAGTCCGAGCCGGAACCGAGCGCGGGAATGCGCAAATCGGCGCGCTTGCGAATTTCTTCGCGTTGTTCCGGCGTTTTGGCGTTGGAAATTTCCCGAAGCTGCAGGCGCTTCCACGCCGTTAGTTTTGTTTCCGGGTCGAAAATTTCGCGCGCGATATCGTTGCTGAATTTTTCTAGCGTGTGCGAGCCTTCGATTCCCAGATAGCCGCGGCCATTGCCGTCTGAGTTGATGTACGCGACAGCGTGCGCGCGCAAATCGTCGTAGTGCTGCTCGGCGAATTCAGTGGAGCCCAGGAGGCCCGGCTCTTCTCCGTCCCATGCGCAATAAATGATGGTGCGCTTGGGCTTCCAGCCGGACTTGATCAACTCGGCGAAGGCCCGCGCTTCTTCCAAAATGGCGACTTGGCCGGAAATGGGGTCCTCCGCGCCGTTCACCCAGCCGTCGTGATGATTGCCACGAAGCACCCATTCATCCGGAAACGTAGCGCCTTGGATTTTTGCGATCACGTCATAAATAGGCTTGATGTCCCAGTTCGATTTCACTTTGAGGTGAACTTTCGCGGGGCCGGGACCGACGTGATAGGTGATGCCGAGTCCGCCGCGCCATCCTTCGGGAGCAACACGGCCGGTGAGCACCGCCAGCAGCGGTTGCGCGTCCGCATAGGAAATGGGGAGAACTGGGATTTTTGTGATGGTGGGGGCGTCTTCGATTTTCAAGCGCTTGGCGTCTTTGGTGGCTCCCACCCCGGGCGTGAGGGGGTCGCCCGGATAGTACGGCATGTCGGCGACGCTGCCGCGCTGGACGCCGTCGGGGGGACGAAACGCCCCAGCGGGAAATGTTTCGCCGCGGACGAAGCCGTCCTCATGGGGGTCGGAGTAAATCAAGCAGCCAATGGCGCCGTGTTCGGCAGCAACCTTGGGTTTGATACCGCGCCAGGAATGGTAGTAGCGGGCGATAACAATCTTGCCCTGGACGGAGATGCCCATGCGCTCGAGCTGCTCGTAGTCCTCGGGGATTCCATAGTTGACGTATACGAGAGGAGCGGTGACGTCGCCGTCGATCGAGTAGGCGTTGTAGGTGGGAAGCTGCTCGGCTTGCTGATTGGAGGTGGGATCCTGCGGAAGGGCGGGTTCCTGGAGCTTGGCGCTGAATTTGGGGCCGCCTTCGACGAGCTCCACTAGGCGTTCCTTGGGCGTGGGAAAGAGAACGTCGAACTGCTCGATGTGGGTGTCGAGACCGAACTCCTTGAATTTGGAGGCGATCCATTCGGCGTTGTCCTTGTCGGCCTGCGAACCAACATGGTGCGGGTGCGCGGAGAGTTTTTGCATGTAAGCGCGGAGATTGTCGGGGCTGGGAATGGCGCGCAGCTTTTCTTCCCACTGGCGTTCGGCGCGGGAGGATTCGGCGTAGTAGCCAAAGAGGGGCTGCTCGTCGGCGGCGACGTGGCTGCCGACTGGAACAAGCGAAAGGCCCATAAAGAGAATGGATGCAACAGCGACGGCACGATTCATTGTTCCCCCCGAACGAAGGGGTATTTTGCCTGAAGGTCGGGAAAATTGAAAATGGGGGAATCCTGGCTCTGGTCTTGTGCAGGGTATTCTGGGAATTTCAGCCGATTGTTTTGGACATGAGGATGTAGTGGCAGGGGACCTTGACGGGCACGTCTGGAGCGAAAGGGGCGGTGCCGGTTTCGCAGTAGCCGAGGTGGCGATAGAAGGCGGGAAGGGGGGTGCGGGCGCTAATGACGCGAAGGTCGACGGCGACGCAGCCGGCCTGGCGGAAATGATTTTCCGCGGCATCCATCAATTTGCGGCCAAGCCCGGTGCCCTGGCGCAGAGGATCCACGCCCAGCAAGCCCAAATAGCCGCGGTCACCGCGAAGTTCAACGTAGACGCATCCTGCGAGGCCAGCGGCGTCTTCCGCAAGCAAGAATTTGCCCTTTTGCATGTAGGTGCGGACGCCAGTGGGATTGGTGCGGTCGCCTTCGATGTAGGGGAGTTCGACGCGGAAAGCGGCGTTGATCAAGTGGACGATAGCGTCGATATCGCGAAGGTCCGCAACGCGGATAGTCAACCGATGTGGTTTAGAAGTATCCTGGGCAGCGTCATTCATGTGGGCATCGGCATTCCAGCGCCTCATCTGAAGGCCAGCGCGATGAAGGAGAATACTTGGGGCGCCCAGATTTCGCCGCCGTGGACGCAGAATTCGTGGGCTTCCTGGTTGGACTTGCCGAAAGATGGAAAGATTTGGAGGTTGTGCGGCTTACCTGATTTTTCCATTGCGGCGGCAAGGTCGTGGCTAGGCGAAACGTCGTAGTCATTCTTGGCCTGGATGAAGAAGATGGGCATCTGCGAGTGTTGGACAGCTTGCATCATGCGCGCTCGCAGATCGGGCGCATGCTGCCAATTTTGCGCGGCGCCCGCAAAATCCACGGCGGCGCGCACGCCGAGACCTTTCTCCGCCATCAGAACCGTTTGAATTCCACCGAAAGAACAGCCCGCCACGACGATGCGCTGCGGGTCAACCTCGGATAATCCTTTCAGATGGGCGAGCGCAGCCACTTGGTCTTGTAGATGCTGCTCCATCAATTCGACAAGCTTCCTGCTACGCGCGGACGAGCCTCCCGATTGATTGGCGCGATCGAGAATGTCCATGACGTATTCGCCCGGCGAACGGCCGTGACCGCGGCGGTGCGGGATGAAAAAAACGTAGCCCTGGTTGAGAAAGAGCGGCGCCACTTCGGGAAGCCAGCCGGGACGCCGCTCGCTGCCGTGGTTCCAGAGGACGGCGGGAAAGGGACCCTGGCCCTCTGGCCTGTAAAGGAAGCCGTGAAGAACGAGGCTTCCGCTTGAAAAAGTGACCTCGACGGGAGTGGCCGGAGATTGAGCGGACGTGGCCGCCGGGAAAAAGAAGGGAAGAATGAGCAAGCACGCGATGAACAGCGATGCGCGATGAGAAGTGGAAAGCATGGCGCAGCTATGGCTTCGGCTTTGCTTCCGCATCCTTGTTGGGCGCGCGTTTTGCGGAGGCTGATGACTTCGGCGACCAAAAGGCTGGATCGCCTTCGGCAAAATCTTTGGAGACGTGGGACATACTTGGACTGATGACGTAAAGGTTGCTTTCGGTGCCGGCGTAGGCTTCGCGGGCGATTTGTTCGGTTTGGTGGACGGCGTCTTCCCCTTCCGCTTCCCGCAGGTCTTTCCTCCAATTTAGCAGGTCGTCGTTTTGCTTGAGCTCGCGCAAGGGCATGAAAACGAGAAAGGCGGGCGAGGGCATGCCCACGTTGACCTGATAGACGACCCAGGGAGTATTGGCTTTGATTTTCTCGTAGGCGGCGCCGAGAATGCGAAAGGCTTCGGCAAAATCCCTTTCATGGCCAGGATTCAAACGCACCTCAAGAACACGCATATAACGGGCTTTGGAAAAGTCGATGGACTGCGGGCGGTAGCCGAGGTCGTCGCGGCGCACAGCAATAATCGTCCGCTCGGAGGCAACGAGGGACCGCAATTCCCCCTGCGAGCGGGCAAGCTCCGGATGCGCGGCGTAAATCCGCGGCCAGTCCGCGACGGCGGCGTCCATCTGCTCGAACGAATCGAAAGGATCGAAGAAAAGAGCTTCCGTGGGGCCGGAAATCGATTCCAGGTCGATCCAGTCATTGGGAAGGTCCAGGTGTTCACAGGCGCGCGCAATGGCAACCTCCAACTTTTGACGTTCGCTCTGCTTGTCGAACCGGTATTCCTGGTGGACGAGGACCAGCATGTTGGGCGGCTCGGCGGCGGGGTTGGGAGACTCATCCACCTGCGCCAACACATTGGAGACACACACCATGGAGAGGAATGCAACTGCGACGAAGAGCGGTTTAGTTTTCATGCAAGGTAACTCCGATGCTTGAAGATGGATTGGGCGCGCACACCCCTGCAAGAGAAACACCATATTACCCGAGAGCCGCCCTACCATTGAAACGGGCGGCGGGGCCGAGTTCTTCTTCGATGCGCAACAGTTGGTTGTATTTGGCGATGCGGTCGGTGCGGCTGGCGGAGCCTGTCTTGATTTGGCCGGCTGCGGTGGCTACGGCCAGGTCGGCGATGAAGGTATCCTCGGTTTCGCCGGAGCGGTGGGAAATGATGGAGTTGTAGCCGGCTTTGCGGGCCAGCTCGATGGCGTCGATGGTTTCAGTAACGGTGCCGATTTGGTTGAGCTTGATGAGGATGGCGTTGGCGATGCCTTGGTTGATGCCACGGGAAAGGCGTGCGGTGTTGGTGACGAAGAGATCGTCGCCGACTAACTGAATTTTTTTCTTTGAGGATTTGCTGCCGATGCTTTGCGTCAGGGACTTCCAGCCAGCCCAGTCGTCTTCGGCCATGCCATCTTCGATGGAAACGATGGGGTATTTCTCCACCCAACTTGTCCAGTAGGCGGCCATCTGCCCGGACGTGTGCGCGGACTTGTCGGACTTCTTGAAAACGTAATTGCCGCTGGACTTGTCGTAGAACTCGCTGGAGGCAGGGTCCAGCGCGATGCTGACTTGCACGCCGGGTTTGTAGCCGGCGGCGGCGATGGCTTCGAGAACGATTTGGATGGCTTCTTCGTTGGATTTGCAACTCGGAGCGAAGCCGCCTTCGTCGCCCACGGCGGTGGAGTAGCCGTGCTTCTTCAGCGCGGTCTTAAGAGCGTGGAAAATCTCGACGCCCCAGCGAAGCGCTTCGGAAAAATTGGGAGCGCCCACAGGCATGACCATGAATTCCTGGAAGTCCACGGAGCTGTCGGCGTGGGCGCCGCCGTTGAGGATGTTCATCATCGGGCAGGGGAGGAGATTCGCGGAGGTGTCGGTTGAATAGAGGGAGAGGTATTTGTAGAGTGGCTGTTTGAGGGCGACAGCGGCGGCGCGGGCGGCGGCCATGGAAACGGCGAGGATAGCATTGGCGCCAAGGCGGGACTTGGTGGGCGTGCCGTCGAGAGCGATCATTTTGTGGTCAAGGACGCGCTGGTCGGCGGCGTCGAGACCGGAGATGGACTTGGCGATTTCGTTGTTGGCGTTGGCTACGGCTTTCAGAACGCCCTTGCCGAGATACTTCGATTTGTCGCCGTCACGGAGCTCGAGAGCTTCGTGCTCGCCGGTGGAAGCGCCGGAAGGAACGGCGGCGCGGCCAAGCGCCCCGCCGTCGAGGAGGACGTCGGCTTCAACGGTGGGATTGCCGCGCGAATCGATGACCTGGCGCGCGTGGACTTTGGCGATCTTCGTGGACATAGTTATCGGGTCTCCTGAGAAATAGTGAACCAAGAATTGTAGCAGAGGAGGGGAGCCGGGCCGTGACTCGCCACGTCGAGCAGGCTCGTGGGCCGTGTTCCGTGACCCAGACGGGACGCGGTCGACAATCGAGCAGGGTTTAACGGGAGACGCGGGTTGGGTCCCGGAGGACGGCAGCATGACGGGATTGGCGGACGAGGCGATGGCGTCGGCGGTTGCCTGCGCGGACCGTGCTTCGCGGTCAAGCTTGAGGCGTAGGATGGCCCAGGCCTGGAGGGCGTCGACGTAGCCAGCGATGCGGTGATTGAGGAAAATGCTTTTGAAGCTAGTGACCGCGCTAAATAAAAACGAGCAGAGAAACGCGATGGTGTTGGGGTCCTGGATCATTTTTCCATTGCGTTTGATATAGCGGAAATCGCCCGCCTGGCGATAGCCAAACGCCAAAGGCGCATGGGGCACAACGTCCGAGTAGTGGACCTGGCGATAGACGGGAACTTTCCAGAGCTGGAACGTAAACTCGCCGTCGCCCACGCGCGGACAGCCGTAGGTGTAGCAGGCGGCAATGCGGTCGGAGGGGAGGATGCGCGTGGAGGCAATGGCGGCCAGCGCTCCGCCAAGGCTGTGGCCGGTGATGTAGAGCGGGAGCGACGGCTCGAGCGTGCCGACGGCATCGGCGATTCGCTGCTGCACGAACTTATAGGCTTCGCTGAAGCCGGTGGAGGTTCGCGCGCCAGACTTGTCGCGATAGAAACGGATTTTGATGTCGCTGAGGATGTTGCGGAAGTCCTTGGTGGTGCCACGGAAGGAGAGGACGGCAAAGCGGTCGTTGCGCGCAAGGAAGGCACAGGTGGCATCGACGGAAAAGCCAAGAAGATAGTCGAGGCCCAGCTCTTTGAGCGCGCCGCGGAGCTGCGGCTCCTGGCCAGCTTCGAATTCCACGTAGGCGAGCTGCGAACAGCGCGCCATGAGCCAAGCGGTACGGTCGGAGTAGGCGGCGCGGAGGACCGGGAGCTGGAGAAGGTCGGAGAAAGTCGGTGTTGTGGTGGTCATGGGACTGCTGCTTTCCGGGAGAGTTGCACGATGATTAATACTTTCGGCGGGGGATGTCAAGCAGCATGGACGCCTATGAGCGAAGAGAGCTTTCTCTCTGCGCGCGCCGACCGCTTCGCAGGAGCGAAGCTGGAAGAGAGAATCGGCACGCTCCGGTCGAAATGATGGAGAGGCTAGGCCGATTCGGGTTCTTCGATGAGGGATTCCTGGCGGACTACGACGACGATGCCGGAATCGGTGACGTGGAAGCGGCGGCGGTCGGCTTCGAGGTCGTAGCCGATTTCGGTGCGCTCGGGAAGGCTCACGTGGCGGTCGATGATGGCGCGGCGGATGCGCGAGTGACGGCCGATATTCACGTGGTTGTAGATGATGGAATCTGAGACTTCGCAATAGCTGTTGACGCGAACGTTGTTGCCAATGACGGATTTCTGGACGCGTCCGCCGGAGATGACGGAACCGCCCGCGACGATGGAATCGAGGGCGGCGCCCATGCGCTCCGGGTCGGCGAAGACGAACTTTGCGGGCGGATACTGGTGCTGCCAGGTGCGCAGAGGCCAGGCGCTGTCGTACAGGTTGAAGACCGGGGAGACACTGACCAGATCCATGTTGGCTTCGTAGTAGGCGTCGATGGTGCCGACGTCGCGCCAGTACAGAGCGTCCTTGCTATTTTCATCGACGAAATTGTAGGCGAATACGCGGTGCTTGGAAATGATTCGCGGAAGAATGTCCTTGCCGAAATCGTGGTGAGATTTGGGATCCTCGGAATCGGCCAGCAGGATGGGGATCATCAGCTGGGTGTTGAAGATGTAGATGCCCATAGAAGCGTTGCAGTGCCCTGGATGGTGAGGGGACTGCCTTGGCTCAGCGGGCTTTTCCTCGAAGCCGACGATGCGCCAATCCTTGTCGACTTCGATCACGCCGAATTGCTTAGCAGCTTGTTGCACCGGAATCTGGATGGTGCCGACGGTCACATCAGCGCCGGAATCCACATGCCGCTCAAGCATCTTGGCGTAATTCATCTTGTAGATGTGATCGCCGGAGAGGATGAAGACGAATTTGGAGCGCTCGCTGCCGATGGAATAAATGTTCTGGTAGACGGCGTCGGCGGTGCCCTGGTACCACTGCTGCGAGACGCGCATCTGCGGCGGGAGGACTTCGATGTAATCTCCCAGCCCGGCGAGAGGCGACCAGCCGGCGCGAATGTGGCGGTTCAGGCTAAGGGCTTTGTACTGGGTGAGGATGAAGACGCGGCGGAGATTGGAATTGATGCAGTTGGAGAGCGTGATGTCGATGATGCGGTAGAGCGCGCCGAAAGGAACGGCAGGCTTGGCGCGGTCGCGAGTGAGCGGCCAGAGGCGTTCGCCCTGGCCCCCGGCAAGAAGTACGACGATAGCATCCCGCATATCGGACATGGGCTGCCCCCGCGGCGCGAATAGAGAAGCGGCTCATTCTAACAAGAGAAGCAGGGAAAAAGACAAGCCCAAGCGTGGCCGCGGGGGAGGGGGCGAGATGCGCACCGGGAGCGAAGAGGCCGCGCGGAGGCACGTGGCGACGGCGTTTCGCGGCCCAGCGTCTTATTTATTGCTGCGTTAATGGGGTACCCGTATGGTTATGGGGTGGGTTTAGTACCGCGGGAAATAGACAGAATATACAAAGATTCCTTGACTTGTATGGCAGGAATTGATTAGAAGATGCCCAGCTACCTTTCAGGGTGCGTCAGCGATACGGACAATCCGTGCGATAATCAGTACCAGGGGCGGTGCCCGCAGAAGCACACAGCCGGCGGCAGCATGGCCGGCAAGAGGCGCCGCAAGATACCAATCCGAACCGGATTGGGGGTGAATTACTACAGTGGCTGAAGTCATTATCCAAGAGAGTGAATCCCTGGAGAATGCCCTGCGGCGTTTTAAGCGCAAGGTGCAACAGGAAGACATCATCAAGGAAATCAAGAAGCACAGCTTCTACATGAAACCCGGCGAGAAGCGCCGGGCCAAAGAAGCGCTTTCGCGGAAGCGACTGCGCAAGAAGCAGCGGCGGGAAGCGGATTAATTGAAGGGGCGGTCCCGGTTGCACCGGGACCGCCATTCCGTTTTCGTCGCGGCTCGGCGCCGCACTTCCGAGAATCAGGCCCCCGTAAGGCAGGGAAGTATTGGGTTCGTGTTTCAGCTTCGTGCCCGCAAGGCCAAGGGATCCGCGCCCGGCGTCCCCGGATACAGGTTTCCTCAAGCAATTCGGCTCTCAGGTACAAAGTCCGCCCATTCTCTTGCCCGCTGCGGGACCAAGGGAGAGCGGCTCATGGAATATCACGATCGGGTGCTGAAGTGTTCGGAGTGCGGCGCTGAGTTCGTCTTTACCGCCGGCGAACAGATGTTTTTCGCCGACAAGGGGTTCAAGAACGAACCCAAGCGCTGCAAAGGTTGCAAGGCGAAACGCGCGGAGGGCGGCGGTGGCGGCGGTCACGCCTCGCCGATGCGCTCGGAAACGAAAACGAACTGCTCGCAGTGCGGGAAGGAAACCACGGTTCCCTTCCGTCCGACGCAAGGACGGCCGGTGTTTTGCCGGGAATGCTTCCAGCAGCGTCGGGCGATGGGAGCGGCGTAAAGCATAAATTTGGAGTCGATAGCCTGACTCCTGGAAGAATGGCTCGAACAACAGAACGCATCGTTTGGGATGCATGGGCCTATCCATCCAACCTGCTTGGAGTATCGACCGCATCTAAACTCCATCTAAAATTCCCATCCAAAAAGTCCCCGAATTTGGAGTGCTCCAGTGTGCCTTGCACCCGTAACAAAGGCGGACTTGCTTCGCCAGTTATGGACACTTCCTGTCTGCGGCAAGAAACTTGAACGAGGTCAGCCCGCCCCAAGCGAAGAGGTGCATTTTGGCCCCTCCGGGGAGTATGATACGAAGCTCATAGTCCCCAGCATGAGCAAGAAACCCGGAGGGCCACCCCATGGCTCACCGCTTCACCATCGGCGTCGAAGAGGAGTTCCAGATCATAGACCCCGCAACATGCGAATTGCGTTCGCATGTGAGCCAGATCGTATCCGCAGCTTCCCCGGACATCGCCGAGCAGGTAAAGCACGAGCTGCACCAGTCCATTGTCGAGACCGGGACGCGTATCTGCGAAAACGTCAGTGAGCTGAGGATTGAAATGCACCGCACGCGCGGCGAACTTGTCGCCGCTGCGGAACGTGCAGGACTTGAGGTGGCCGCGGCTGGGACGCACCCCTTTTCAAGCTGGATCGACCAGGTTATTTCTCCCGGCGAGCGCTATCAGCACATTATCGAAGAGATGGGCCAACTGGCCCGATCGCTGCTGATCTTCGGCATGCACGTGCATGTGGCCATGCCGGACAAACAAACCACCATCGACATGATGAACGGGGTGCGCTATTTCCTGCCGCACCTTCTTGCACTTTCGACCAGTTCGCCGTTTTGGATGGGCAGAAATACAGGTCTGAAGTCGTTCCGCACGACAGTGTTTCGGCGGTTCCCGCGGACCGGCGTGCCGGAGCAATTCGAATCCTGGAGCGCGTACGAGAATTTCGTGAACTTGCTCATGAAGCTCAATTGCATCGACAACGGGAAAAAGATCTGGTGGGACGTGCGTCCGCACCCAACGTTTGGAACGCTGGAATTCCGCATGTTCGACGTCTCGACGCGAGTCGAGGAAGCGGTGGCCATCGCCGCGCTCACGCAGGCCATCATTGTGAAACTCCACCGCCTTTACCAAGGCAACGTGAGTTGGCGGCTCTACCGTCGCGCGCTCATCGAGGAGAACAAGTGGCGCGCGGCGCGATACGGCATTGACGGAAAACTGATCGATTTCGGCAAGGAAGCCGAGGTCCCCATGCGCGAGCTGGTTCCAGAATTATTGGAATTGGTCGACGATGTGGTCGACGACCTGGGCAGCCGCAGCGCCGTCGAGTACGTGCACACCATTATGAACGAAGGCACCAGCGCGGACCGGCAGTTGAGGGTTTACCAGGAGACGGGCGACTTGAAAGCGGTGGTCCGGCACCTGGTTGCCGAAACGCGCGGCGGCGTCACCCAGCCGCGCACTACTTCAGCACACGCTATAAATTGACGGCCATCGCTAGCGAAGCGGTTCCACAGGACCCTGACAGGAGCACGAAGATGAAAACGGTTGGCCTCCTCTGCGGGCGGGAATACAGTTTTCCTCCAGCATTCATGGAACGCGTGAAGACGCTCGGCGCGAAAGATGGTGTGACGGCCGACTTTGTGAGGCTGGGGGGCACGCGGATGGGCGAGCCGGCGAAATATAACGTCATCGTCGACCGCATCTCGCATGAGGTTGAGTACTACCGCGGCTATCTGAAGCACGCCGTCCTTCAGGGAACCTACGTCATCAACAATCCGTTCTGGTGGACCGCCGACGACAAGTATTTCAACTACGCCGTGGCTGCAAAACTGGGCGTTGCCATACCCAAAACGGTCCTGCTCCCCCAGAAGGGCTATCCCAGCGACGTGGATATCACCGCCGAGTCGCTCCACAACCTGGATTATCCGGTGGACTGGGATGGGCTACTCGATTACGTGGGCCGGCCCGCCATCTTGAAGCCGTTTTCGGGTGGCGGCTGGAAGCACGTCTACAAAGTGCATAACAAAGAGGAACTCCTCGCTGCGTATGACAAGACCTCGCCTTACTGCATGACGCTGCAGGAATTCATCGATTTCAATCAGTACGTGCGTTGCTTCACCTTCGGCAAGATGGATATTGTTCCCGTTCATTACGATCCCAAAGAACGCAAATACCTTGTGGACCACCAATACTTGACGCCGGAGCTTGGTGCGCGCGTGGTGAAGGATGCGCAGACCATTAATCAAGCGCTGGGCTACGAAATGAACACCATCGAGTTCGCGGTGAAGGACGGCGTGCCCTATGCCATCGACTTCCTGAATCCCGCGCCGGATTTCGAGCGCGAACGCATCACGGATTTTTATTTCGAGCTGGTCGTGGAAAAAATGGCGCGGCTGGTGATTGACCGTGCGCTGAACGGCCGGGCTTCGAATCCATGGCCGCGTTGGGAAGAGATGCTCGGCGTTGGCCCGGCCGCTGGATTTACGGGAGCGCCGAAGACCGCCTCCGCCGGCCAGAAGTCAGCAGCCGCTCCGGCGTCTGGGTCCGCCCACGGCTCGTGAAAACTCGTGATGAAATGACCAGTGCCTCGACACCTCTTGCGCCGATTCTCTCCCCCGCGGAGGAGTGGCACGCTATTTTGAAAGCCACGCTGCTGCGCGTGCCGGCGCTCCCGGAAGACTTCTTCAAGCGCCTGCGCAGAGCCAGGCTCACCTTTGGCGACCGCGTTCACTGCCCTTTCCTCCGTCCGTTTTTTCTTTCTCCCGAAGACGAAGCGCGCGTGAGGACCGTCGCGGAAACCATCGCGGATCTTGGCGAGCGCATTGCCATGGCCGCGCTCGACGATAAACATCTTTTTGCGCAACTGCACCTGCGAGAGGAGGAAGAACGTCTCGCCAGGATTCCGGCGGGATTCGGGCGCGCCAGCACCGCCTCGCGGCTGGATGCGTTTTTGCTTCCGGACTCGCTGAAATTCGCGGAATACAACGGCGAATCGCCGGCGGGCGCGGGCTACGCCGAAACTCTTGCGGAGATTTTCCGCGAGCTCCCCATGATGGGCAAATTTGCGCAGAGGTATGAAGTTCACAATTACCCGCTCAGCGCCAAGCTCCTCGACGC
>Ga0210405_10001927_pt1 | contig 22341 bp, 14 predicted proteins | sample IncBWH11MmetaG_FD_155492 | JGI IMG/M metagenome (GOLD analysis project Ga0210405, IMG submission 155492) | Forest soil microbial communities from Barre Woods Harvard Forest LTER site, Petersham, Massachusetts, United States - Inc-BW-H-11-M | ecosystem: Environmental > Terrestrial > Soil >... | reverse complement strand
TGGCGGAAACACGCCCTGCTTGGAGCTGACGTCACCCGAAGGCACGCGGTTCATCCTCGATTGCGGCACCGGTATGAGGATGCTGGGGAATCTCTGGACGGAGACGCATGGGGAGCGCGGTGTCCATGCGCACGTCCTCGTGACCCACTACCACTGGGACCACATTCAGGGCCTTCCGTTCTTCCGACCTCTTTTTGAATCGCAGAATAGATTTAACTTCTACAGTTTTCAGTCGGAGTATCTGGGATCGGACAGCCTTCGGAAGGTGCTGGAAGCGCAACTTGCGAGCCCGTATTTTCCTGTGGACGTAAGCACGATGACGGCTGGCCGGACGTTTCACGAAGTAACCTCCGGGCAAAAATGGGAAATTGGCGGAACGAAGATTACTGCCGGGTGGCTGAACCATCCTCAGGGCTGTCTTGGCTACCGGCTAGAGACTTCGGGTGGATCGATTGTGTATGCAACCGACAACGAACCAGGTGTCGCTGAATTCGACAAAAATCTGAGAGAGCTGGCACATGGGGCGGACGTCTTGGTTTACGACGCACAATATTCCCCCGAACAACTAGCCACGGAAAGGCACGGCTGGGGACATTCGAGCTGGCTCGAAGGCGTGAAAATCGCGAGGGAGTGCAAAGTCCGGAATCTGATTCTGTTCCATCACGATCCGGATTCGACCGATAAGACTATCGACGGTTTTCTTTCCGCTGCGCGCCATGAGTTCCCCGCAACCTGGGCGGCCACGGAAGGGATGACGGTGTCGCTTAGCGAGCGCGGAATTCATGTGGCGCTGCCGAAATCACGCGTGGGACAGCGGCGGCGGATTCGTTTCGCGGCAACGGTAAGCGGCCAGGGAGAGGATGGCTCGAATTTCGAGGAGAAGGCGACCGTGCGCGACATCAGCCTGCAAGGCGCTTATTTGACTCTGAAGGGCCGCCCGAAGCTACAGTCTGAATTGCGGGTGGTGATTGAAGCGGCGGGTGACGACAAACGGTCGAGCGTGCTATCGCTGCGCGGCACTGTAATTCATTTCGATGCGGGGCGCGAGAAGGGCAGTAACGGCGTGGGTGTAGTATTCATCGAGGAACCGGAAACAGCCCACCCGAACGACTAGAATCTTTGTCGCACATGCGAACTATTCAGGACTTTTCTGTCAGCTCGGCAATCTGCGAATCCAGATCGGCGAGCGCGCTATTGAGTTGATCTCGATGGCGGGGATTCTGACTTGCCTGCAGGTCTTTTTGGACGCGCGAGCGGGAAAGCAAGAGCACCTCGCGTTTGCGGCGTGATTCCAATTGTTCAGCCGTCAGTTGCTTCTTCGTGTTTTCTTCTTTCTTTTGCTGATGTTCCTGGACTTGTTCTTCGACAGACTTACTTTCCCATCCTCTGGCCATGCGTGCATTCTATGACGGGTGCTCTATCTGAGGCTGATTTTTCTTGTGGGTGTTTCATTAGGTGCGGGGCTAGCCAGCTTGCGCAATTGAATCGATTTCGATTGAGCGGTGGCCTGGCGCCTCAAATGCAACGCCGTCGCGGAAGGCCACGTAGCGACCGGAAATCGCCGGCACGCGGTCGCCGGGGACGATGATTCCAACCAGATTCAGTGGGTCGGCACCCGAAATTGTTATCGTCTCGCCAGATGGTTGTTGATCGCGGGTGGCTCGCAACGACTCGACAGCTACGGGCAACGCGAATTGTTCGCCGAGAAAACCACTCACGAATCTGCCGCCACGTATTTCACCTCGATCTTCGAGGCGGCGAAGGGCCAGCAAAACTTCGCGCCAGCGCGGCAGGATGGCTTCGCGCGTGAGCACTTCGCGGAATACCACGCCATAGCGGTTGAGCAGCATCTTGCAGGTGGCTTCGAGCGCGGCGGTGCGGTCGTCGGATTCGACTGGATAGAGAAGCGACCAGCGGCCTGCGCTGTGACGCGGGCGCGTGGTGCGGCCGTGGCCTTGGCCGCTGCGGCGCTTGGGGTCGATCAGGGCGCGAAGATTGTCGAAGCCGTCAGCGGTGATGATTCCGGCGGCGACGAGTTCCCATAGCGCGGATTCAACTTCGGATTTCAGTTTTCCTGCGCCTCGTACGATGTCCGGAAAGAATGAGGCGCCGCGCTGTTTCAAAAATTGCAGAACTTCTGCTGCGCTCGGACTTAGGCCTTTCGCGGCGTCCGCGCCATCTTCCGTGCGCCGCGGCATCATCCACTCGGATTCCTCGCGGATGAAAAATGTGATCGGAGCGACGCTGGTTGGAATCACGCGGCGCGTGCCTTCGCGGGAATCGTCGAGCAACGCAGGGTGCGGCGAAAGTCGCCCCCAACCGACGGCGCCTGTGAGGCAAAGCTGGTCGAGGATTTTTGGATCGTAGTTCGCGACGCGGCGACCGAGAATTTGCCGCTCCCAGGCATTGGCCGGAGCTTCGTATCCCTGGAGCTGGCGCAAGGCTTCGAGAGTGCCTCGATCGCCGAGAAGTTGGGTGGACGGAGCAACGTGTTGCCAGCGCAGCAGCCAGCGCATGAACTGAGCTGCGTTGACGGGCTGAATTTCATTACGCAACCTGCCTAGCGTAAGGCGATGAATTCGCGCGAGAAGGCGGCGATCGCACCATTCGGTTTCGGGCGTCGCCGGATCGGTGAACTTTCCACGCAACACTGTGCCGCTGGCTTCGAGCCGCAACAGCGACTTATCAATTTCGTTGGAAGCGATGCCGAGCGCATTACCAAGTTGATTTGAAGTGACCGGACCGGAATGCTGCATCCAGCCGGTGACGAGAATGAAGGTCGCCTCGTCTTTTGAGGGAGTTGCCGCTTCGACGTCTGCGACCGAGGTTTCAAAATGGGCGTCCGCAAAAATCGCAGCGAACGATTTTGCCCGCTCGGCTGCCACCCAGTATGCGTGGCTTTGAGTGGTGGCGCGCGTGGCCCGGCCTTGCGAGACGAGTTGATCGACGAACCTTTGCCAAGCGCCAGATTCTTCGGGCGTGCGCTGAAATATTTTGGGGTCGCTTTGAATTGGTTCTGGCAATGCAATCAAGGTGAGCAAGCCATCGTGCAGTTCGTCGGCGTCGCGAGCATCGAGTCGAGCTTCCTCCCGCACCTCGCCGATTGCAGCCGGGTCGAGCCTGCCAACTTCGGAAAGAACGGCTTCAGGCAGCACGCGGCGCATTTCGACGGCGCGGGCGCGGCGTTCTTCAAGAGGTGCATCATCGAGGTAGGCAAAAGGATTCGCATTCAATATCTCATGTGAGAATTGCGATGGCACGGGAGTATCGACAGCGACGCACCGAATGCTGCAGTCGAGAATCTTGGCGAGCACGTGCTTCAGTCCGTCGATGTCCATTGCTTCGGTGAGAGCGTCCTTCATCACTTCCCGAACCAGAGGGTGGTCAGGGATGCGCACCTCGCCATCGAGGTTTTCCGGGCATGCAGCTGCATCAGGAAAAACAGCCGCGAGCAGGTCGTCGGCGCGCATGCGCTGAATTTGCGGTGCCACTTTCTTGCCACCCTGAAAACGGAGAAGTAACAACGCGCGGTTTGCGTCCCAGCGCCAGCGTGCTGTGAAAATCGGAGATGCGAGGACGGCTTGCTCGATCACGTGGTCGAGCGACGCCGGATGCAGGAATCGAAATACGTCGGCCAGCGGGAAGCTGTGCTGTTCGGCGAGCGAGATATTGAGGCCATCGTCGGTGGCCGCCGCTTGCAATTCCAGATTGAACGAGCGGCAGAAACGTTTTCTCAGCGCGAGGCCCCAGGCTTTATTGATGCGACCGCCAAAGGGAGCGTGGATTACGAGTTGCATGCCGCCGCTCTCATCGAAGAAGCGCTCAGCTACGATCGTTTGTTGAGTTGGAACCGTTCCGAGGACTGCGCGGCCTGCAACTACGTATTCTATGATCTGCTCGGCGCCTGCGTCATCGAGGCTGCACTCTTCTCTCAGCCATGCTAACGCGGGTTGCGCGGCTGGAAGATTCTTCACCTGGACGCCTGCTGGAACATCGCGCGTGCGCTCGTCAATTTGCGCTCGCAGGTCGGCAACTTGCGCGGAGAGTTCGGCAGTACGGGCCGGGGCTTCGCCGCGCCAGAAAGGAACGGTGGGAGCGGCGCCGTGCGCGTCTTCGACTAGCACTCTACCCATTTGCACGCGGCGAATGCGCCAGGAAGTGTTGCCGAGGAGCATGATGTCGCCGCGGAGGCTTTCAACGGCAAAATCCTCGTCGATGGTGCCGACGACGGTGCCTTCCGGCTCCGCGACCACTGTGTAAAGCGCGTTGTCGGGAATCGCGCCGCCGCTGGTGATAGCAGCGAGGCGGCTTCCGCGCCGGCCGCGCACGCGTCCATTCACGCGATCGCGATGCAGGTAGGTGCCATAGCGGCCACGGCGCGCGGCGATTCCTTCTGAAAGCATGTCGACGATCGTGTCGAATTGCGCGCGCTCAAGGTTGCGGTAAGGATAAGCGCTACGAATGCGCGCGAAAAGATCGTCTTCCTGCCAATCTTCCGCAGAACACATGGCGACGATTTGCTGCGCGAGAACGTCCTGCGGCGCGTCGGGAATTTCGATGCGGTCGAGATCACCTTGTCGAATCGCGCGAACCAGAGCGGCGCATTCAAGAAGTTCATCTCGCGTTGCAGCGAAGATCCGCCCTTTCGGAATCGCGCCGTGCCAGTGGCCGGCGCGTCCGATGCGCTGCAGAGCGGTTGCGATCGAGCGCGTGGAGCCAATCTGGCAAACCAGATCAACCGAGCCGATATCAATACCAAGCTCGAGCGAAGCGGTTGCAACGAGGGCTTGAATCTCTCCTGCCTTCAGTTTGTTTTCTGCGGCGAGGCGGAGTTTGCGCGAGAGGCTGCCGTGATGCGTGGCGATCGCGTCTTTGCCAAGGCGTTCCTCGAGATGGTGGGCCACTCGTTCCGCGAGGCGGCGCGTGTTGACGAACACGAGCGTCGAGCGGTGTTGGCGAACGAGCTCGGCTACGCGGTCGTAAGTCTCGTCCCACATTTCATGCGAGGCAACCGGGCCAAGCTCGCTGGCCGGAACTTCGATGGCCAGATCGAGCACTCGTTGATGGCCGATCTGGACGATCACGGGGTCGGGACGACCGCTGCCGGTCAGAAAATGCGCAATCAGCTCGATTGGCTTTTGCGTGGCAGAGAGGCCGATGCGCACCGGGGGACGATCGGCGAGCGCTTCGAGGCGTTCGAGCGAGAGCGCCAGATGCGAGCCGCGCTTGTCGTCGGCGACGGCGTGAATTTCGTCCACTATGACGGTTTCGACAGATTTTAGAATTTCGCGACTCTTCGCGGCTGTGAGCAAAATGTAGAGCGATTCGGGAGTAGTGACCAGAATGTGGGGCGGACGCGCAAGCATCTTGCGGCGCTCGTGCATGAGCGTATCGCCAGTGCGAACAGCGGTGCGAATCTCAGGCATCAAGAAACCGCGCTCGGCGGCGAGTTGCAAAATTTCGCCGAGCGGAATCTCGAGGTTTTTCTGAATATCGTTACCGAGAGCCTTGAGCGGAGAAACGTAAAGAACTTCGAGACGGTCGGTCAGCTCACCTGCCAGGGCTTTACGGACGAGCCGGTCAATACAAGCGAGAAACGCAGCAAGAGTCTTGCCAGAGCCGGTCGGCGCGGAAATGAGCGTCGTCTTCCCAGCGAGAATGTGCGGCCAGCCCTGCTCCTGTGGTTCGGTAGGCGTGCCGAGGCGACGGAGAAACCACTCGCGAACGAGCGGGTGAGCCCAATCGAGAGACCCCAATGCCGTAGCCGCGGATTCTGTTGGTGCAGGATTCATCGAAGAGAACTCGGTGTTGCCGCCGTGAGAAGACCGAAGTCAATTGCTACCGGCGAAGCTCTAGAATACTCTTTACCAAAGGCGATGTCATCTTGGGGAGCGCGGTCACGCGATTTACAAGCACAGCTTGCCCGTTTCTTTTTTACAGGAGTAGTTAGACGTGAATAAAAATAAACCTCGCGGTGCTTTCACAAAACCGTCTTTTGCCTATCGGGCGTCGGTCCTCGCCCTGATTACGGTTTTATCCCTGGCTGCTGTTTCTTCGCGCTCAACCGGCGCTCAGCCGCAATCGGACGACGCGGCTGCCATTCTCACTCTGCTCAACGATCAAACCGCCGCTTGGGATCGCGGTGATGTCGAAGGATTTATGAACGGCTACTGGAATTCGAACCAGACGGAATTCGTGAGCTCCGAAGGAGTATCGCGCGGCTGGCAAGCGCTCCTCGAACGCTACCGGCGCAGCTATCCCGACCGAAAGGCGATGGGCCACCTGACGTTCTCCGACCTCGAAATCCGTGTGGAGTGTTCTACCGCTGGTTACGCCATCGGCGAATATCACTTGCAGCGCGAGAACGACAATCCCTCCGGAGTGTTCACTCTCAATTTCAGAAAATTTCCGGAAGGCTGGCGAATTGTCGTGGACCACACGACGGCGTTCGCAAAGCCGGCTGCCGTGCCGAAATAGCCCAAATCGAAATAGCGCAAAACCAATTGAAGACGCGTCGCGAAGAAATTCGGGCGATAATGGGTTCGGGCGAAAACGCAAGCTGGTTCGGAATCACCAAGGAGAGAACAATTTGCGCGCTGTGATAACAGGCGGTGCAGGTTTTTTAGGCTCACATCTCTGCGACTTGATGCTCGATAAGGGCTGGGAAATCCTCTGCCTGGATAATCTTGTCACCGGCAGCGATTCCAACGTGGGGCACCTTCTGGCTCACCCTAAGTTTCGCTTCGCCCGCCAGGATGTGAGCCGGTACATTGACGTGCCGGGCCCCGTGGATGCAGTGTTGCATTTCGCTTCGCCGGCAAGTCCACCCGATTATTTAAAGATGCCGATTCAGACCATGAAAGTCGGCGCGCTCGGCACCCACAATGCCCTCGGGCTCGCACTGGCCAAGAAAGCAAAATTTCTCCTGGCCTCGACGTCGGAATGCTATGGCGACCCGGAGGTGAGCCCGCAGCCGGAAAGCTACTGGGGCCGGGTGAATCCGATCGGGCCGCGCGGCGTCTACGACGAATCGAAACGATTCGCTGAAGCTCTCACGATGGCCTATCACCGCTACCACGGTGTGGATACGCGAATCGTGCGCATCTTCAATACCTACGGGCCGCGCATGCGTCTCAACGATGGCCGCGCGCTTCCCAATTTTCTCTATCAAGCTCTAACGGGCGAACCGCTTACGGTATACGGCGACGGCAAGCAGACCCGCAGTTTCTGCTACGTTTCCGATTTGCTCGACGGCATTTACCGGCTCCTTGAATCCGACGAGCACGATCCCGTTAATATCGGCAATCCTCACGAAATCACGATTCTGGAATTCGCGGAAAGAGTGCGCGTTCTGGTTGGCGCGAAAGAACCGATCGTGTTTCGTCCGCTGCCGCAGGACGACCCAAAGCAGCGCTGCCCGGACATCACGAAAGCCCGGCAGATCTTAAAGTGGGAACCGAAGGTGAATCTGGAGGAAGGACTGAAGCGCACGTACGATTACTTCCACAAGAAAGTGGCCGAACCCGCGCGCTAAGCCGATCCCTTCCAGGTTAGCCAAGGTTCAGTCCGGACGGCCAATCGAATAATACTCAAAGCCAAGTGCCTTCATTTCTGGCCCGGAAAGCAAATTCCTCGCGTCCACGATTAACGGATGCATCATCGCATCATGAATGCGCCGCCAGTCCAGTTCTCGGAATTCTTTCCATTCTGTTGCGATGATCAAAGCCTCAGCGTCTTTTGCGGCTTCATAGGGTGACGCTGACATTTTCACCTGGGGCACTACAGCCCGTGCCTTCTCCATAGCCTCCGGATCAAAGGCGCGAACGTCCGCTCCCTCCGCCACCAAGTCATGTATCAGGTCGATAGCCGGCGAGAAGCGAATATCGTCCGTATTAGCCTTGAACGCGAGCCCCAGCACGGCGATCGGTTTCCCCTTCATTACCCAGAGCCCCCGCCGGACTTTCTCAATAACATGGCGAATGCGCCCCCGATTGATCTTTTCGACTTCTTTGAGGAGGGAGAAATCAACGCCCGATTTTTCCGCAAGGTGCACGAAAGCCTGCAGATCTTTTGGCAAGCAGAACCCGCCAAATCCGAGACCGGCGTTCAAGAAGCTGCTGCCAATCCGGGAATCCATCCCTACAGCGGTCGTCACTTGCTGGATGTCGGCTCCCAAACGCTCTGCCAGGTCGGCCACCATGTTGGCGTAGGAAATCTTCAGCGCGAGGAAAGAATTTGAAGCGTGTTTGATCAATTCGGCGCTATTGATTGTTGTTACCAGCCATGCGGGCAGCGGTACGGCCGGGCAAGGGGCAGGAGCGTGGAATGGGCAATTGAATTTGCGCTCCAGCACCGGGCGATAAATCTCGTGGAGCTGCTTTTCTGCGACCTCGTCATCCACACCCACAACGATTCGTTCGGGATGCAGAAAATCCTCGACGGCCGTACCTTCACGAAGAAATTCTGGATTCGAGGCCACACGAAACTCTACTTTGCTTTTTCGACCGTAGACCGAAAGAGCGCGCTTCAATTCCTGACCCGTCTGCGCGGGAACGGTGCTCTTCTCAATCACTAGCTTTGGCGAACGCGCTTCGCTTGCGATGAGCCGCGCGACGTGGTCAATTGCGCTCAGGTCGGCACTGCCATTCGGCAACGGAGGAGTACCCACGCAGATGAAAATCGCGTCGCCGGCCGCTATCGCATCCAGCGGGTTGGCACTGAACTTTAGCCTGCCCTGTTTGCGGGTCTTCGCGACGACGCCATCGAGTCCCGGCTCATAGATAGGCAGCCGTCCAGCTTCGAGCGTCGCGATCTTCTCGGCGTCGTTGTCAGTGCAAAGCACCTCGTGGCCAATTTCCGCCAGACAGCCGCCGGTGACGAGCCCTACGTAACCCGCGCCAATAACCGATATCTTCAACGGTTCCCCCGAACACGTGTTTTAACAAGCCAATCGAAATCCGCCCTCTTATGTTACCTGAGCTGCCCTAGGTTTCCGAATAACCACAAGAACGCGTGCGCGAATGCATACGATGCAACGGACTCGAACCTCAAACACGGCCCTGGTTCTCGCCCTGCTACGTTAACTATCGCTTTGAAAGCAGAAAATTCCCTGCCATCAGCGCGTCCACACCAGAGCAAAAATAGCTTCGAACCGCATCCCTCGGCGTTATCACGAGTGGTTCGCCAAATAAATTGAACGACGCATTTACGAGAATGGGCGCCGGGCCTTTTTCTCCGGAGCGTCTTAAGAGCTTCCAAATCAAAGGATTATCTCCCCTTGCCACAATGTGGAGGCGGACGCGGTCCTGAACGATAAACCCGGATGAGATCGGCTCCAGTAATTTGCGTACCTTGGGCGTCGGCGTCGCCATCGTGGTCATAAACCGCCCGTTCGCTGTGCACTCAAAATATTCCTGGCAGTCCTCTTCCGGTATCGACAGCGCGAAAGGACGATACGGTTCGCGATGCTTCACAAAATCATTCAGATTATCAACCACATAAGGCGCCCAGGGCGATGCCAGCAAGCTGCGGTTCCCCAGCGCGCGCGGTCCGAATTCGGCTGCACCCTGGAACCACGCAACGATTCTTCCCGCCTGCAATAAACTCAATGCTTCATCGACCTTCTGATCCTCGGAATTGCACCAGCGATAGGTAGCCTTGCAGTTGTCGAGCACCTGTTTGATCTGTTCGTTGGAAAATTGCGGGCCAAGATACAGGCTCGCGAGGGGCGCCACACGCGAACGTTCCGACGATTCATGCCAGGCAAGCCACGCGGCTCCCACAGCGGTGCCTTCGTTACCGGCGGCGGGCTGAACAAATACATTCTCGAAACCCGTTTTCTCCTCGACAGCGGACACCAGAAGCGGATTCAAGAACAACCCGCCAGCGACGCATAGATTCCGGTGCCCGGTTTGCTTGCGCAGGGTTTCAACCCATTCCACGACGATCTCACTGCACGCGTGCTGAAGGCTGGCGGCGATATTTGCGCAGAGCTTGGGTTCGAGATGCGGTTCCGCCTCGCGCTGAATTCCGAGGCCTTTGTAGAATCCATCGCTGAAGGAAAGGTCTGCTGCAAAATCGCCCTGAAAGTATTTGGACTGCAAATGCGGGGGAGACTGCGGAGTCCGCCGAAGCATCGCCGTGAAGAAATCCGCAAAGACGGGCTCACCGGTCGTGCCGAGCCACTGCGTTTTATGCTCGTCGCCGTGAGGCTGAAATCCGATCAGTTTTGTAATCTGCGTGTAGAACCAGGCCAGCGAGTGCGGAAAAGAAATGCCGGCGAGTTCGCGGATGTTCTTGCCCTCACCCACGCCTGCGAAACCGCAGCGTCCATCGCCCCGCTCGTCGAAAGTCACGATCAGCGCTCGATCGAATGGTGACGCGAAATAAGCGCTGGCTGCGTGGCTCAGATGGTGATCGAAGCCTTGCACGCGGTCCCGAGCGCCCGCCGCCATGTCGCGTATGATTCGAAAATTGTTCAGCTCGCGGCCCAGCTCGCCGGACGCTTTATTCAAAAAATAAACGCTGGATTTGGGGGCGAACGGAGCGAGCCGCGTTCGAAAAAAAACGGCGCGCGACCATGCGCGTCCGGGCCGGGAAGCGATGGCGATTCGATCCACAGCCGGCCACATGATCCCGGCGCTCTCCAGGCAAAATTGAATGGCACGGCGCGGTATGCCTTCCGCGGTGCGCGTTCTCGCCAGCTTCCCCTCTTCAATCGCAGCAATCAGTCCAGTTTCGCCGACGATCGCGGCGGCCGGACCATGCTCCAGAGAGGAAAGCCCCAGAATGTGCATTTACGTGAGCTCTTTCATTTCGATTGGTCCACACCGCACCAGCAATCCGAATTCATCAAAACAGAAGAGAATCTGGAATCAGCCCGGACGCCGAATGAGCGGAAGGAAAGCACGAAATAAATTAATCCCGAGGAGGATGAAGCGCATGCCCTCGCGTCAGCAATCCGCGCAGGCCCAGCAGCAGAAGGCGCGGCTGCTTCAGACAAACACGCCACAGGATTTTCCAGGCCTCGTCCCGCGAATAGTCGCCCAACGATTGAATCGCAGGCGCATTCAATAGATCCACCAGCCGGCTGTAGTCAGATTGTTGGAAATCATGCAGTGACCGGCGCAACAGTAGATGCAGATTCAACTCACGTCGCAAGGAGCGTAACTCCGCGCTCGCGCCACCATATAGAATCGATTCCGCCACGCCGAGTGCACCCCGAAACCCGGTTACGATGCCGCCTACCGTCGTCACCTTCACCTGCCCGGCAGCGTCGCCCACCACATACACCGACCCGTTTCCAACCTGCCGCCTCACAGGCACCCATTTCTTGTACACAGGAATACGCGCGCCCTGAAATTCAATCGGATCGAGTTTTCGCTTTTCGAGGAACCGTTCGAGGTGGCGCCGCGTGTCCGGTCCATTTTCGCCGATCAATCCCAGTGCACCTCGCGTAGGAGATTCTGGAATCAGCCAGTAGAAGTAAGGCGTGTCTTGCGGCACGAACCACACTCGCGCCGTATCGGGCTGCATATCCTTCGGCAGCGCCACCATTGCCTGCACGAGTGGCACCGTGTCGAGGGGCGACCAGCCTGCCGCGCGCCCCACGCGACTCGAAGCCCCATCACCGCCAACAATCGTATCCGAGCGGACTTCTTCGCACCGGCCGCTCGCGCAATGTTCCACCTCGAGGACGATGCCTCGTCCGTTGGGGTGAAGCGCGTGAAACCGGTGACCCAGCGCAACGGAAGCGCCGGCCCGCTGCGCCTCATCCGCCAATCCTTGGATCAAAGCGCGCCGCTCGATAACCAGGTCCGGATGTTTCAAGGAAACATTGGCGCTACGCCCATCCGTAAACAACTCGAAGCGCCGGATTTCGTTGACGATGCTTCGCCCCGCCGCAGCGCCGAGCAGGTTCCTCATACGATGCGTAACGATGAGAGTCCGCTCCGCAGGCTCGAGCGTTTCAATGCGCTCAAACACGCGCACCGGTACGCCTTTACGGGCTAATAAAGAGGCTGTAAAGAGTCCGGCGGCGGACCCGCCGACTACGGCGACGTTCTGGTTGTTTGAGCGTGAACTGGAGTTGGAGTCGTTGTTCGCGACGCGCGATTCGAGCACTAGTCTTCCTCAGCAGGAATCAAATTCAGCTGTTGAACATGTTTCGCAAGCCGAGTTTCTGGATGGCGACGCGGCGCTTGCGACGCACGTATCACTGCCACAAGCACCCGCCGGGGTGCCTGAGCACCCTGAAACACAGGCGAGAAAGTATATCTTAATGCCCTAAGACCACCAAAGACGAAGCCTGTATCGGGCAAGGGATTTCCCCTAGGTTGGGGAAGAAGATTTCTCCAGCTTGATCTGCTTCTCGTACGGAGCTGTTTCGAGGAAAACCACGGCAATCAGTGCGCACAGCGCCAGTGCCCCGACGAGAGCGTAGATAGTACCGGTTGAAAAGCGCCCAACAAACAACGACATCGTTCCTAGCAATCCCGCCAGCAAATACATGACGAGCACCGCACCCCGATGACCGAGACCGAGATTCGACAACCGATGCGCAGTATGATCCTTCCCAGGAGACGTGAAAGGAAGAAGCCCGCGGCGTGCACGGGAGATCGATACCATCGTGGTGTCAAAAATCGGGACGCCGAGAATTAGAACCGGAACGAGCCATCCAGCTGGAAATGGCGCTCCGTCCGGGCGGATCTTCAGGCCCAGAGTCGCCATCAGGAAGCCGAGAAACATGGCACCGCCGTCGCCCATGAATATTTTGGCGGGATTGAAATTCCAGCGAAGGAATCCAAGAGCGGCGCCCAGCGTGGCGGCCGCCAGAGTCTGCACGGCCGTCTGTCCATTCATATAGGCAGCGAGCGTGAAGAAGGCAGCCGCAACGGCCGTGATGCCTGCACACAGGCCGTCCATATGGTCGAGAATACTAAAGGACGCTGTGATGCCAACGACCCAGACGATCGTGAGAAAGCCGTCCAAAATCAATCCTGCAGTTCCAGGAATAAACTGGGAAAAGAGCTGAGCGCGAATACCAGAGGCCAGCAGTAACAATGCGGCTACCGGCATACCGATGAACAGCTTCACCTGATGATGTAGCAAACCGCCGTCGTCGAGAAATCCTACGATTGCTAGCAGGGTGGCGCCGGTAAAAATCGCGATGGTTTGCTGCTGCATCACGCCGTGCTGCGTCAGCAATATGGCTGCAGCGAATCCCAGGTAGATCGCGATACCGCCAAGCAGAGGAATCGGTTTCAGATGGACTTTGCGCGGGTCCGGCTTGTCGACGAGACCCATCCGGAGGGCGAATCGGCGCACCGGCGCGGTCAACCCGAGCGAGCCGAATAGCGCCACGCCGAATGCAATCAGACTGGTCGGAATCGCCATCGTCACTTCAGCCCCGCGATCACCGCGCGGTCAGCATTTTCTCGAGCACGCCGCGCACCTCATCTGTCTTCTTGCTCTCGAAATACCAATCCATCGTTTTCTTCAAGCCGTCGCGAAACTTCGTCTTCGGCTCCCAGCCCAGCAGCTTCTTGGCGAGCACATTATCCGCCACTCGGTTGGCTGGACCCGTCGGCATATCACGCCGCAACCGAATTTCAGCTTTCTTTCCAGCAAACTCGAGCACCATTTTCGCGGCGTCAATCACTCGAATACGCTCCATCGTGCCGAGATTCACGGCGGTACCGTCATTAATTTTCTCGGCGGCCAGGATCGTCCCATTCACGATGTCGTCCACGTAGGTCCAGTTTCGGATTTGATTCCCGTCGCCCCACACTTCGAACGGATCCTGCCCCACAAAGGCGCGCGCAATCATGGCAATCACCGCGTGATTTTCCACGCCTCGTGGCCCATACACTGTGAAATAACGGCATGAGGCAGCGCCGAGTCTGTGCTCCCGGTGATACGCCTGCAGCGTAAGTTCGGCCATCAGCTTCGCCCACCCGTACATATTATCCGCGTCGTGTGGCGGCTTCACATCTTCTTCGCGCAGGTAGATTTCTTTTTTCACGTCAGTCTGCATGTAGTTGGGATACACGCAGCCGGATGAGGCATACACCACTTTCTCCACGCCCGCTTTCACCGCTTCCCAAAACACCAGTCCGTCGAGAAACAAATTCGAAGCCGGGCCAGCCTGGTGCAGGTCCACATAACCGCGGCCACCGTGATCCGCGGCCAGGTGAAACACCACTTCGATGCCGTTCATCGCCGCGCGCGTCACGCCGGGTTCGCGGAGATCGGCTTCCACGAACGTCACGTGTCCGCCTTTCAGGTGATGCTCGATATTGCTCAGCCTCCCGCTCGTAAGGTCGTCCACCACGCGGACCTTCGCGCCCCGCTCCACCAGCGCATCTACAAGATGCGAACCGATAAAAGATGTACCTCCGGTGACAAGAACTTTCTTATTGTTCCAGATGGCGCCCTCCAGGTTTCTCTTGCGCGGCTTCTTCTAAAATAAGTGCGAATTTCTCTAACTCATTCACTCTAGCATACTTCCCCGCGGTTTCCCGGGCTCTATGACCCATCTCCGCTAGCCGATTCGGGTCCTCGCGAAGCTTCCGAATTGCCGCTGCCACTGCGCCTGGGTCGTCCGGATCAGCCCACGCGCCACAACCGGATTTCTCCACAATTCGGGCCGCGTCGCATTCGGGTGCCGCCACCACCAATATCGGACGCCCAGCAGCAAGTGTTGAATAGAGCTTGCTGGGTACCACGACGCCTTCCAGTCCGCGCTTAACGGTAATGATATGGAGGTCGCCCGCCCTCATCACATGCGGTATTTCGCTGGCCGGGCGGAACGGCAGAAAGCGCACGTTCCTCGACCCATTGATCGACGCTTGCATTGCGGCGCGATTGGCGCCGTCACCCACAAACACGAGCCCTGCGTTTTCGTTGCGCAACAATTCTGCCGCCTTCAACAGTGTCGGCCATGCACCGTAGAACCCAAGATTGCCCGCGTGCAGGACGACGAATGGGAATCCGCAGCGAACCTCCTCCACGGCGGGATGCGTGCCCTCCGGCAGCGGCCCCGAAGGTGAAGCGCCATCGCGGACCACCGCGACGCGGTTCGGCGTCACGCCTTTCGACAGAATTCGTTCGCGCATATCTTCGCCAAGGACGATAACCCGCGCCGCCCCGCGCAGAGCGCGGCGATGCATCTCCTCCCATCGTGCGACGAGCGAATTCTCGCGCACGATGTCGCCTCCCAGCGCCATGTCCGGATACATGTCCCTTATGTTGTACACAAACGGACGACCGCTCATGCGCGCAACGAAAGCGCCTGCGATTCCTGCCACCGGCGGGTCGGTCATCGCCAGAACCACATCAGGCCGGATCGCGAGCGCACGCGGCACCGCGAGCGCCAGGTACGAAAGGTAATTCGAGACGCGACGCTTCATCTCGTGCCGCGGAAAGTCAGTCGAGCCCACTCGCTCAACCGTCACATTGTTTCGCTTATCGCTCCGGAGAAAAGCGAACGGATAATACTCATCGGGATCATAGGAGGGCCGGCCGGCAAGGACTGTAACCTCGTGTTTCTTGGCGAGAGTTTCCGCGACGAGCGCCGCCATCTTCGCAGTGGCAGAAGTATCCGGCGGATAGTATTCGTTCATGAGCAATATGTGCATGAGCGCCTGCCACTTCAGGTTCGTCGCGGGCTGGGAGTCGGAGCGACGAGAACTGCGCGTCCAAATTGTGCGTTACCTGCTACTTACAATCTTACCTCAATTTCTCACTTCAACGGTCCGGCAAAACCCTCGGTGCTCATCGCGCCCGCTGCGAACGCAGCTTTTTTCTCGAGCGTGAAGTTCCCCATCACCAGCGCGTCCATCTGCGTGCGCTGGAAGCAATCGAGCGCTTCCTCCGGGCGGCAGACGATCGGCTCATTGTCGTTAAACGAAGTATTCAGCACTACCGGCACGCCCGTAAGATCACCAACCGCCCTGAGGAGCTTCCAGTAGAGAGGATTCGCGCCGCGGCTCACCGTTTGCAAACGCGCCGTACCGTCCACATGAGTCGGCGCCGGAATTACCCCGCGTTTTTCCGGGCGAACCGAGTATGCAAATGTCATAAACGGCGAAGGATCGCTCCGCTCGAAATATTCGGGGACGGCTTCCTCGATGATCGAAGGCGCAAAGGGGCGGAAGATTTCCCGGTGCTTGATCCGCTGGTTAAGGATATCTTTCATTTCTGCGCGCCGCGGATCGGCCAGAATGCTGCGCTGCCCCAGTGCTCGCGGCCCCCATTCCACGCGCCCTTGAAACCATCCAACAATTTTTCCCGCGGCGATGTGTCGCGCGGTGGCCTGCACCAGCGAATCTTCGTCCAATTCGGTGAGCTGCATATCGCCGTTAGACGAGCCCGCGATCGCTTTACGAATTTGCTGCTGAGAAAATCCCGGCCCCCAGCCTGCATGCTCCATCACAAATTCGCGCGGACGGCCGAGTATCTGGTGTTCTACAGCGAACGCCGCGCCTACGGACAATCCAGCGTCCCCAGCGGCCGGTTGCACATAAACTCGCTCGAACGGCGAGTGATCGAAAATTTTCCCATTCGCGAGGCAATTGAACGCCACGCCTCCCGCGAGACAAAGCGACCTCTCGCCGGTTTTCTTCGCGAGCGCAGCCCAATGCGCGGCCAACACCTCTTCGAGCGCGGCCTGCATGCTTGCCGCAAGATTATGATGGCGCTGATCAAGCGGCTCCTCCGCTTTGCGCGTTGGGCCGAGCCGCTTCTCCAAATATGGCGAAAACAGCCGCCCGAGCACCGGAGTCTGGCTGGCATCGCGCCACGACATCTCCGCGCCCTGATTCTGATGCGTGAAATATTCCAGGCCCAGCCGGAACGAAAGCGGCCCGTCAGCGCGCACGATGCGGCGAAATTCTTCGAGGAATTCCGGCTGGCCGTACGCCGCAAGCCCCATCACCTTGTACTCGTCGCCAAATTTCCAGAAGCCGAGATACTGCGTCAGCGCCGTGTAGTACATCCCGAGAGAGTGCGGAAAAGTAATCTCGCCGAGGATTCGCATGCGCGGGCCCTCACCGACGGCCCACATAGAACTCGCAAAATCACCGAGTCCATCCGCCGACAGCACCGCGGCGCGCTCATAAGGCGAAACAAAGTAAGCGCTCGCCAGATGCGCCGTGTGATGCTCGATCCGGTGAAACTGCGCGTGAATGCTTTCAGGGGCAATCTCGAAGGCCGACGCCAAATCCTCGCGAATGCCCGCAAAGCGAGCCATCACGCGCGCTCGCTCGAACGCGAAGCGCGGCATGCGCATAGCAAATCGCAACTTAGTCGCAAGCCGCGCCCGCGGGTCGCGGGGAATCGCGATGTGGTCCACTTCCGTTAGCTTCACGCCTGCTTGGTCGAGACAATATTGAATCGCGCGCGCCGGCAATCCCGCCGCATACTTCACCCGATTCAGTCGTTCTTCTTCCACCGCCGCGAGCAGGCGCCCGTCAGCGACGATTGCAGCCGAAGCATTCGCATGGTAAGCATTGATTCCAAGAATGATCATTGCGAGAAGTTGGTTGTCGCACGCATTGCGTGTGGATCAGGCGACCGAAACGGCGGCATCCTTTCGACGCTCGGAATCTCCGGCAAACTTTCCGCCCAGATGTCGTTTCACCCATTCATTAAGCACGTAAAGGCTCCATGGCCGCGACCATGTCGTCCGGCTCGCCAGGAAATCGTCCCAGACCCGCCGAGCATTTTCGCCGTTGAGCATTGGCTCGAGGGCCGGCGACCAATCGCCCAGACCTGCCGCTATTCGTTCGCGCAGCGCGCCTCGCATCCAATTTTCCCATGGAAACGTGAAAGTTCGCTTCGGCTGCGCAATCAGTTCCTGCGGTAAAAGTTCGCTCAGAGCTGCAATCAACAGCGCCTTCGGCTGCGCGGCGTTGCGCTTCTGCGATTCGGGGAGCGACAGCAAATATTCGACGAGCGAAGAATCAAGAAACGGCACGCGCACTTCCAGCGAATGGTGCATGCTCATCGCGTCCGTATCCCGTAGAAGCGTATTCACAAGGTACGACCGCAGCTCCAGCCACGAAACTCCGGTGAATTCGTCCATCGGCCGCGCTTCCTCAGCCGCCTCGCCAAGCCATTTGCCCCAGGCAGTCGCCGTCCAAGCGCTCGCGTCCTGACGTAGCCACCCCGCAACCACTTGCGGCGTAAACAACGATCGCGTGAAGTAGTAAGGATGCGGCAGCGCAGAAGGATCGAGCCACGCCGCAGACGCTTTTCGAACCGCATCTGGAGACGAGCCTGAGAGCTTCGCAGCGCCGGAGGAAGTTACCAATTGCCGCAAGGGCTTCGGCATCCAGTCAGCCGCAGATGCCAGGCGTCTGATTTTCGACGTCGCCTGAAAAGATGTATAGCCGCCGAAGAGCTCGTCGCTGCCCAATCCCGACAGCGCCACCTTCAATCCCGCCTGCCGCGCTGCCCACGAAACAAAATAAGTGTTGATGCCGTCCATGCTCGGCTGATCGAAAGACGCTACCGCCTCATCCAGCCGCGCCAGCATCTCCTCGCCCGATAGTGTGTACTCCGAATGCTCGGTGCCAAGCCTCTCCGCCGTGCGCCGCGCTTTCTCAGCCTCGCTGAATTCCACATCCGGAAATGCCACGGTAAACGTGTGAATACCGCGCTGCGCCCGACTCGCCAACGCTGCAATCGCCGTCGAGTCGAGCCCGCTGCTGAGAAACACGCCAACCGGCACGTCGGCAATCAAGTGACTGGCCACGGCCCGTTCAAGTAGCGAACGAACCCGCGCCGCCGGTGTCGCCGCAGTACTCGTCGCCCCTAGCGCATTTTCTCGCGCTCTCTCTTTCGCCCCATTCCAATAAGGTTTCGGGACAATCGCCCGAATTTTCTCTTCGCCGGCTCGAACATCAAGATAGTGACCCGGCGGAAGCGAAAAGACCCCTTCAACCAAAGTGACCGGCTCGCTCACAGATCCGAAAAGGAGGTACGACGAAAGCGCATCCACTGAAAGCCGCGCCGCTGCCGCGCCGCTAGTTAGAAGCGCTCGCACCTCCGACGCAAAAAATAAAGCCCCATCCACGATCGCATAATAGAGCGGCTTGATTCCCATCCGGTCGCGAGCGATAAAAATCCGCGTCGCCCGCCCGCCCGGCCCCTGCGGCAGCTCCACAATTGCAAACGTAAACATCCCGTGCAGCCGCTCGACGCACTTTTCTCCCCACGTTTCAAACGCATGAACGATCACTTCAGTATCGGAATTCGTGCGGAAGGTATGTCCGGCAGCCTCGAGTTCTTTGCGAAGCTCGCGAAAATTATAAATCTCGCCGTTGTAAACGACCGCCAGCGTGTTGGTCTCGTTCCACACCGGCTGGCTCCCGCCAGGAAGATCAATGATGCTCAATCGGCGGCTTCCCGCAACCACAGGCGGCGCGATCAGAATGCCTTCCGCGTCGGGCCCGCGATGAACGATCGCAGCCATCATTCGGCGCACGAGCCCCTCGCCGCGCTCTCGCGACCCCATTCCAACGATGCCGCAAATTCCACACATGACGGCCAGCGCCCCTGATTTCCGCCCTAATTAACGCACCAACAGAATACCCTCGCCAGCGCCGCTATGCCATATTCGAGCAGCGAGAGGGGCTCCGTCCAAACCCAACTAAATCCAAGCCGCGCTCTGGTTTTCGCGAAAGCTCTACGGCGGGCGGGTCACTCCCCAGTCAGTTTCTTATACTGAGCGTCGGTTAAAGGCACCACCGAAAGCCGCCCTTGGCGAACAAGCGGTGACGTAGCAAATAGCGAATCAGATTTTATTTGCGCCAGCGTCACCGGCTTCGCCAGCGCCTTCCCGGCCTTGATTTCCACCGCCGGATTCTTCGGATTCGACGCATCCACCGACAGCACCGAAGCCGTCCCCACCGCCGTCTTTTGATCGCCAGTTTCGTAGATCACAAGCCGTGTCCCCGGCTTCATCTCCCGAAGATTCCTCAGCGCCACCGGATTCGAAACGCCATCCCAAACCGTTTCTTTGTCCCGCTGCAGATCCGCAAACGAGTATTCCGAAGGCTCCGTCTTGAGCAAATAATTTGAAGCGTCGCCCTGTTTGTCCTGTTTCATTGTCGCCATTTTACCCTCCGCGCCCCATTATCCATGGGCATTTTCGCCGCAGACCTTCGGCCTCCCCACTGGAACTTCAAGCCCCATGGTAGAGGCATGGTAGTACACAGAGTCACACATCCGTAAGGAACGTACTGTCCTTCACCTGTCCTTTCTCTGTACTATCGTCCAGTTGTTCGCCTGTCCCAAAGTCCTACACTGCTAAAGAGTTGTCGCGCCAGGGTTAGGGGGTAACCATGGTCCGCAGAACGCAATTATTTATTCTAGTTTTCAGCACGATCGGCCTCTCGCTTCTCTCAACTTCCGCATGGGCCAGTCCCGCCACGCTCAAATGCAATTCCAGTCACGATCAGGTCTGGGTCTACGATTCACTGAATAGCTTCAATGTCGACGCGAAGTTGAAATGCGGCCAGGGCGTCGAAATCATCGAGCGGCTTTCAGATTATGTGAAAATCCGCGCGCAAAACGGCGTCGAAGGTTATGTGCCGGACAGCGCCGTATCAGGTCTTCCAGCCTTTCAGCCTTATCGAGATTCCGCGCACGACGTTGGCTTGGCCGCAAAACAAGTGCAAGCCGTTGAGGTCGCAAAAGCGGCAGCGCACGCTGCTTCTCTGGCACCAGCTGATGTGAACTATTCAAAAGTCTCGCCAGCTTCTGCTCCCGGATCTTCAAACTCGGTTACCGCGGCAGCCGGACAGAAACCCGTCGCTAGCGTTTCGATGTCACCGCCACCTGCCCTCGGCGCACTGAAACCTGCCTCGGCCACCTCAGCAGCGAAGCCCGCAGCTTCAACTGCACCTTCACCCGCACCTCCGGCACCACCAGCAGCAGTCATTTCACCAGCGATTTCAGCACCATCGGCAATACCGGCAACCGAATCGTCCGAGATTCGTGCACCCCAGCCGGTAAAAACGCTTTCGCCGTCCGCCATGAATTCCGATCTATCTTCCGACTCGGCAACTCCCATCGAGCAATCGAACACGTCGTGCCACACCTACTTCTCCGCCTACGGCCTCACGCCCAGCCAGACGAAATGGATCGCCAAGAATCGCGAAAAAGCTTTCTCGCAAATTTGCCCCGCCCCCGATCCTTCCAACGTCGACTTCGTGATGATCTTCACTCACGACGTGGATTTTTTCAGCGGCACAATGCCTGACCCCATCCACAAAAGCGGCGGCTTCTCTGATTTCACGCCCATGACGTCCATGGACACAGCCCTGATTCCGCAATCGCAGGCAGACAACGCCCGCCGCGAGTACGTCTGGATTTTCCAGTTTGAGAAGGGAGCATTCGATCCGGCGACCTTCTCTGCGAAACGGCGTTATCAATATTCAAAGATGGAAACGGGTTCGCTGGGGTCGAAAGCGGGCGTCAAGACAATCGAGGATGCTTTCCGATTCGTCGCCGGCCACTGACCGCAAGCCACTGACCCCAAGTCGCTGATCGCAAGCTGTAAACGTAAGCAGCCGCACGCCTGGCTGCCAATTTCGCAACGTGGCCTCATCCGGCCTCACCGCCCCCTGCAACGCCGGTACATTTCCTCCGTCTGATCCAGCGGCCCTTCCCACGAAAGACTTTCCACAAACGCGCGGCATCCCGCCCGACGATTTTCGCGAAGCTTCGGATCTTGAAGCATTGTTCCCAGTGCTCGCTGTAGCGCCACGGAATCATGCGGAATCACCTCGCCTGCAGCCCCCACAAAAGGCGCAATACCGCAGCGGTCTGTCACAATCACGGGAGTTCCACACGCCGCCGCTTCTCCCGCTGTGTTCCCAAAATTTTCGTTCTGTGAAGGTAGGACAAACACGTCCGCATCGCGATAAGCAGACCACTTTGCATCATCATAGAGTGGCCCAGTGAAAATAACGCTGCCGCGAATCGCCCGGCGATCGGCCATGGATTGTAGTTGAGCCAGGAATCCGTCTCCTTCGTCTGGTCCGGCAAGCACGAGCACGGCATCTCTGCCATTGGCCATCTCTGCGCACCAGTTCACGAAAGCATCGAGCAGCATGTCAGGACTTTTCTTTGACACCAACCGCCCTAAAAACAAAATCACCTTCGCATCGCTCGATATTCCCCGCTCCCCGCGGAATTTCCCGGGCTCACCTTCCCTCGAAGGCAGCTCAATACCATTTCGACGCACGTCAACACGCGCCGCATCAATCCCTCCATCGATCAGCTCCCGCTTCTCCTGTTCCGACGTAGCAACCAGATAGCGCCCCCCTCGAA
>Ga0210405_10001926_pt1 | contig 22351 bp, 19 predicted proteins | sample IncBWH11MmetaG_FD_155492 | JGI IMG/M metagenome (GOLD analysis project Ga0210405, IMG submission 155492) | Forest soil microbial communities from Barre Woods Harvard Forest LTER site, Petersham, Massachusetts, United States - Inc-BW-H-11-M | ecosystem: Environmental > Terrestrial > Soil >... | reverse complement strand
ACCTTTGCCCTCTGGGATACCGTCTACTACGCTGGCCTGTGGGCCACCGTCCGATGGCCCCTCTCGGTGCGCGATCCCGATGTCCTATTCCTCATCCCCGTGCCGTGGCTCGCCCCTGTCTGGTTTCCTCTCCTGGTGAGCGGCCTCGCCCTCGCCGCCGTCCTTCTTTCGCGCGTCCGACCCGAGCACACTTGATCACCCCGCGAACCGTCTTCTCTTCGTCAGGTTCGATGATATATTCCTCGCTAAACTGGAGGGCCAAAGATGGCGCCCCTGCGAACTGACGTCATTGGTTTCACTGCCTTGGTCCTGGTCTTTCTCTCCTGGATCGTCTTCGGCCTCACCTTTCTTCTTCGGAAAAGGCCTCCCAAAGCCGCGGAAGCCAAGCGCTCCTCCGTAGCGAAGTGGGGAATCGCGCTGCAGGCTTGCGGGTTCGCGCTCGTTGGGTCCATTCATCGCGCCTCCTGGTGGCCTCTTCCCGCCTCGACCTTGGGGGAGGTGGCTCTCGCTGTTGTGGCTGTCGCGTTGGCCTTCGCAAGCAGTTGGTGGAGTCGGCGCGCAGTGCAGACGCTCGGCAAACAATGGACCTACGAGGCGCGCGTCATCGAAGGACATGAGCTGATCACCCAGGGGCCCTACTCCGTCGTGCGCAATCCGATTTATCTCGGCATGTTCGGGCTGATGGTCGCGACCGGCCTCGTTTACACCACCTGGTGGATCCTGCTCCTCGCCGTGACCGTTTTTCTCATCGGCAATCAGGTTCGCATCCGCGCGGAGGAAAACCTCCTCCGCGAAACCTTCGGCTCCCAGTTCGATGACTACGCCCGCCGTGTCCCCGCCTTCTTCCCCCGGCTCTTGTAGCGGCGGCCCTTGTAGTGGCGGGTCTTCATACCCGTGCTTTTTGTGAACCGCGTCAGCCTTCGTCGGTTAGCGCTGGAGATGGTCGTGAGGATTTTCGCCACCTGCCACATTTCCGCCGCATCAAAGAAACATCATGCCTCGCAAATCTCGTCGAAATGCCCCGCCTCGCAAAGCGCATCCCTGGGGCGCGCCGCCCTGGACTGTTGATTTCCGCCCCGCTCCGTACGCTCTCCCGGATCAAGTAGATTTCGCCATCGTTGGCGCCGGCTTCTCTGGACTTTCCGCCGCGGCCTGGTTGTGCAGGCTTGTTCCTGGCCGGTCCGTCTTGGTGCTCGAGTCTGCTTCGCTCGGTGACGGCGCGAGCGGCCGCACCGGCGGCATGGCGCTTGCCGATACCGCGGCTGGTCCGCTTCCCGGACTCGGCGATGTCCTCGCCGGCTACAAGAAAATTCTCCGCGCTCTGCGCATTGACTCGCGGCTAAAACTTCCCGGCGTCTGGGAGCTGGGCCGCTCCGCTCCCGCGGCCAACCTGTCCCGACCTCGTCTGGAAGGTTCCGGCCCCGCCGGAAAGTATTCCCCGATCAACTGGAGCGATTCCGGCGAATTGAAAGTTGTCCGCCGCGTGCCCGGCGGCACGGTTGACCCGGGCAAAGTGCTCGCCGGCCTGGCGCGCGCCGCGGAAAACGCCGGCGCCCAAATCGTCGAGCACGCCGAAGTTCGCGCGCTGGATTTCTCGAATCCGCTGCGCCTGCAAGTCTGCCGCAACCTCCGCGGCCGCATCTACCAAAAAGAAATCCGCGCCGGTCAAGTCCTTCTAGCCACCAACGCCTTATCGCTGGAATTGTCCGGCCTGCAAGCCGCTTCCGTGCCGAAACTCACCCTGGCGCTGGCCACCGCCCCGCTCGTCGCCGCGCAGCTCAAGGCCATTGGCCTCGCCTCGCGCCGCCCGTTCTACACCATCGACTTTCCCTACTTGTGGGGACGCCTGCTCGAATCCAACGGCGTCATCTTTGGCTCCGGCCTCGTCCCCGCTTACGTAGGCCCGCCCGCTAGCTTCCCTCTAGGCGATCACTCCAGCAAAAAAGCCAAGCACAATCTGCGCTTCTACGATGTTCGCCGGGGCGAACCCGCCGCCCGCCTCCGCTGGCTAGAAAATCGCGTTCGCCACTTGCACCCCGCCCTAGGCAAAGTCCGCATCACGCATCGCTGGGCCGGCCCCATCCTCCTCACCGAAGGAATGCGCCCCGTCTTCCGTTGGTTCACCCCCGACGGCCATCCCCCCAGCAAACAGGTGCTGCTCCTAGCCGGCTTCAACGGCCACGGCGTCGCCCTCTCCGTCTACCTCGGCCAATGGGCCGCCCAAGCCCTCCTCCACCGCCGCCCCCTCCCTCCCTGGCACTGACTCAAATAACGCCTCCTGTTTCCCGTCGCACGTCTGGCCGGACGAAATTTATCTCGCCTGCTCCGGCTCGGCGCGCCGCCCCAGCGCCCATTTTCCCGGCCCGCAGTACGCCAGCATCAGCAATCCGCCCATGATCGCCAGGTTCTTCCGGAAGTGCGTCTCCTGCATCGCCGCCATCATGTCGCTCGCCGCCCAATAATTGTGGAACAGCACCGTCACCGCGGTCGTGTACCAGAACATCGCAAACGCCGCGATCCGCGCCTGGTATCCGGTGATCAGACAAACCGAACCCGCCACTTCAATCATCATCGCCGCAGCCAGCAGCACCGGAATCATCGGCAAGTGCCGCGTGCTCATGTACGCCACGTTCCCGGACCATCCAAATATCTTCGCGATCCCGCTCGTCGCAAAAATGTACGTCATCATCAAACGCCCCGCCAGCGGCACAACCGGGTGATCGAGAATCTTCATGTCCGCCCCCATTTACAATTTGAGTCTAAGCTATGGCGTGTCACGACATAGCCACGCGAAGTGATGGACGAACGCCCTCGCTGCTCGTTAGCATTGTCGTTCTTGGACCATGCCGCGTGCCTTGCTCACAATGATAGAATGCCCCGCAGTTTCCCGAGGAGGAGCGAGATGATCTCGAAGCTACGGACTTGGATGGCTCCTGCGCTGGTTGGTGCGGCACTGGTTTTCGGGCAAGCGGTCGTGGCGCAGCAGCAGGACTTTTCCAAGGTCCAAATCAGAGTGACCAAAGTTTTCGGCAACATCTACATGCTGGAAGGCGCGGGCGGCAACATCGCCGCTTCGGTCGGCGAAGACGGCGTCGTTATCGTGGATGACCAGTTTGCCCCGCTCGCGGAAAAAATCCAGGCCGCGCTGAAGGACCTGAAAATAACCGACAAGCCCGTGCGCTTCGTCATCAACACCCACTATCACGGCGACCACACCGGCGGAAACGTGCCCTTCAGCACCGCGGGCTCGACGGTGATCGCGCAAGATAACGTCCGCAAGCGCCTCGAATCCGGCGGCACCGCGGGAAACGGCGGCTCGATCAAGATGGACGTGAAGCCAGCGGAGAAAGCGGCGCTGCCGATCATCACCTTCGAGCACGACGTGACCGTGCACCTGAACGGCGAAGACATTCGCGCCCTCCATTTTCCCTCCGGCCACACCGACGGCGACTCCATCATCTTCTTCCCGAAGAACAACGTCGTGCACATGGGCGACGATTTCGTGCGTTACGGCTTCCCCTTCATTGACGTGGCCAGCGGCGGCAGCGTCCAGGGCATGATCGACGCCATGGAAAAAGCCACCGCGCAATTGCCGCCGGACGTTAAAGTTATCCCCGGCCACGGCGCGCTCTCCAATCTCGACGACGTCCGCGCCTTCACCAAAATGCTCCGGGAAACTTCCGCCGTCGTCCAGAAAGCCCTCGACGGCCACAAATCGCTGGACCAAATGAAGCAGGAAAAAATTCTCGCCCCGTGGGAAAAGTTTTCAGGCGCTTTCATCAACACGGACGCATTTATCGAAACGCTTTACAATTCCCTAACTGGCCACAAAGGAGAATTCGTAAAGCACAACTGAAGCAGCCATTTGTTTTTGAATCACCCGCAAATGTAGGCGCCGGGCTTCAGCCCGGCCCAGTTTCAAAAGCCAGCTAACGGCCGCCGATTGGAAATGAAGGTGGCAGCGAATCTATGTCCCATTTCGTGTTTCCATCTTCGAATTTCGATTTTTCCGTTCTCACTTCACGGCCGCGCGTTAGGAGAGAAAAATCCAATCGGCAAATCGCGCGAAGTGCGCAAACCCGCCGGCGCATCCAGAATCACCGGAATCGAATTCACGACGACCGACGCCGTCGCGATGTCGCCATGCGAGCCGCCCGGAATCGTCAAGCTGATGTTCGGATGTCCGGTCAGCCAAATCGTGTCGGCCGGTTCTTTCGCGCCGACGTACATCTGAAGTTCGAGGTACACCAGTTCCTTGCCGTCTTTCGCAAGGCCGCGCCCGATCTGGTGCACGCCCGCCGCCTGGCCCGCTTCGACCGTCAGATACTCGGTCTGCACCCGCTCGACGGCGACTTTCGGCTCGATCGTTTCGGTAATTTGCTCGACGGGCAAATTCAGGCTGTCCGCCACCATGGCCACCGATTCCGGCAAGCCGACGTGCTTGATCACGCCCGCTTTCACCTGCGCGCGAAATTCTTCAACGGTCATGCCCGCGCCGATTTTTTTCTGCAGCGGCAGCCGCCGGGTCGACGCGTCCACCACGCGCAGTGCTTTCGCGTGCTCGATGCGTTGCGAAACCGCCGCCAGCGTCACCACCAATTTGTCCATGACGAAGCCGGGATTCACGCCCGTACCGACCAACGCCACGCCCCATTCTTTCGCCGCGGTGTCCAGCTTCGCCGCGAGGTCCGGATGCGTTCGAAACGGGTATGACAATTCTTCGCACGTCGAAACGATGCAAGACTCCGCTTCCAGGCACAGCAGCAACTGGTCCATCACCTTTGCGAGCGACGAAGACGTCGAATGGATCACCACGTCCGCGGCCTGCCCCAGCACTTCCTGGGCTTCCGCGGAAACAATCACGCCCCACGGCGCGTCCGCAGCTCCGACCACTTCGCCCAGGTCGCGCCCGATCTTTTCCGGGTCGGTATCGATGGCGCCGATAATTTCAATGGCCTGTTTTTCCCGCATCAGGCGCGCGATGGATGCGCCGATGGGTCCGACGCCATACTGGATGGCGCGAATTTTCTTTTTCACGTCGCTCTCCGCTTTCCGTTCGCATGCGCGCACACCGCGCATTTTTGCTTCAAAGGAAACCCCTACGATAATGGAATTCGCGCGCGCATTCAACGAAGAAGCGCCTCTGACGTTCGAACCGTCGGCGGCGTACGCCAGCGAAGCCGGAGACGTTGCCGGCGCAGCTGCTTGCGCCGCATAATGGCTGAGAACCAGCAAGCAGCTCCGGAGGATCACGCCATGCCCGCGAAAAAACTCAGCGACACGGAAATTGCAGCGTTATTGCCGAAGGCCAAAGGCTGGAGCGTGGTGAACGGCAAGCTGCACCGCGAATTTGCATGCAAGGATTTCGTCGCGGCGTTCGGCAACATGACGCGCGTAGCGCTGGTAGCCGAAGCGATGAACCATCATCCGGAATGGTTCAACGTATGGAACAAAGTGGTGATCGACCTGAACACCCACAGCGTGAAAGGCATCAGCGACTACGACTTCGTGCTGGCGGAAAAAATCAACGAAATCTTCGAGCCACTTCCAGCGTCGCGCCTTCCCGGCAGCGGACCGGGGCAGTGAATTTTCCGGCGCGCAATGTGCTGCCCTCAAGAACCATCTTCCGATAACCGCCGCAAATCGCCTGCCGCAAAAAAAAAACAGCCGGAGGCGAATTTCCCCGCGGCGCGCCGGCGCCGCGGATTCCGCCCACAGGAATTGACCGGCGGGCCTCGAGCCTCGCTGGATGTCTGCCCGCGGACCGAACGGCGTTTCTCTTGCCGCGTACGGCTTCGCCCGCAAGGCCCGTGCCGTTTCGGTCATTCCGGCCGAAGGGCGCTTGACATCTACCGCTTCTGCGCCAGAATAGACAGACCCCTTCTATTCAAGTTGCTGTTGCCGAAGACTGCCCTCTCCAGTCTCGTCCGTTGAGCTAGCTTGCGAGAAAAGCGCCGCTTCCCGTGTATGGACACCGGATGCGCATCGATCGCCGTTTCTGCCGCACGCGATCTCTTTTCTCCGCGAGCCTGCGCGAAAACGAGGCCACCCGCGTGAGCGAAAGGAAATTGCGCATAATGCTTGCTGAAGGACATCCCCGCGAGGCCGCGGAGGCTTTGCGTGAACTCTACCCGTTGGGCCAAGACGGCCTGGAATTGACCAACGTTTCCTCGGTCTCGACGCTGATCGCCACGCTCGAAATCGCAAATCCGGAGGTCATCTTCCTCGATCTGTTGCTGGCGCAGCCCGATCCCCTGGATGCGGTGCGCCGCGTACACCGCTCGGCGCCCGCAGCGCCGCTGATCGTCCTTGCCGATCCCGGCGATAAGAACTGCGCCGTTCGATGCCTAGGCGAGGGTGCCCTGGACTATCTGCTCAAAGGATTCATCGATCCCCGGACTCTCGAGCGTGTACTTCGCGCAGCTCTGGAGCAAAACACACTAGAAGGTTTGGCCGATCTCCTGCGGGATTCCCTCACCGGACTTTACACGCGAGAAGGTTTTCTCACGCTCGGGGAACATGCAATGGAAACGGCGAAGAGCAGGGAGAGCACGCTCGTGTTGCTATGCTTGACAATCGAAAACCTGTCCGCGCTGCGCGCAGGATACGGTCCCAGCGCCGTCGAGAGGTCCTTGTGTGAAGTGGCCAAGCTGTTAGCGGGCAGTTTCCGCCGGACGGACATCGTGGCGCGTCTTGGCGAGCCGCAATTCGCGGCGCTCGCGGTGGACGCGCTGGAGCCCAGCGCTCCGGTGCTCCGGCAGCGCCTGGAGAAAAGAATCGGCATACTCAATCGCGACATTGGTCCGTGGGGTCCGCTGGAACTGCGCATGTACGCCCGTTTTTGGTCCGCCAAGGAGACCATTTCCTTTTCTCAGCTTCTGGACATTGTCGAAGAGGGGCTGCGGCCTTCGCCTGCGCCACTACCGGAAGAAATGCCATCCCGCAAGACGGTAAATGCGGCGGAGAAACGATGAATCGAGCTTTGCAATTCCGGCGTAGACTGGGCGGCACAGGCGCCGCTGTCCTGTTGATCCTGTTCCTGGCTTTTTTCCTGGCCTTTCGCTACGGCACAGAGACGGTGGAGATGAGCGCCCGGGTTGCGCATACTCAGGACGTTCTCAGTGTCATTGCGCGCGCTCGCCAGGAGGATGCGACGTGGGCCTATCTATGGACGCGAGATACCCAATTGCCCGAACTTTTTCGTGACAATCACCGGCGACTCGTGGAGGTGCTGGATCACTTAAGGGCGCTCACGTCGGATGAACCTGAGCAACAAGAACTGCTGGACGAGCTTGCTCCGATCCTCACCACGCATGTGGACTCGCAGGATCAGTCGACCGGCCCCTCCGTGGCCACGGCCGCGCCCAGCGCGCCGAACAGAACGGATCCGCTCGATATCGCGCCGGTTCTGCACCGCATCTCCGAAATATTCGATCGGCTGGAATCCCAGGAGCGCACCCTCCTGGAACAGAGGTCCATCGCGTTTCAAAAGAATGCGAGCGAAACGCGGATGGTGATCCTCGCCGCTGGATTCATAACCTTCTCGACTTTCCTGATTGGGGGCTACCTGATTCAAAGGGAAATCCTGGTGCGAGCCAGCATCGAAGCAGGGTTGCGGCACGCTCAGGAGCTGCTCGGAGGGAAGTATGAGATTCAGCGCTCGGAACTAGGACACACCATGGAAGATCTGCACGCCCAGATTCGCGCAAGGCAAAAAGCCGAGGATGAACTTCGCAGCTTGAACCAGGAACTCGAAAAGCGCGTCGAGAAGCGAACCGCCGAACTTCAGGAAACCAATCACGAACTCGAAGCCTTCAGCTATTCGGTGTCGCACGACCTGCGCGCGCCGCTGCGCCATATGGACGGCTACTCTCGCATCCTGCAACAGGAGTACGGCCCGCAACTTCCGGAGGGGGCGCAACACTATCTCGATCGCGTCCGCAGCGCGGCGACGCACATGTCCGAGTTGGTCGAAGACCTACTGCACCTTTCGCGGATCGGGCGCCAGGTGCCGCAGCGCCGGATGGTTTGCGCGAACGAACTGCTCGAAGAGGCCAAGGCCGAGGTGCTACCAGAGGCCGGAGACCGCGCCATTCATTGGAAAGTCGCCGCACTCCCGGAAGTGGAAGCCGACTCAGGGCTGCTCCGCCAGGTGTTCAGCAACCTGCTTTCGAACGCCATCAAGTTCACGCGGCGGGCGCCCCGCCCGGTCATCGAAGTCGGAAGCCGGAAAGAAAAAGGGGGAATCGTAATTTTTGTTCGCGACAACGGCGCGGGATTCGATCCTTGCTTCGCCGACAAGCTTTTCGGCGTTTTCCAACGCCTGCACCGGCAGGACGAATTCGAAGGCACCGGCATCGGCCTGGCCACGGTCCAGCGCATCGTGCACAAACACGGCGGGCGCGTCTGGGCGGAATCCCAGGTCGGCCAGGGGGCCACTTTTTATTTCTCGCTGCCCATGAAAGCCAAAAATGGGCAGGACATCCCCGAACTGATCGGAGCGAGCACATGAATCCCCAGGAATACGAAATCTTGCTGGTGGAAGACGATCCGGCGGACGCTGAGCTCACCGTGCTCTCCCTTCGGAAAGAGCGGCTCGCGAACCACATCGAAATCGCGCGCGACGGCGCCGAAGCGCTTGATTTTCTGTTCTGTCGCGGGGCTTACGCGGGGCGCAGTTTCGAGCGGCCCCCGCGACTGGTGCTGCTCGATCTCAAGCTGCCGCGCGTGAGCGGCCACGAGGTGCTGCGCGCCATCAAAGCCGACGAACGCACGCGTGCCATTCCCGTGGTGGTGTTGACGTCCTCGAATCAAGAGCGGGATTTGGTGGAATGCTACCATCTGGGAGTCAACAGTTACATCCAAAAGCCTGTGGATCTGCTGAAATTCCAAGAAGTGGTGCGGCAATTCGGGATGTATTGGCTGATGGTCAACCATGAGCCGCCAGCCACGGCCTTCACGGCCGCCTCCCGGGGGCCGCAATGAAACCAGGCACGCTAGAAGAATTCAGCACGCAAAGAGCCATGGCGCCGCTGCATGTGCTGATCGTGGAGCACTCGCCGAACGACGTGGAACTCATCCTCCTGGGACTCCGGGAAGCGGGAGTGCGCGTGGGCTACACCGTGGCCGAGAACCAGGAGCAGTTTTGCCGGGCCTTGCAGCAGGAAAACTTCGACGCCATCCTCTCCGACTACCAGCTTCCGAACTGGACGGGACTGGAAGCACTCCAGGAGTTGCGCCAAACCGGCCGGGACATCCCCTTCCTGCTGGTGACCGGGACGCTAGGCGAAGAAGCCGCGGTGGATTGCATCAAGCAAGGAGTGACCGACTATATCCTCAAAGACCGCATGTCGCGGCTTCCCGTGGCGCTGCATCGCGCCATCGGAGAAAAGGTGTTGCGCGAGGAAGCCAAGCAATCGCAAATCGCCCTGTTGGAGAGCGAATCGCGGGCCCGTCGGCAATTTACCGAACTCGATATGCTGTACCGCTCGCTGCCGCTCAGTTTGGCGGTGTTCGACCGCCAACTGCGCTTCTTGCGCGTCAACGAGGCTGTCTCAAGAGTGGATGGGGTTCCCGTGGCCGCGCACGTTGGTCTTAGCCTTCGGGAGGTTGCGCCAGACTTTACCGAGGTCATTGAAAAATATCTGCGAAAGGTTTTCCAAACGGGTGAGCCCGTCGCCAACGTCGACATGCGGGGCGGCACACTTAATGAACCTGGGGCCGTGCGGAACTTGCTGGGCAGCTTCTACCCCCAGCGCGCCGAGGATGGAACAGTATCTGCAGTCACCCTTTTGGCCTTGGACATTACGGAGCGAAAAATCGCTGAAGATGCCCTAAACATATCCGAATCGCGAAACCGCGACCTGGTGGAACATGCCATTTATGGAATATCCCGGGTGGCTGCGGATGGCTCTTTTCTGGACGAAAACCCCGCGCTGCTCTCCATGCTTGGGTGCAGTACCGCCAAGGAGCTGCATGGCCTCAATCTGATGCGGGACGTTTTCCGCTTTCCCGAGCAGCACGCCGAACTGATGGCTTCGTGCCGTGAACACGGAGAGGTCCATGGCAGGGAAAGCGAATGGCGGCGCCGCGATGGAGGCTTGGTGGCCGTGCGCCTGCACGTGCGCCTGCTTTCCCTCCCCAAGCATGACGGGGCTATCGAAATTATCGCCGAGGACGTTACCGAGCTGCGCGCCATGGAACGCCAGTTGCGCCAAGCGCAAAAGTTTGAAGCCATCGGTCAACTGGCGGGAGGCATCGCGCACGATTTCAACAACGTGGTTGGAGCGATTCTAGGTTGGGCGGAACTCGGCCTGGAGCAAAATCGTGCGAACACCCTCGTTGCCGAGCGATTTGCGCGCATCCGCGAACAAGGCGAGCGGGCCGCGGCGCTGACCCGCGAGCTGCTGACCTTCGCGCGGCGGCAGGTGCTTCAACCGCAGATCGTGGACCTCAATGCCATCACCAGCGGGCTGCTCAGCTTCCTGGACAAAGTGATCGCGCGAGACATCGAGCTCAAGGTCATCACCTCCACCGTCGATGCCGTCAAGGCCGACCCCACGCAAATCGAGCAGGTGCTGATGAATCTGTGTTTGAACGCGCGGGACGCCATGCCCAACGGAGGGCGATTGCTGATCGAAACCGAGACGGTGGAGCTGGACGATTCCTACTGCCGGTTCTATCCCTACGTCACCGCCGGCCGCTACGCGGTGTTGTCGGTCTCCGACACGGGCATAGGCATGGATGCGGAGACGCGCGAGCGCATCTTCGAGCCCTTCTTCACCACCAAGGAGCGCGGCAAGGGCACGGGCATGGGACTGGCCACCGCTTACGGCATCGTCAAGCAGCACGGAGGTTTCATTCACGTCTACAGCGAGCCCGGACAAGGGAGCCTGTTTCGCGCGTACCTGCCGGCGCACGCCGGCGCCGTTGCGGAAGGATCATCGCTTAAAGCGTCCACTCCTGTTCACGTGGAAGTGCGCGGTTCGGAAACCATCCTGATCGCCGAGGACCATGAATCGATCCGGGAGATGGCGCGCCAGACTCTCGTGAGCCTCGGTTACCGTGTTCTCTGCGCCCGCGATGGCGAGGAGGCGCTGAGACTCTGCGGGCAGGAAGCGCCCTCCTTGGCGATTCTGGACGTGATCATGCCCAAGCTGGGCGGCCTGGCCGCTGCGTCGAAGCTTACGGCGTTGTTCAATGGCCTGCCCATCCTTTTTACCAGCGGATATTCGCAGGATTCAGAAAACGTTCCGCCGGCCATGGCTGAGGCGCGCTACCTGCAGAAACCGTACAGTCCCAGGACACTCGGCCGCACGGTGCGGGAAATCCTGGACCAGGTAAAAAAGCAGAAGGCATCTGCCTGAAGCAGGCGCTCGAAACGGCATTGCGCGAACAACGCGGCCCTGCACGGTCCCCCAGTGAATTGGAAACGGCCGCATCCAATCCGTCTATTCCTTTTTTTGCCGTTGACAGGTGCGGTGCGCGGTGCTACAAACCGCAGAAAGGCAAGCCCTTTGGTGGTGAGTCTCCTAACGAATTGCCTAGCGCAGTGCGCGAGTGAGGCCGCAGACCTGCCTGGCAGGGCAGGACTGCTGTGCCGCCGAGGGGAATGCCAAGCAACACCCCACCACCCCGGGAGGTGAGAACGAACCTGTTTTCACCTCCTTTTGATTTTCAAGCGCGGCCCGTGCCTGCGGCTGTTTCAAATTGAAACAATCGGGATCATCTTCCCGGTCACCTGCTCTCCCTTGCCCCGACTAAGCTCGTGGGTGGCGATTTCACGCCACTCCTGGATGCCTTGGGGATCGCCTAGTTAATGAAACGCGCGATCGTGCCGTTGGGTCCGACGGCCCAGCCGTGCTTGCCGTCCGGGATTGCTGCGGCATTGAGATTCAGCGAATCCGTGGGCTTCCAGAGGGTGGCCGTAACGTCGCTAATATTGACGTCCTCGCCATTTGGCCCGATAGCTACACACATCCCATCGTCGATACATGCCACAGAAGAGCGATAGCCTCCTGGTTGCTGCTCGGAGAGTTGCCAGGTCTTGCCTTCGTCGAAAGAGTAGGCAGCAACGGCAGACGCGCGCTTGGGATCCACATAATCACCGCCAACGACAACGATTTCCTTTTTCTCTCCGCGCGCGATGGAAAAAATTCCGGAGGAGGCGTTGCCGTGGGCGATGGCCGTTTCTACGACAGTCCATGTGCGCCCAGAGTCGGGGGAGCGGAAGACGCGAGCGGCTGGGCCGCCGGTGCCGAAAAAGATTTCCTCCCCGGTGAGCAAGAGGCAAGTATTGCTAGCGGCGAACGCGCCCTCGCCGGGTAGTGCTGCGGGCATGCTGGTGCTTGGGAGCGGGCTCCAGTGCCGGCCGTCGGTCGTGTGCAGTAGGAGAAATTTGCCATCGAGGGGATCGCCAAGCGCAAAACACTGCGCTTCCGAGAGACAGGCGATAGAGTCCAGGAAGAATTCCTTCCGTTTGTCGGTGTACTGCAGAGTCCAGGTTTCGCCACCGTCAGCCGTTTTGTAGATGCGCGACTTTCCGCCTTCGCCGCTGGAAATCACGTAAGCGCTGCTGGCGTTGAACGCCACGATGCCCCGAAAGTCGAGCGCTTCGCCGCCGGCAACGTGCACGCGCTTCCACGTCGCGCCTTCGTCGACGGATTTCAGAATCACGCCGTTCGAACCGGACGCCCACACGGCCACGGCAGTCACGCTTTTGGCATTCGAAACGCCGGCCACGCTCACGCCGCGCAAATTTGTGTCGAGTCCGCTGGTCTGCACCTTCCACCGTTGCGCCTGAAGGGATGCGCCTATGAACAGGGAAACCAGAGATAACACGACAAAACGCATAGCGCGCATTTTAGCAGGCGACGGCAGAACGGGAACAAGATAACGTGCGGCTCTGGATTCAGCGGAGCTGGCTGGAGTCGACGCCTTTTTTGCGGGCTTCGTCGAGGAGATCGTCGATTTTCGATTCGAGATCCTTTTTTTGGCTCTGCAACGCGCGGATTTGCACCTCGATCGGTTCGCGCTCGTAGTTTTTGTTGAGTTTGATGCCGCTTGCGGACGTCGAGGGCTCGCCAGCGCTGAAGTTCTTCAAATCAACGAGCTGCTTGTCGATATCGGCGATCTGTCCCTGCAGCTTGTCGAGCTGCTTTCGAACGGATGTAACGTATTGGCCATTCGCGGGCTTGGAAGAAGCCGGCTGCGGCTTGTTCTTCGCGTCGCCAACCACGGAGACAGCTCCGGTCGTACGGGGAATATCCTCGTTTGTCCAGACTTTCTTGGGTTTCTTTGTTTCAGCGGGCGGTGCGGAATCCTGCGCGGGGGCTGCCGGCGGAGGCGGGCTGGCGTCCTGGGATTGCGCGGCAGCCGAAACAGCCGCGAAGAGAATCAAACTGAATGCGAGTGAGAGCGAACGGGGCATGATGCCTCCAGTCTCTCAAGGTCGAGGACGCTATCCTCTCAAACCCATTTTAGAAGGAAAAGTTTCATTGGTCGGAGGGGCCTGGGCGCGGCTTGTCCAACTCGGCATGCTCGAGTTCCTGGCGAATGGCGGCGAGGGCTTCGTTGGGCGGACCGATGTAGCGGTAATTGGAATAAAAGGTGCGCTCGTGGAGCGAGAAGCCGGAAAATAATTTGCGGCCGTCGAAATCGTACTGCGAAAAGCTGGCGAGCCATAGCCCGGGCAGATATTCATAGCGCTCCTGCATGAAGTGGCTGCCTTTGTAGACTTTTCCCAGAAACAGGCCGATGGAAATGTCGTCGGTGACGTCGCCGGAGATGCGCGCGAGCTCGCCTGAAGTTTCGTCGATCCAAACAAACCCGCGTACTTTGGTATAGACAGAGGAGAATCGCGTGGTGGGTTTGAACGCGGGGTTGGGCCGCATCGAGTATTTGGAGAGCATGCGGTCGGCGCGGGGTTCATGGACGAGGAAGGTAAAGAGGAACGCGCTCCGCGTGGCTTCGATCAAATCGAGGCGGTCCTTTCTTTTCTTTGCGTACTTTTCGAGCGCGTCGCGCTGCGAGCCGCCGTCGTTGACCAGCAGCGCCAGCGATTGCGCCAGTTTCTCGAGATCGGCGCGATAAGCGGCGGAATCTCCGGGCTTGCCGTCGTCGCCCACGGGAATCCGGAACATACCCGTTCCGGAAGGGATGACGCGGGAGATTTTGATCGCTGCGGGAGCGGGGTCGGCGGGAGTCTTGCGGGTCTCGACCCGTTCGATGCGCTCGTAGAGGTCAAGGGCGGCCTCGCCTCGTTTCTGGTTGGCGATCACGTGAACGAAGAGATCCGGTTTCGCCGGGCCAATCGTGGGCGTGGAATCCGGCGCGATGGATTGGGCGGCCGCAACTGCGGCGAGAGCCGAAGACAACACCGCGATGGGAACGAAAAAGCGTTTGAGCATAACGTGAAGTGGCTGGAAGGCTGCCAGCGGCCACTCGAATTAGATTCATCTGGGCCTACATTTGTTGTACACCCCTAATGCGCCGAAAGGCGCGGGCGATGTCAAAGCGTCAATGGCGGTTTGTCCCCGGCCATGATTACGGCTTCGGCCTGTCCGCGGGTTTTTGTTGTTGCTGCTGGGACTCCTCGGTCCAGGGCGGCACCACGCCATTCACCCGCGCGTAGGCAATGGATTGACCGAGGTGCTCGCCAAAGTGTCCGGTAATGACGATAAAGGAACCGCGCAGCGTGGTCGAGCGGTTGAACATTTTTTGCGGTTTGTCGGCATCCGCCTCGTTGAGGGCGATGATGGCGCCGCGGAAATGCGCGAAGGAATCCTTCATGGCCTGAAGCACCTTCGGTTTGTCACTGGAGAGCCCCATGATGGCCTTGAAATCGACGCCTGCCGGTGGGGCGGTGCCCAGCGCCCTGGCAACCCCATAATTTGCCGCAACAATGTGTGTGAAGACTTCGCCGACAGAACGAACGCCCTCAGCCGGGCGCCAGGTGTATTTCTCAGCCGGCATGGCTTCGGCGAGGCGGGTGTACCGCTGCTCATAATAATTGACCTCTTCAAGGAACTCGGCGCGGAACCCTGAGGTCGGTGCTGCGGAAGCTACGGTGGCGGCTTTATGGTCGGCGTTGTCCTGGGCCCGCCCGCAGGGCATGAAGTTCAACACGACTGCTGTAAGTATAAGGAAATAAATATAGATACGACGCATGAAACCCTCCTTGAGATGTTAAGCCTTGCGATCCCGCCACACCAGGCTCTCCCCCAGGTTGACTGAACATGGCGGTCCATGGAGTGTGCAACCGCTGCACCGCTGAGATCAGAACCAACCGGAAGTGAGGCTATTCCGGGAAGCCTCGCGATAGCAAAATGCTCCCCCGCACGTCTATATATCAAGGAACGATTGGGCGGGTCCACTCGTCTTTACTATAGAGGGTTGGAGGTCTGTTTGGGCGTAACTCCCATGGATGGCTTGAGCGCACTCCCGAGTGCAGACACCCGGACGATGGACAGGGCTGCGAGGTGGGTGCGCCTGCGCAGGGCCCTAGTCACCCTTCGGGAGACCCTTTGGCTCGCTCTCGATGCCTTGCGGACGCACAAGTTGCGTAGTTTCCTCACCTTACTGGGCGTTATTTTGTCGGTCACCACGCTTGTCTTTGTGATGAGCGTAATCTCAGGGCTAAACATGTACGTTGCTGACCGCGTGGCCAATCTCGGCGCCAACGTGTACATCGTCGACCGCTTCGGGATCATCACCAGCCAGGACGCCTGGATCAAGGCGCAGAAGCGGCCGCTCGTCACCATCGAGGAATATGAACGCCTCCGCGACAGCATGAAAATCGCCAGCGCCGTGGCCGCCGAGGAAGACCACAACGTGCAAGTCCGCAGCGGCAACCTCACCATGGAAAATACCAGGATGATGGGGTCCACGGCGAACTTCGGCCAGGTGCGCAACCTCGCCGTGGCGCAGGGGCGATTCATCACCCAGTCCGATGAAGAACATCGCTCCGAGGTGATTTTTATCGGGCCGGATCTGGTGCAAAAGTTCTTCCCGAACGTGGATCCCATTGGAAAACCGATCCGCGTTCAGACGCACACCTACGAAGTGGTTGGCGTGGCGGAGCCGCTGGGCAGCGCCTTTGGGGAGTCCCAAGACAACTACATGATCATGCCCATCTCCACGTGGCGCAAGGGCTGGCACACCAACAACGACTGGGTGGCGATCTTCGTACAAGCGCCGAACGCGGAGATGATGCAGGCCAGTGAGGATGAAGCGCGCATGCTGTTTCGCGCCTGGCGCCACCTGCCGTACAACGCCGCGGACAATTTCGCCATTCTCGGTTCCGATTCGATCATGCAGTTGTGGCATGACCTCACGGGAAACCTTGCCTTCGTGGCCGTGGCGCTGGTGAGCGTGTTTCTGGTGGTCGGCGGAATCGTGATCATGAACATCATGCTGGCCAGCGTGACGGAGCGGACGCGCGAGATCGGGTTGCGGCGCTCGCTCGGAGCCAGGAAAAAACACATACTCCTGCAGTTTCTTACGGAGTCCGCGGTGCTCGCTGCCACGGGAGGCTTGATCGGTATTCTCGCGGCGTACTCGTTGGTGTTCCTCGTAAAGGCACTGTTTTCTTTCCCGATGGAGACTCCCTTGAGCGCGGTGATTCTCTCGTTGTGCGTGGCCACCGGAGTAGGCCTCTTTTTCGGAATCTTTCCGGCCATGCGGGCGGCCAAGCTGGATCCCATCGAAGCCCTGCGAGCGGACGGCTGAGGAGCAGCTATGGCGCAAGCATACGGCGAAAATCTAAAACAGGCCTTGGACACGCTGCGGACGCACAAATTGCGTAGCGCCCTTACTGTGTTCGGCGTGGTGCTGGGCGTAAGCGTCATCATGCTGGTGGCGGCCCTCATCTCTGGCTTTGACCAGAAGGTTCAGGAAAACATCAACCAGTTCGGCGCGGACACGGCGTTCATCACCAAATGGGACCAGGGACGGCACGGCGGACCTCCACCGCTTGAGGAACGCCAGCGCAAACCTCTTACCGTCGAGGACGGGAAGGCGATCCAGGAGAAGTGCCCAGCGGTAAAAACGGTAACCACTTTTCTGCAAACGGGCTGGGATCATGCCCATACCGTGCGTACGAAAGCCGGTCAAGTGACGGCCATCGATTTCCGCGGCGTGCAGCCGAATTTCGGCGAGGTTTACGCCAACGCCGCGACCCTCGATGGCCGCTTCATCAGTGAAGGAGACGATCTCCACAAGGAAAAAGTGGTCATGCTCGGAGAGAACGTCGCCCCGGTCCTGTTTCCCGAAGGGCACCCCGTCGGAAAAGACGTGATGATCGACGGCTCGGACTTCCAGGTCATCGGCGTGGTGGAAAAACCCAAGGGCGGGTTCGGCATGGGCGACGAAGACCGGCGCGTGCTGATTCCCATCAGCACGTTTCGCAAAGTCTATCCCACCGCGGATGAAGTCAATATGCGCGCGCAGGCCTATCCCAAATTGCTGGACCAGGCCGTGGACCAAATCCGCGAAGTGCTGGAGCGGCGGCGGAACGTGCCGTTTGGAGGGAAGGACAATTTTTCGATCGCCACCGCGGAACAGGAAGTCGAGGAATTCCATAATATCGTGGGAAAGGTGGCGCTGGTGACGGTGGTGCTGAGTTCCATCGGCCTGCTGGTGGGCGGCATCGGCGTGATGAACATCATGCTGGTGAGCGTGACGGAGCGCACGCGCGAAATTGGAGTCCGCAAGGCCATCGGCGCCAAGCGCGGGGACATTACCTGGCAGTTCCTCCTGGAAGCGATGACGCTCACGGGAACCGGAGGCGTCATTGCGCTGCTATTGGTGAACGCCCTGGTGTTGCTGATTCGCGTGACACTGCGGTGGCCCGGATCGGTTCCCGTGTGGGCGGCAGCGACGGGGGTTGTGGTCAGCGTGAGTATCGGATTGATTTTTGGCGTGTGGCCGGCGATGAAGGCGGCGAAGCTCGATCCGGTGGAAGCGCTGCGCTACGAATAGCGCGATCGATGCGACTCTCTTCCTGATTATCAAGCAAACTCAAGCGCGGGCTAATTGACGAGTGCCGTGGATTTTACGGCTCCGGTGGTTCCGGAGGCGTGCTCGGCGGCGGGCGCCAGGGCCCCGGGCCAGGTGACCTCGAGGGCGAGTTCGCGCCGGATGAGCAACTTGGCGCGGCGGGTGACGTGGACGGCCAAAGTGTCTGCGCCGTCGCCGTGAGTTTCCGCGAAGCCTTCTTTTTCCAACTGCAGGCTGCGGTCCGCCCTATAGAGCGCAACGCGGAATTGGTGCGGTCCCGGGGAAAGAGCGTGCTCGAAATGCAGGGGTCGGCCCTGCTTCTGCGTTGCCAGGTCTGCGGAGAAGAGTAATTCGCGATCCGCAAACACGGTCAACGTGCCTTCGTTGACCGCTGAAGTAATTTCGATCTGCAGGCCGGAACCGGGAGCAGCCTGTGCCGCGGGCGTGCTGACGAGCGGCAAAGAAGGAAGAGCGGCGAAAAAAGTTTCCGAGGGAGAGTTTTTCAACTCCCTGGGCCGCTTTGCAGCCGCGGGGGCACGCTTTGCGGAACGATTCGCGCGCTTGGGAGACACTTTCTGCACGCTTTCTGGCGAGGAGCCATCAGCCGCGTCCAGTTGGGGAGCGGCGGTCTCTGTTTGCGAGGCGTAGAGGAGCGCTTCCGGCGGCGGCGCCGACGTGAATCGAAGACTCGCAGGAGACGGTGGAATGGCGAGCCGCATGCGGACTGAACGAATCGCCGGAACACCGGAGGCGAGCAGGAGACAAGCGGCGGCGACCAGCCAGACGTCTTTCTGTCCCGATGGTTTCGACCACCAGGATCTCTTTTTGACTTGCGGCGCGCCCAATTGCGTGCGAGCGCGAGCCAGCGGATAAAGGGCCGAGGCCAGCTCGTCGCAGGAAGCAAAGCGGTCCGCGGGATTTTTGGCCAGGCACCGGGCCACAATGGAGTCGAGCTCTCGTGGCACTCCCTGATTGCGCCGCGAGGGCGGCTCGGGATCGGCATTCAGAATCTGGGCGCAAACGGCCCCAAGGGAACTGCCATCGAAGGGGCGCGCGCCGGTCAACATCTGATAAAGAACAATTCCAAGAGCGAACTGATCGGAGCGTGCATCCTGCGGCTCGCCCTGAATTTGTTCCGGCGCGAGATAGGCCGGCGTGCCCATAAGGAGGCCGGAACCGGAAACCTGCGAGGCGTAGCGCGCGATGCCGAAGTCGCCGAGTTTTACCTTATTCTCGGGGGTGACAAAAATGTTTCCCGGCTTGACGTCACCATGAAGAATTCCTGCGCGGTGAGCGACGTCCAGGGCCACGGCTAAATCGGCAGCCCAGGCGCAAGCGCGCGGAGCGGGCACTCGGGAAGGACCCAGGTGTTGCTCGAGGGTGCTGCCGGCGATGTATTCCATCACCAGGAACGGAGTGCCGTGCTCGTCGATGCCCACGTCGTAGAGCTGCACGATGGAAGGGTTAGAGAGCTGGCCGATGAGCTGGGCCTCGCGCAAGAATTGCTGCTCCTGGCCTTCCCCGAAGCCGTTCACAAAAGTTTTCAGGGCCACGGTGCGGCCGATCACGTTGTCGCGGGCCTTCTCGACCCGGCTGGTGGCGCCCGAGCCCAGAGGCTCGATGGCTTCGTACCGGCCTTTGGATAGTGTGATCATCAGGCAGAGCGCAAGAGGCGCGCGGCGCGGTCGCGCAGGCCATGGCCGTTGGTTGGCGGCGCTGGCGAAATGACCCTGTGGCGCGCCAGCGGGTAGAGATCTTCGGCGAGAGATTCAGCCGTGGCGTAACGCGCCGCCGGGTCTTTTGCCAGGCACCGCGCGACCATGGCGTCAAATCCCGTCGGCACGGACGGATTAGCGTGCGAAGGCGGCAGCGGCGTGGAAGAGAGCACCCGGCCGCAAATCCCCTGAAGCGAATCGGCGTCAAACGGACGCTTACCTACCACCATTTCGTAGAGAACGACGCCAAGAGAAAACAGGTCGGAGCGCGCATCCTGGGGCTTGCCCATGATCTGCTCGGGACACCAGTAAGCGGGCGTGCCGAGGAGCGGCGTAGCGCCGGTATCGCGGCTGGCCAGGCGCGCCATGCCGAAGTCCATCAATTTTACCCGGCCGTCGTCGGTGACGAGCATGTTGGCGGGCTTGACGTCGCCGTGAATCACGCCCTTGCGGTGCGCCACGCCGAGGGCCGAGGCCACTTCCGCAGCCCAGGCGCAGGCCTTGGAGAGGGGAATGCTGCCCTTTTCGAGAATGCGATCGAGCGGCTGACCGTCCAGGAACTCCATGACCAGGTAGGGCGTTTGCGTGGCTTCGTCGATGCCCATGTCGTGCAGCGTGATAATGGAAGGATGGGAAAGCTGGCCGACCACGCGTGCTTCCTGAAGGAAGCGCTGCCGCGCATCGCCCTTGGCCAATTCCTTGGGGAACAGCTTGACGGCCACCAGGCGCCCGATCATGGGGTCGTGGGCGCGTGCCACACGGCCATGGGCGCCGGTGCCGATGATTTCGAGAATTTCGTAGCGTCCGACTTGCACGAAAGGTCTCCCTCAGTTTCTGATTCGCTATGGCGCCAATGATGGGGGAATGGGATGTTCTATTAAATGAAGCAAGCGTCCCGTTTGGAAGGGTACGAAGGTACTAGGCAAGAAGGGGTCCTAAGTTCTTCGTTTTCAGCGTTCAGCTAGAAGAAATAGGTGCTATTGCCTTACAGCGGCGAGTATTCCCCCAAAAGAGCAGAGTTCGTCAAGGAGCCAAGTCACCGGCTTGTGGAGGAACAGGCGGTTTGGCGGGTGCAGGTGGAGAAGTCGGAATGCGGAGGGGCGCGAAGGTGGGAGCGGAGTTCAACCGCGCGGGAAAATCGCGAACAAATGTTTTCATCGAGGGGTGCCATACGCCGTTGAAGCCGAAGAAATACATCTCCTTGATGGCTTGATCCGCAGTCCATTTCTCAAAGGCAATGCGATAGATGGCGGTGAAAACGCCGGTGCGATCCTCGCCGAAGTGGCAGTGCATGAAGACTTTTTGCCCCGGATTGCCGCGGAGAAGAGAGAGGAACTGCACGACTTGTTCGTCGTTCGGGGGAGACCAGCCAGCGACGGGGATGTGGACAAAACGCATACCGAGGGATTCGGCGTGCTTGCGCTCCCATTCGACTTTTTCGTGGTCTTCGCTGCGCAGATCGACGATGGTGGTGATGCCTAATAATTTCAGTTCCGAGAAGCCCACTTCCTGGGGTTGCGCGCCGCGGTAAAGGGTCTCGGTGATTTTTCCGGCGTGGGGAATTCCGGTGATGCGCAGTTTTTCCCCGTGAGCAGGCGGCGGGAAGGCGGGAGCGGCAGCAGGCACGGAGGCTGGCGCAGCAATTTGAGCAAGAAGGGGGAGAGGAAGAAGGAAAAGAAAGGCGAGTGTAGCGTGAGAGCGTTTCATATTGAATTGGATGCCAAGAGTGTAGCGTGAGAGGCAAGGGGGCGAAAAGTGTTGAAGCCAAAGCGGTTGAGAGCAATAGCACCACTACAAATAGACGCGGTACGAAAACGTCGCCCACATTTTGCGTTTTTCCCTTGACAGAAAATTTTCTTCCGTTGATACTGCGAATCCAGATTCGGGGGACGTGGAAGCGCCAGACGGACCGAGTCGGGGATGATTCAAGGTCCGTGTGGGTCCACGAAACGGCCCGGGCTCTAAGCGAAAAAAATCGAGCGCGAAGCACCTGCCCCGCGCCCGTATTTGAGGCGGGGCACCTGCGGTTAGGCTGAGTGCGAACCACCGGCCAACGGCAGAGCATTGGCGTTTAGCGCTGGAACTTGAGAGCGGCCGCACGACGGCCGGCTTTTTTTTCGTTGCCCGCTTCCAGAATCCGATCGAATCAAAGTTGCGTCAACTTCAGCCCAGACCCTGAAGCGAAGCGCGGTACCTCTGCGTGGTGCAGAGGAGTAAAATAAGAGGGTTCCCCCCGCGCGAGTGGGGACCCAGGAGCGCGGAGGGACGGATGGCTACGGTGAAACACGCATTGAACGGAAAATCCCTTGCCACGGATACGGCCCCGAAAATCGGGGCGGGTGGCACGGAAAATGGTCTGACTTTCGGGCGGTACTTTACCGACGGGAAGAAGTCTCCTTTTGACGTGGTCGAATGGGAAAAGCGCACGGCACTGATTGGGAACGAGAAGGGCGTGACGATCTTCCGGCAGGAAGACGTGGAAGTGCCGAAGAGCTGGTCGCAGACGGCGACGAATATCGTCACCAGCAAATATTTTCACGGCAAGCCCGGGAGCGCGCAGCGCGAAGGATCGGTGCGGCAACTGATCGCGCGCGTGGTGAATACGATTGTGCGGTGGGGCGAAGAGGGCGGGTATTTTG